>Ga0116166_1003831_pt1 | contig 11359 bp, 14 predicted proteins | sample AD_JPNMR2_MetaG_FD_89884 | JGI IMG/M metagenome (GOLD analysis project Ga0116166, IMG submission 89884) | Active sludge microbial communities of municipal wastewater-treating anaerobic digesters from Japan - AD_JPNMR2_MetaG | ecosystem: Engineered > Bioreactor > Anaerobic > Digestate | place...
AACACGGCGGAAAAAGCCATGGATTACGCCACCTGCATAGGCTGCGGAGCTTGCGTTGCGGCATGCCCAAACAGCGCCGCTATGCTTTTCACCGGGGCAAAGATTTCTCATTTAGCATCATTGCCTCAGGGACATCCCGAGAGAACAAAAAGAGTTTTAAATATGATAAAAATAATGGACAGTTTAGGATTTGGAAACTGTTCTAACGAATACGAGTGCGAGGCCGTTTGTCCGAAGGAAATAAAAATAAGCGCGATAGCGAAAATGAACAGAGAGTTTTTAAAAGCGAACTTTTTATCCGAAGAAGACCCCGACCTTCCGCCGGTATTTCATCAATCGACGGTGGATGTTCCCGAAGACGAGTGATAAAAAGTGAACGAGAAAAAAGAGATAATAAAATTTTTCGATAAAAACTCGGTCAACTGGGACTTAAAAGAAAAACCTCAAACATATAAAATACTTCAAAAGATAATAAAACGAATAAAACTAAAATCTTATGAAAACGTTGTGGATGTGGGATGCGGAACCGGAATTTGTTATCCTTATCTTAAAGAAAAGTTTAAGAATTACATAGGCATAGACATATCTCCAAAAATGATAAAAATCGCAAAAAGAAAATTTCCGGAAGCCAAATTCATGAATAAAGATTTTGAAGAAACAAAACTTAAAAAAAATTTCTTTGACTTAGTTTTGATATTTAACGCTTTTCCCCACTTTGACAAGACAAAAACGGTGAGGAAAGTCAGATCTATTTTAAAAAAGAGAGGGAAACTGGTAATAGCGCATTCGTTTAAATTAAATGAAATAAACAAGATACATAAAAAAACTGGACATAAGATAATAAAAAAACATATCGTAACGGTAAAAGAAATAAAAGAACTTTTAAAATCCTTCGGGTTTAAAAACATCTTGTGCGATAACAAAAAGAACTTTTATATTGAAGCGGAAAAATGAAGTTTATCTGCGACCTGACTGTTCAAAAATTGGGAAGATTGTTAATACTATGCGGATACGACGCAAAGATAATCAAAACGCATAAACCCATCAAAGAATTATCGGAAGAATCCGCCAAAGAAAACAGAATACTAATAACGAGAAACACTCGAGTAAAAAACTACGATATCGAATATGTTTTATTGATAGAACAAAAACCTTACCACCAGTTTAAAAGATTGGTTAAAAAATTAAACCTGGAATTAAACGAAAATAACTTTTTTACGAGATGCTCCGTTTGCAATTTAGAGCTTGAAAAAACAAACAAATCCGATGTATCAGAAAAAATACCGGAATTGACAAAACAAAACACCGAAGATTTTTTCGTATGCCCCAAATGCAAAAAAATCTACTGGAAACAAAGCCATTACGATATGTTTAGAGAAAAGATAAGGGAAATAGTATCTTAAAATCTATTTATGATAAGGATAATTCTTCATTATTGAAAAAATACGATATATCTGTTCTAAAAGCATCACGAGAAAAAGCTCGTGACTAAAAGTAAGATCTGAAAAAGAAACTCTGAGATTGGATCTTTTAATCAAACTCTCGTCAAATCCCTCATCACCTCCTATTACGAAAACCAAATCTTTTGAGGTATTCAATATTTTCTCGACTTCTTTGGCAAATCCGATACTATCGTATTTTTTGCCTTTTATATCGCACAAAAAAACAAAATCGTTTTCATTAACGTATTTTAAAGCCGATTCAGATTGTTTTTTTAGCTTTTCGGCCGGAGAATTAAAATTGTCTTTCAAATTTAAACTAACGATTTCTATTTTTGAAAAATGTTTTATTTTGTTTAGATAATAATCTACTCCGGATTTTACGAAATCTATTCTATATCCGCCTATGGTTATTATTTTTATTTTCACCTGTAAAACCTTATTAAGTCGAAGAAGCGACCGTGAGATATGAGTTTATTATCCCCTTTACTTTTTTGAGTTTATTAAAAAGCTCGTCTATTTCTTTGCCTTTACCTTTTACGACTATTATTTCAAAGCAAGTATCGTGGGTAAGATGTATATGCTGGCTTGAGATTATTATATGGTGATGGTCGTGTTGTATGGCGGTAAGTTTGTCCCCTATCATTCTTTTGTGATGGTCGTAAACAAGAGCTATCGCTCCCGCCACCTTCTCTCCGTAAACCGCTTTTTTTTCGACCAGATATTTGTTTATCAAATTGGATATGGCTTTCGATCGATTATCGCAGTTTTCCGCCGATATTTTATCGTCGAATTCCTTTAAAATATCTTCGTCTACCGATATGCTGAATCTTACCAATTTTCCCATAATTAGATTATATAAAATAAATTTTTATTATTAAAATTTTTAATTTTTATAGGTAATTATTCCTATATTTTCAAAATTGTTCCGTTTAATCTCATCGATAATCTTAACAATCAAATCAATTTTAACTTCTTTATCGGATTTAATTAAGATATTTTCACTTTTATTTACGCTTGATAAAAATTTATTCATTTCTTTAATATTCGTTTTTTTCCCATTAAAATAAATTTCCGAATCTGACTTTACGGTTATTTCCACTCCCTTTGAAACAGGGTTATCGGAGTTTGAAGAAGGAAGGTTTATTTTTATTTCCGAATATTTTGAAACCTGATACGTAAGAAGAAAAAAAAGAAGAAGATTAAACATAACATCTATTAGCGGGGTTAAATCCAAATGCTTATGTTTTCTATCAGGTATTTTCAATTCCATTTTTAAATTCTATTATCCTTTCTCTTAAAATAAACATAATGCTATCCGCTTTTCTTTCAAGATAATGAACTCCTATATGTATCGGTATAGCTACAAAAAGCCCGAATGCGGTGGTCAAAAGAGCCTCCCATATCCCTTGAGCCAGCATTTTCGGAGAAGTAAATTCGCTGCCGGCTATTACCATAAAAGTTTTTATCATACCAGTAACCGTTCCTGTTAAACCCAAGAGGGTAGATAAATTTGCCATTAAATTTAGAGTCGAAATACCTTTTTCTATCTCATTTGTTTTTTTAGACCAGAATATCTCGAGTTCCTCTTCGTTTTTATTTTTAAGCGATACCAAATCTTTAAAAGAATTAAAATCTGACAATAATTTATAAATTTTTTTATACTCTAAATTCTTATATATAAAAATTGACATGCCTACTATGGAGCAAAACAAAATAAAGTGCATCAACATACCGCCTTTTAGATAAAAATCAAATAACATAAACTACTCCTCTAATTTAAAAATTATATTTAAAACTCCATAAGATTTGATTGGTTTCCCATTTATAACCGCACAGGAAAACCTGGCTTTATGTAAAGCTTCCAAAACGCTTTTTAAAAACAAATCGTCGGTATAATAAATGATTTCTTTATCGACCAAAAAACCATTTTCATCTATTAAAAGTTTTATTTTAACGCTTCCTTCTTTTTTTATTTTTTTTAATGCAAAAGGATATTTAGGATTAAAATCGTAAATTTTAGGACCGTTTAAATCGTTCATTTCAAATTCCGCCACACCTCTTTCTTCCATTTCGTTTTTTGAGTCTGTTTCGGAGAAATCACTTGCATTTTTTTCAATATTATTGGGATTTTTTTCTCTATTAATTTCAGAATCAAATACTTTTGCGTACCTTTTATAATTACTTCTTTTGATAGAAAAATAGTTTATTTTTACATTATTTTCATTATTAAAAGCCGAAACTTTCCCAAAAGGAACCAATAACAAAGACAGATGAACGATAAAAGAAAAACAAAATATTAAAAAGAATTTTTTATCCATTTAAACAACTTGTACAAATCTTTTTTCCTTTTACATCCTTAATTCTCGTCTCCATAACAAGCTCTTTGCATTTATCGCACTTAACCGAATTATATATTTTAGCTTTAGGAGGAATTTCTCCTTTGAAATCGTAAACCTTAAACAACTCTTCATCTTTAATTTTCATAAATTCCTTTTCTCTGTTTTTTTTCATCTCATTAAAAATGCTAATTTCTTTTTTACTCGCTTTTCCGGCTAAAACTCTATTCATAAGTTCTATGTCTTTTTTATCTCTTTTAAGATTCTCCGAGCGCAGATAAACTCTTATCCCTTTACCATTTTTTCTGCTTATTAGAGAAAGAGCCATTTTGCCGTAATCTTTAAAAATAAGATTCCCTTTTCCGAAAGTGCATCCGGTGATTACGCTTACGGCATCCACAAAGCAAGAAGAATTTTCGACAATCGAAACTATTTCTTCATCTTTTGCTGTTTGTTCTTTTAAAATCTTAAGAGCGTACTTTGCGGCTCTATAACCCATTAAAAGACCCATGCATTTATGCCCGTGATATTCTACGCATCTTTTAAGGTCTTTCATAAATCCTCCTTTAAACCAAAACTATTTTTTCGTTTTTGGGAGCGTTAATAATATTGCAATCTATATCAAAAGTTTTTTTTATCATATCTTCGCTTACTTTTAATGGCTCTATTTGAAACAAAACATCTCCGTTTTTCATAAAAACGATTTCATCGGCAAATTTTAAAGCCATATTTATGTCGTGAACCACGGCTATTACCGTTCTTTCGAAAGAAAAAGATTTTATTATACTCATTATATCTATTTGATTCTTTATATCGAGATTATTTAACGGCTCGTCAAAAACATAAAACTCGCAGTCCCTTACTCCTGACATTGCGATAAAAACTCTTTGCAATTCCCCTCCGCTTATCTCGGAAAGCTTTTTGTCTTTTATTTCATGTAATGCAAACCTATCTATTGCTTTTTCTATTTGTTTTTTTTGTTTAGGCCCGAACTCGAACGTAAAATCTTTGCTTAAAACGCTTATCAAAGATTCTATTACAGTTATATCCGGGTCGTAAAAAATTTTTTGAGGCAGATAAGATACGATTTTTGACATTTCGAAAAACGATAATTCTCTTATATTTCTATTTTTTACCGAGACATCTCCGCTATAATCGCTTATTATTCCGGATATTATTTTGGTTAAAGTAGATTTACCGCAACCGTTAGGCCCTATTATGCAAGTAAGTTTTTTTTCTTTTATCGCAAAAGAAAGACTTTTGAAAATTTTTCTTCCTTTACCGTATGAAAAACAAAGATTTTTAATCTCTATCATAGCCCTTAAAAATTATATATAAAAGCACTATTATTCCGAAAAAAGAAGTTATAATTCCTACAGGTATAACGGAAGGGTAAAATAATTTTCTCGATAAAACATCCGAAATTAAAAGTATCAAACCTCCTAAAATAAACGAATAAATTATAAAAAATCTTTTGTCTCCTTTGGAAAAAAATCTTGCGATATGAGGGGCTAAAAGCCCTACAAATCCTATTATCCCGACAAAAGAGGTTATTAAAGAAACGGTAAGAGAAACAAAAATAAAAGAAAAAATTATAATCTTTTTATAATTTACTCCTGAGTTTTTAAGGAAATCCGCACCGAATCCAAAAAGGTTTAAATGCCAGCCTTTTAAAACAAAATAAAAGACCGAAATGACTAAAACCGGAGTAAGCATATAAACCATAATCCATTTAGACTTCGATATGTCTCCAAAAGTCCAAAAAAAAGTTGCGGCGGCTTTTATATCATCCGCAAAGTATTGCATAAACATAGTTAAAGAAGAAAAAATAGCTCCGACGCTTATTCCGGCAAGAATTATCGTATTTCTTGAAAAGGATTTTAAAAGGGAAATAAAAAATATTATTAAAATAGCCGTAATACTTCCGATAAAAGCTCCTATTATTACGGAATATCCTTTAAGAATAACCCCTTCTCCGAGAGAGCTTAAAAAACCGCCTCCTAAAAAAATTATCACAAAACTGGCTCCGAAAGCCGCTCCTTGGGATATTCCGAGCGTATAAGGCGACGCCATAGGATTTCTTAAAACCGCCTGTAAAACGGCTCCGCTTAAACCAAGTCCGCAGCCAATAATAATGGCTGAAAAAGACCTTAAAAACCTTATGTTATAAAAAACGTACTTTTCCGTTTCATCATATTTATTCGTTAAAAATTTATAAAATAAAAAATTAAAATCCCCAATATTAATTGAAAAAACAAATCCAAGAAACAATAAAAATAAGAATACAGCTAAATAAAAAAACTTTAATTTTTTCTCATTTTCATAAGTTTTAAAAACTTCTATGTTAAATATATTCAAACTTTCCATTTTTAAAAATTACTTTTTTATAAAAATTTTTATTGTCCATAAAGATATCACAAACATCTTTACCCACAAAATCTTTCATTATTTTAGAACAGATTTTTTTAATATCTATGTCTTTAAAACTATCAGGATACAAAATTTTTCCGATAAAATAAGCGTTGATAAAAACTATTTCAACATTCGTGGTATAATAATTAAAAGGAAGAGTAGTGTAAACATTATTATTTTTAAAAGCGGAAATGGAACCATAATAATCAGGAGATAATTCAAAATCACTTTGAATTATATCTACCCCCCCTAAATCAATAAAAACGACATCAGGATTTAGAAATGCAAGAGTTTCTTTGTCTATAAAAATATGATTAATTTTTCCTTTATTTAAATTATCAATTATACTTTTAATACCAAGTATCTTAAAAGGCTCGTAATCAATTTGAGTGGAAACTATGCCATGAGACCCCTTAAAACCGATTCCACCCACATATACTTTTTTTTCTTCTTTTTTATCTTTTACTCTTTTTTTTATATCCATCAAATAACCATTTATTTTTTTAATGATATCTTTTGCCCTTTTTTCTTTTTTGAAAATTTTAGCCAATTTAATTACTCCGTTTTTAAACTTTTCCGTATCAAAACTTCCTAAAGACCCGTAATCTATAACAAAAACTTTTTTTCTTGTTTTTTCTTGAATTTCACTCAATAACTCATCGGTTATGTCAGAAACAATTATAATATCGGGATTAAGATTTATTATCTTTTCATAATCCGGTCTTTTATCAGGACCTCCTTCCCCAAAAATCGGCAGATTTTTTATTTTTTCATAATAAGCTACGGCATACGGCCTTCCTTTTGGGAATTTTACCTCTATATTTTCAACACCACATAATTTATCCGTCTCATCGAGATAAGAAACGATTCTTAAGGCTCCCGGACCTATAGCTATTATTTTTTGAGGAGTTTTATTTAATTCTATCTTTCTATTATAAGAGTCTAAAAACACCTCAGCGTTAATATTAAAAACGAAAAATAACAAAAAAATTAGACCGACCACACTATTATCCCCTCCGAAGCAAAGGTTTCGGTTTTAACATTTCCATCCGGAAATTTTTTAAAAAGAAGATTTTTTATTATTTCTTTATCTATTTCTTTTTTATCAAGTATTATTCTATGATAAAATTCTTCTACCGCTTCTTCTATATTTCCTTTCCATTCCCACGATGTTTCAAATATTTTACTTTGATATTTTATTTTTCTATAATCCAAGTTTTTCTTAACTTCCATAAAACCTTTTGGAATATACGGTTTTATTCCCAATAAAGAACAAACCTCGTCGAATATTTTGTTTTCTCTTTTCCCGGCCCAGCCTATATAAACACACCATTTTTTAGACAGAGCTTCCATTTTTAAAATATCTTTTTCCGTTTTTATCGCCGGCGTCATAGAAGCGATAGCTATATCGAATTTTTTTTCATAATCCCTCTCGTTAAAATCCGAGAAATCGGATATGACGCAATATGCGTTTTTAATATTCTTGTTTTTAATCTCGCTTTTGGCTACATCTATCATTTCAGTCGAAAAATCCAAACATAAAACGCTTTTAGCTTTTTCCGCCAGGACAAGCCCGTATATGCCGGTTCCGCAGCCTATATCTATTATATCTTTATCCGAAAAATTAACTCCCATAGATTCTATTATTGATATGACATTTTTAGTTTCTTTAAATATTTTCTCATCAAAAGGCCTTGGATATTTCTTTGATTTAAAGTCCCAGAATTTTTTCATTTAAACCTCAAAGTTATTGAACCGCCTAAAATTCTTCCATTCATAGGGTATCCAAATTTTTCCTCATATCTTTCATTGAATATGTTATCGGCATATATGGAAGCCGTAACATTTTTAATATTATACTTTAATTCAAGGTCAATGACATCGTAAGATTTCATATTGACAAGCTTATAATATTTGGTAGGGCCAACCTGCCAGACATATATTGTATGCGAAACATCGTTATATCTGTAATTTGTTATTAAAGAAATATTTTTTCCAAATTTAGACTCAAACCCTGCATTAAGTTTAAACTTAGGACTATAATCAAGATCATCACTCAATTTTGCCGGATCATAAAAATCTTTTCCTTTTTTTGTCTTTTGAAAGCTTAAGTTAAGATAAGGATTTAAATTATTATAATTTGCGTAATATTTAAAAGAACCACCATATATTTTTACATTATCTATGTTATATGTACCTCTTTTGGGGTCAAACCTGAACATAATATAATTTTCTATATCATAATTATAAGCCGAAATTTCAAAAAAGTTATTTTTTATCTTCATTTTATAAGCAAATTCTAAAGCCTTATTGTCCTCCGATTTCAAAGAACCGGAATATCCCAATTGATTATTAGACCACCAGTAAACCTCCGGCATAGTTGGAGTTCTATATTTTGAGTAAGCCGTCAAAAAAAGTTCATTTGTTTTTGATATATTGTATTTTAATCCGATGGAGGCGCTTAAAAGTTTTTCTTTAAACTCTTTTACTCCGGAATTGTTTTCCTCATTAACATTATAAATATCATATCTTATTCCGGCGTTTAAATTTATTTTATCCGACACTCTATATTCGTCTTTTAAATAACCGGCGTAAACATCCGCGCTTTGAGAAGCAGGACCACCTATGCAGGTTGTTCCAAAACAGCCATAACTCATATCTATATAATAGATATTTATATCTCCATAGCCTAAATATTTATATTCAAAACCGGAATTAAGATTATTTTTTTCAAACTCTCTTGATAAATCTAAATTTGCTCCCCAGGACTTATCGGATTCGACTTTTCTTTTAAAAATAAGAGTTCCGTCCGGATTTGGATATGTAGGACTTGTAATATGAGATGAATAATTATATTCAAACCTGTTTTCAAAATTTTTGTACAACTTAAATTCGGCAAACCAGTCTTTTATAGGTATTTTATACCCCATATCGAAAAGAGTTTTCTCTTTAATCCAATATGAATTCGGACCGGGTTGAGAAACATTACCGCCATATGGATTTAATGTGTCTCCGAAAGCTAGTGGATAATCAATGTCTATTTTTTCATAAAATAGAGGACTATTGGGATTTGTAGATTTTCTGTTATTTATTATAAAACCTCTTTTAGTATTTGTGTATTGAACGTTAAAGTAAATTTTAGAATCATAAGGCATATCATAAGAAATAAAACCGCCTAAATTTTTGGCTTCAAAATCGTTATTCCATAAATACTCATCATTTTTCTGATAGCTTGTGGAAAAAAGATAGGCTAATTTATGATATTTTTTTGATATCCCGATTCTTTCATTATACATATAATCAATATCCTTACCGGCTGAAAACCCACTGAAAACCGATATCTCCGCAGTCTCTTTAGGCTCTTTTGTTATTATATTTATAACTCCGCCTAAAGCGTTGTTACCATATTTTAAATCTCCTCCACCTTTTATAACCTGTATTTTTTCTATGTTATCAACTGGAATTATAGAAAAATCGTTGTAATATCCTCCCACAACTCCAGCTGCATTTAACGACCTACCGTTAAGATTTAAAAGTATTCTGCTTCCGCTCAAACCCCTTATCGATAACATATCGGCGTTATCTCCAGCTATAGCTCTTCTCGTTACGTTTATTTCAGGTTCGTATTTTAATATATCTGGAAGATATATGTTTTTGGCTTTTTCTATTTCTTTTTTTGAAAATTCTAAATTTTCACTTTCTACTTTATCTTTTATTATTATCTCATCCATATTGGTTGAAAAATAATTTTGAGAAAAAAGATTTAAGTTAGCCACAAACACTAAGATAAGAACTATTTTTTTTATCATCTTGACTCCTTTTAGTGTTACAAATATTTAAAATTGTAACATTTTTATTCAAGATAGTCAAATTAAAATTATTTTATAGTTTAGAAAATATAGGAAGTTTTAATACCGAAGATTCTCCCCGGGGACATGTCGGTAGAGCTTTCCTGATATCTTTTATCAAACAAGTTATTTACGTAAAAAGAAACTTCCAGAGATTTGTCAGGATAGAATTTAACATCAGCGGAATATACTGAATATGGAGATATCTTTTGAGTATTGGCATCGTCAGAAAACTGAGAAGATTTATAAATGTAAGATAACCCCAAAACAAAGTTTTTAAAATTAAAATTTAAATTGGAAGTTATTAATTCGTTGGGCGAATAGGAAATTTGCTTTCCTTCTATAGCCGTATTGTTTTCATATTTTATAATCTTAGATTTGGAATAAGAATAATTTAAATTAAAGGTCAAAAAACCATCCGAATATCTAAGCGGAACTTCATAACCGTATATTTTAACCTCGGCAACATTTTCCTTTCTATAAATCGGTTTTATTCCGTTTATATTTATCGTTCTTTGAGTGTTAACCTCGTATATAAAATCCTTGCCCAGATCGTAATAAACGGCGGGATCCAAATAAAAACCGTTCAAAAAAGAAAATTCCAGACCGGTTTCAAAAGATCCGATCTTTTCCGGTTTTAAATATGGGTTTGCTTCGGTAAATTTATTTCCTCTCAACAGGCTTAAACACATATCTTCTATTACCGGAGCTCTAAACGAAGTGCCGTATGAAAAATAATGTTTTAAACCTTCGGAATATTTCTTTGAAATATAAACTTTATAGGATAAAAAATCCCAATCGCTTTCTTTAAGCGGACCGTTAACTCCGGGGACTACTATAGAATCGTTTGAATAATATCCGTCATAAAAACCGGCCTTATCGTATCTTAATCCCGCTATTAAAGAAAAATCTTTTATTTCAAATTTGGAATTATAATAAGCAGAATAGGAATAAACATCTCCTCTGTTATAGGAATTAGAAACCGAAGGAGATGACTGGAAATCGTTCGAATTAACGAGAGACTTAGCGATCTCCGCTCCGAATACGTTTTGAATTCCGAATTTTTTAAAAAGGACCGAAGATCTCAATCCTGAATCCTCCCTTACCGAATCGGTCTCTATTTTCGTATATTTATTGCTTTTAAAATATTCGTTCAATCTGCCGTATTTCTGATTATTATAATAAATCAATGTTTCAAATCGGGTATCACGAATCAAATCAAATATAATCTAACTATAATATGATACATCTTGTCAAAAATAACCTAACCCAAATTAGTTTTTATATTTACCCCTCTTTTAAGATTAAAATAAGATTAAAG
>Ga0116166_1003840_pt1 | contig 11318 bp, 3 predicted proteins | sample AD_JPNMR2_MetaG_FD_89884 | JGI IMG/M metagenome (GOLD analysis project Ga0116166, IMG submission 89884) | Active sludge microbial communities of municipal wastewater-treating anaerobic digesters from Japan - AD_JPNMR2_MetaG | ecosystem: Engineered > Bioreactor > Anaerobic > Digestate | place...
ACTATTCTACCATCCTATTCTCAACTTATTCTTGACTGGTCAACTGGGATTGGAGGAAATATTTTAACAGGAGACCTTGATTATGATGGAAAACTTGAACTTATTATAAAAAAGGATTATACAGGAGTTGTTTATAATTACAATAAGAATACAGGATACACTCAAAAAGGGACAATTTCAACAAATTATAATCTCGGATTAATTGATAGTATTGACATTGATACACAACTTGAAATTATTTTAACAGGAATTGGCCAGAACTTACTTGAAATATATGATAAAGACATGAATAAAATAGGTTCATTTTCATATAGCGGAACACCTTTGCCACCTGATAATACTACATGGGGAGTAAGATTTGCTGAAAACAAGATACTTTTTGCAGGATATGGGATAAATTTAGATGGTTCAATTTACACAAATATTATGCTTTATGATTATGAAGAAAATGAAGTAGAATGGACAAAAGATGTTCCTCAAAAAATAGAGGTAGATAAACTTAATTTATGTATAAGGGATGATTATAAACTTATAGCTGTTTTTGGTGGAGTAAATGATACATCTGATTTGAATGTCTATGCCTTAGATTTACTCAAAGGTAATTTATTATGGACAAAAACACTCACAAATCAAAAGGGTAGAATTATTACACTTGTTTCTTCTGTTTATGGTGGGAGTTCACAGGATATAATAGGGATTAGGACTTCAACACAGGCAAATCAGGTTCCACTTACAATCTATAGATTTGACTCTAAAACAGGCAATATCCTTACTCAATCTTCTATTGGTGCTTATACTTATGATATTAAATATGCTTTAAGTGATATAGATAATGATGGAGTTAAAGAACTTTTAATTTCTGATTCAAATGAAAACCTTTATTTAATTGATATGACACAGTTTGTTCTTGAAAAACAGGGTATTGGAAAGGTATGGGCATGTGTTGATTTTGATGGAAAGACAGGAAAGGAAATAATTGTATCTTATGGAACCTATGTAAAAGTTCTTGACTCTAACTTGAATGAAATTATGTCTTACAATCTAAATGATAATATAAAGAAAGTCATTGTTTCAGATGTTAATAATGATGGAATAATAGAGATTATTGTTACATCACCAACTAAAACATATATTTTAAGACCAACAACAACACTTGATTTACCAAATGCTCCGACAAACTTAAGATGTGAACTTGGAGTAAACAGTATCTATATTTACTGGAATTATGTACCAGGTACAGGTACATTAACTGGATTTAAGATTTACAGAAGTACAACACCTTCTAACTGGGGCAGTCCCGTACAGATAATCAATGACCCGAATGCAAGAACAGCAACAGATACTCCTCCTTCAGTTGGTATGTGGTATTATAAAGTAAGTGCATTTAATGATTATGGAGAGGTTGACTGTATAAATCCGGCAAGTTACCTTATTGAATACAGAGAGACAGTTCCTCAAGAAGAGGGAGGAGGTTGTTTCATAGCAACTGCCTGTTTTGGAGAAAATAGTTGGCAGGTAAAGTTATTAAAAGAATTCAGGGATAAAGTTCTTCTTAAATCAGAAATGGGTAAAAAGTTTGTGAAGTTCTATTATAAGCATTCTCCTTATGTGAAGGAATATATAAAGGATAAAGTCATTCTTAAGACATTTGTGAAAATTGCTCTTTATCCTTTTATTTTATTTGCTTACTTTATCCTTCATTATTTTGTCTTTGTTTGTTTAATTTCAGTTTTATTCTTTATTTTATACTGGAGGAAAACTGCTAAACTCTAAACTTAAAAAAGATGTCTAAATAATAAATAGGAGGAAATATGAAATTTAAAAGAGTATTATGGATTTATGTTAAGTTTCTCTTGTTTATTTTTGTTTCTATTTCCAATTATTCATTTGGTGCCTGGGCTGTTCGTTCAGGTGTAGACCTTACAATTGCAAATCAGGCAATTTTACCAATGAGTGGACCTACTGCTGTTATTGGACTTAATCTTTCCTGTAATGCAAGTCCTGGCTGGCCACAACTTGACCCAAATAATGGAATTTTTAATAATACACTTAATTATGTAAGTGTAGTAATTATAAATGCTAATTCAAATCATTCAGTAGAACCAGAGGACTTTAGAAAAGTTGCAATTTATAGGGATATTGGAACAAAAGGAAGTTTTGACCCTTCTGATTTTGAAATTGGTTCTGTTGACCCGAGGCAATTAGGTAGTTTATCCTTTAATATTCCAATAGATTTTTTAATTCCCGATTCTGATGATGCACAAAATGGAACTCAGGGACCAGATTTATGGGTTGTTATTTTTACTTCAGATAAAATTTCAGGAGATATGCCAGGTGGTTATGATGCAAGAAATATGTTTGAAGTAAGGGTTGGTTTTCCACTTGCAGGAATAATAGAGACAAATACAATTATATGTGATTCAAGAGTTGTTGATTTGGTTCCTATGAGAAGTGATACTTATGACCCGAGCAGTCCATTAGAAATAAATGGATATCCTACAATAAGTGGAAATCCTCCTGTTTTTAATAAATATCTTTATGGGCCCCTTTATTTATACAGGGCATATGCTCAGGACCATCCACTTGATGGAGTGGCAAAAAGAATTGATGATGCATTGGCTGTTCCTGAATTATGTGGATTATGTGTTCCTTATAGAGTTTTGGGTTTTTCATTGAAAGGAAGAAGTACTTATTCAACAAATGACAATGAGGTGCTTTCAAGAGTAACTTTAATTATTGAAGATACAGGTGAAGATACAGGTAGTATTTCAAATAATTTTGATGTAAGTATGCTTGCTTCTCATCTGCTTTCTCCTTCACAATTACAGGAAACAGAACATTATTCAAATATAGCAATTTATAGAGATAATGGAGATGGAAATTTTGACCCTGCATCAGATACAAGATTAATTGCAGCAAATGTAATACCGGGAACCCCTCATATGGAGTTTTTTTCTCTTCCATCGTCTCCTGAAGGAAATAGAAGATGGCGGGTTACATTTGAACATAATGATACTCTTGATAAAGTTGCAGATGGAAATATTGATTATTTTGTTGTTATTGCTACTGACCCAAGCCATGGATGGGTTACAAATAGGCCTTGGTATGGTTCTGATTTTAAAATTTATATAGACCCTTCTGTTTTTGATGATGGAATTGTTGTAACAAGACCTATTGGAGAAAGTCCTGACCCAAGTATGTATCTTTCACAAACTTTGATAAGAACAAGGGATAATGTAAAAGATGTAAGAATTGCTCTTGATATAAAACCAAATTTTTTTGATGGACCTATTGAGGCAGATGGAGTTCCAATGCCAATATTTTATATAAATATGACAGATAGTTGGGGACCATCTGCACGTGATGAGGCACTTCAATGGATAAGGGTATGGTTTAAGGGAATAGGTGGATTTAAACCAAACAAACTTATGCCTTTAAGTGATAATGAGGACTCTGGAGTAAGTTTATGGCTTGATAGTAAGACAGGTGGAACTATTGGACTTCCAGATAGTAGAACAATTACTGAAAATGATATGCTTTATAGTACTCACAGAGTTACAATTGCGGATACTTTTGTTCCTCTTGATACTTCTTCACTTGAATGGTATAATTCAGATGGAACAAAATGGTCTCCAACAAACGATGACCCAGCAAATCCAAATGATGATGATAAAAGATATTTTGTTGATTTAAAGCCAAAAAATCCAATTCCTTTACCAAATGATGATTTTATTCAAGGAAATGATTATCCAGGGATGCAGTCAAATATAGGACATGATTTATTTATCTGTATTAAACCAAGAGGAATAAGTGTTCCTGAAACAGGATATAAGTCAAGCAGTCCTTATGAAAGAGGAATTGATTATGGGATGAGGGTTTATGCAGCAATAGGACTTACAAAAAATAATGATAGACCTTCAATTATAAATAACAATCCATGGGAAGATATAATGTTTACAAATGGCGAATGGGCAAGGATTTTTCCTGATGAAAATAGAGATGGAATTTATGAGCCAATAGAAGCGATTTCTTATCCTGCAACTGTTCCGACTTTCTTTACAAATTTAACATATCCAAATCAATCAATTAACAAATTTACAAAAACACCTATAATTGGAATAAATCTTGTTGCTCCACCAGGGAAAAATATATCTTTTGATTTTATGAGTTTGATAATAATTGATGATAATAACCCTCCAACACTTGCTTTTCCAGAACTTGTAAAGCCAAATTCTGATCCTAATGACCCTGATGGTGGATGTGGAATTGCTTTATATAAGGATACAAATAAAAATGGTATTTTTGACCCTCTTGATAAAAGGGTATGGATGACAAAACTGCCTTATTTATTACCGAGAGCAGCAGATGACCCACAAGGAAGGTTTAGGATAAGAATGGAATTTGGAGACCCGCCACAAGGTTATGAAAATTATACATCTGTTGGATATATACCCACTGATGATACTGGACAAAATGCTGGACCTGATTATTTTCTTGTAATACAACCAAACGAGAATATGGACCCTGGGGATAGATTTCATATATTACTCTGGGGAAGCGACTTGGTTGGAGAGTCCACTTTAAATTTTACAGGAGATGCATGGGGTATAACATATAAAAGAGTAAGGACATATACATTAACAAATACAACAGTTACATCAACAATTTTTACAGACCTTACAACTTCAGGACAAACAATAGATGCTTCAAGTGATCCAGTTGGAGTTATTGGAATAAGTGCATGGGACCCAACAGGAACAAATCAATTACAAAAAATAAGGGTTTATTTCAATCCAAAAGAAGGGCTTTTCCCTGATGATACACCTTTTCCTACAATTATTGCAAATTTAACTAATGATATTACAAGTGGTATTTCAATATGGAGAGATACAACAAATGACAATATTTTTAACTGGAGACAAGATACAATTTTACCTACTAACTGGTCAAGTTGGAAATCAGATTATGCAGATGGATTTGTAGATGGAGATGGAACTTCTGACCCAGGCCCTGGATATAAAACAGATATACAAAACTGGCAGGGTAAAATTCTTTCTTATTTTTCATGGGATGACAAAGTTTACTGGTATGATGCAAATAATGATAGTATATGGAGTTCTGAAGATTGCCTGTGGATTGATGAAGATGAAGATGGAATATTTAATCCTCAAACAGATAAAATTATAGTTGGACCAATACCTCCTACAGGAACATTTGGTGAAAAACTTCATGAAGGCACATTTGGTTTTGTTTATTATGATGAGGACCAAGATGGAAAATATACAGATGGAGATGATATTTATTTTGTAGGAAGGGGAAGAAGGTGTCTTGGTTGGTATGCTGAAGGTATTTTATCAAATGTAAATTTACCACAAACCAATACTGGAAATGAATTTTTTGTAGTTATAAGGACAAGTGATAATTTGCTTTATCAGGATATTTTTTCTGTATCTTTGCCTTCAAATTGTTTAGTTTTTACATCTGGCTATTCATTTGCAAATATAAATTTAACAACAAATAATATAACAGGTAATGTAAATTTAAAACTTACAGACCTTATTCCAAGTAATAATTATGTTGTTCCTCCAACATATGACTGTCCTGCAATTGGAATAAATCTTTTTGATGGGAAAAGGGATGAAACAGATGGTGAAAGATATTTAAAAGAAATTGTTGTTTATTATAATGGAAATTTGAGTAATCTTGCAAGTTTAACAACTGATGGAAGTAGAAGTGGGCTAGCTTTATATAAAGAAAGTGGTATTAATTCTGGATGGGATGCAGAGGATATACCAATTAATTTAAAATCAATAAGTTCTTCTGGAAATAAAGTAATTTTAACTCTTCCAGATAATATTTATCCTGTTCCTGATGATGATGCAGGTACAAATTCAGGAGATGATTTTTATATTGTTTTAAGGACTTCTGAAAATGCAAGAACAGGTGATACTTTTGAAATTGAAATAAGAAATGATTTATCTTTGCCTATTGGACTTGTTGGAGATAGAATTAAGTTTGATATAGGGACAAGTGGAGAATATATTGTAGGAACAAATTCAATTCAAATAGGGCAACCAATACCACAGATTATTTCAGCAAATGCCCAATTTGTGAATGGTAAATGGCAGGTTGTTTTGAATTGGATTGATAATTCATCAAATCCAAATGAAGATGGTTTTGAAATACAGAGGAGAATAGGAACAACTGGAACATGGCAAACAATTGGACAGGCAGGACAGGATATAACAACATATACAGATGATAATAATGGAGCAGGACTTACTCCTGATACAACATATTATTATAGGATAAGGGCATTTATTACAACTCCACCAACTTATTCTGCCTGGTCAAATATAGTAAGTGTAACAACAAGTACCGGTGTTTTACAACCACCATCAAATTTAACTGGTTCTGCTGAATATGTTAATGGGAAATGGCGGATTATTTTAAACTGGGTAGATAATTCATCAAATCCAAATGAAGATGGTTTTGAAATAGAAAGGGATGATGGAAATGGGTTTAATAAGATTGGTGAAGCAGGTCAGGATATAACAACATATATAGATGATAATAATGGACTGGGTTTAACTGAAAATAAAACATATATTTACAGAGTAAGAGCATACAGACAAACTGCATCAGGAACAGAATATTCAAGTTATTCAAATACAGTAAGTGTAACACCAACAGGACTTACTGCAATAGGCGGAGAAAGAGAGGTTGATTTAAGATGGGACCAGTTACCACCATCAACCGCTACCTGTTTTAAGATATACAGTAAACATCCCACAATAGGGAATCCAAATCCATCTTATTCTCCGATTAAAACAGTTCCGGCAGATTCAACTACATGTGTTGACTCGCCCATATATTCAGACAGCAGACCATATTATTATGTCATAAAAGCGGTTAACCAGCAGACAGGAGAGGTAAGTGGAGATTCAAATCCTGCATGGGCAATTCCAACTGCATTTCCTTTTAATGAAAATCCTACAAATTTACAGGCATATGGTGGCTGGAATAACATGGTAATTAAATGGAGTGATAATACACAGAGTGAAAGTTATTATTATGTAGAGTTCTGGAAAAATAGAAAGCCAGATGATGTAACAAGCCCTGATTCAGTATTACAGGTAATTGCAGATAATGTTTATAATTATCAAACAGGACTTTGTGAAGTTATTATTTACGATACTCATATTTTATGGGAAAATGCAAGATGGTATATAAGAGTCAGGGCTTTACATAGAAATGCTTTGCTTGGATATTCATGGTATGCAAGGCCTGATGGTTCTTTCCCAAATAAAGAAACAATTCCTTCTGGTTTGAATTATGACCAGTCAACGAAATATTTTTATATATGGATTGATACAGCAGGAATTCCTTCAGAACAGACAGGAGGAGGTTGTTTTGTTGCAAGTGTATGTTTTGGAGAGAATAACTGGCAGGTAAAATTATTTAAAGAATTCAGGGACAAATATTTAGTTAAGAATATTTTAGGCAGGGAATTTGTTAAATTTTATTACAGACATTCTCCTGCTTTTGCTGAATTTCTGAGAAACCACAGATTTTTAATAATCCCTGTTAAAATCTTTCTCTATTTTATTTTAATTTTTGTCTTTCTTATTTTAAGTGGCATTTTCCCTTATCTTTTGTTTTCTGGAAGTTTAATTTTGTTAATTAAAAAGATAAAATATTAATTGGGGTATGAAAAAAACAGTTTTTATAATTTTGGGGTGTATTTACAGTATATTATTTGGTAAAGAATCTATAATTTTAAAAAGGAATGTTTTTACTGCACCTCCACCTCCGCCACCACCAAAAGTTGAGACAACAAGTATTTTAAAACCAGCGCCTTTACCTTCACTTGAAACACTGATAGAGATACTCGGGATTGTTTATTTTCCAGAAGGCACTTCTTTTGTAATAATAAAGGATAAAAAAACAAATATAGAGAATATTTTAAAAGAGGGTGAAAGAATTGGTGAAAGTAAGATTATTAAAATAATGAAGGATAAAGTTATTTTTGAATATGACGGTAAAAATGTTTCTTTAAATCTTGAAAATAAATCCAGTGGAGTTCCACTTGTTGTTTCAAGGGAAGAGACAACAAAGATTTCTGTATCTCCTAAATTACCGGAGACACCAAAAATTCCGGAAGATGTTGTAACAATGGATGTGGATTTTAATAATACAATAAATACTCTTGTCAATGATAGAAAGTTAATTGAAAATTTAAATGTAATTCCAAATGTAAATGAAGGGAAAGTTGAAGGTTTCAGAGTTTTAAATTTGCCGGAAAATAGTATTCCCTATCAATATGGATTGAGAAATGGAGATATAGTAAGAAGAGTAAATGGAGTTCTTATAGATAGTATAAGTACTGCCTTCAATGTTTATAATCAGATAAAAAATTCAAATACCCAGATTGTAACAGTGGAAGTTTTGAGAAATAATAAACCGGTACTTTTTACCTACCGTCTTAATAGATAAAAAGGACAAATGAAGAAGAAATTAATTTATTTTTACATTTCTTTATTATTTTTTCCTTTTCTGAAATTAAATGGTGAAGAAAATGTTATTGAAAAAGTGAAAAATGAATTCAACAGGAAAAATTATGAAAATGTTATAAATATTTTAGAAAAAGAGAAAGATAGATTTGAGGAAAACCCTGAATTAAATTATTACATCGGAGCATCATACTATAATCTTAAAAATAATGAAAAGGCAAAAACATGTCTTGAAAATTTAATTTATAAAACATCTTTTGAAAATCCCAATATTATACATGAAAGTTTAAGGATTCTTTTTGAAATTTACTGGAAGGATAAAAAAATAGAAGATGTGATAAAACTGGGGAATTATTCATTTAATAAATTTCAGAATAAACCTCAATTTTCTTATGTTTTACAGAGTATAAAATATAATCTTACAAGAGCATATAATGAAACAGGAAATGATTTTTTCTGGCGAAAAAATTATCAAAAAGCAATAGAAAATTATATTCAATCTTTAAACTATAATCCACAGGATTATTATATAAGGGAACGACTTGGTGAGGCATATTATAATATCGGAGAATATGAGAAAAGTAAAGAGCAGTTTTTAGAAGTGATTAAAAATGAAAAAAATAACTGGTACATATTGTTTCTTTCTGTTTCTTTTTATAGTGAAATTTCAAGTAAAGAAGAAAGATTATTAATTTTAAAATCCATTCCTGAAGATTCACTTTCATATAAAATATTTAAAAGTTTTTTGGACTTTGAAGCAGAAAAAATTAAAGATGGTTTTGAAATTCTAAAGGATGAGGAAGAAAAGAGAAAGACAAATGGAGATATAACTTTAAATATAATAAATAAAATTTTCCCATATGATTTAAAATCAAGCAGGGTTTATATGGAATTTATAAAATTATATCCAAACTCTTCAAGAAATCAGGGGATTATAAATAGTTTATTCAATACAATTATTGAGGAGAATGATAGAAAAATTCTTGAAGGTTATCTGTGGGATTTATTTGAAGGTCTGTTAAAAGACGAAAAAAATAAAAAGACAGTTGTTGACCTTGTAATGAATACAATAGAAAGGAGATTTGATAGACGGCTTTCAACTTATGATGATTATCTAGAAAAGATAAATATGTATGAAAAATTTCTTGAAAGGATAGATGAAGATAGATATAGAGAGGAAATAATGAGAAAAATAGCAGACCAGTATATGAGGATAGAAGAGTATGAGAAAGCAAGAGAAAACTACAGAAAGATTATAGAGTTGTTTGGAAAAGAAAATTATTATTTTCAAATTGCAGAAAGTTATTTTAAAGAAGGCAATTTAGATGAGGCGGAGAAAACAGTTGAAAATTTTTTAAATAAAAATAGAGATAATGAAAATGCGAAACTATTACTTGTGAAGATATATATTGAAAAGGGTGAAATTAAAAAAGGTTTTGAAGTTTTAAAAGATATTGAAACAAGTACAAAAAATAGAAGTATACAGAGAGAAATAGAAAATTTAAAAAATAATTTTTTTGAAATGAAAGAAAAATCTGACAACTACCTTTATATTATTTTAAGAAAAACAGATTCAAACTCTACAAGATTAATTCCAGAAGAGAGGACTGTTTTTTTGAATCAGATTACAAAAGAAATAGAATTTTATCCTTATTCAAGTAATGAAAGAAAAACAAATTTTTATTTAAAGTGTAAGATAGATGGAACAGAGTTTTCTTCTGAACCATATGTTTTGATTGATAAGGATGAAAATGGCTTCTTTTTAAAATGGGAAGGTGAAATTTCCATTGATAAAAATGACTGGAAAAAGAAAAATCTTTATAAAATAATTTATCCTGTTAAAGAAATTATACCAAAGGACTTTGATTTGAAGTATAAAAATGAGTCAGTTGAAAACAAATTTGTTTTAAATTTTGATTTTACTTTTTCAGATTTAAACTGGGAAATAAGTATGAGGAATATAAGAAGTTATGAAAAACCATTGAAAATTGAACCGCAACCAGTTAGAGAAGAAGGAAATATTCTTTTCTGGAATGTGGATAATAAAAACTTTAAAATAAGAATTGAATATCCTGAAAATAAAAATATTGTTTTTTATTTTCCTGAAATAGAGATAAAAAAGAAAAATGTACAGGAAAGAGTGATTGTAGGAAAAAGAAAAGGTTTTGATATTGAAAATTTTGAAATTGAAATTGATAATTTTATACCTGAAAATATAAAGATAATAGAGGAAAATATTAAAATTTACAACTTTAAGGAGAGGATATTCAGAAGATGAAAAAAATATTCTTTTTGTTCTTTATTTTTGTCTTTCCTGTTTTCTGTGAAATGATTTTTGACTTTGAAGGAACTACAAACAACTGGAAAATTTATCCTGAAACTTTTAAAATTTATTCATCGGAAAGATATTCAAATACTGGAGAATTTTCTTTATGTTCAGAAATTAAGAATTCAGGAAATGTAAGAATTTTTTATCAGGGTAATTTAAATTTTAAGTATTTTGATTATCTTTCTTTTAAAATTTATATTCCCGAAGAAGATGGAGTAGATGGTGAATTTATTGTTTATATTAAAGATGATGAATATAACTGGTTTGAAACAGAAAAATTCAAGATAAAAAGGGGAGAGGAAAAAAAGGTAATCCTTGATTTTAGAGAAAATACATCTTTCTGGCAACCTGTTTCTCATTTAAAATGTTTTGATAGTTATGTTAAGGAGAATATAAGTGAAATAGGGATAATAATATGGTTTGCTGATATATACAACAGTGAAATATACATTGATTCTTTTGAGGGTTTTAAAAAA
>Ga0116166_1003870_pt1 | contig 11257 bp, 10 predicted proteins | sample AD_JPNMR2_MetaG_FD_89884 | JGI IMG/M metagenome (GOLD analysis project Ga0116166, IMG submission 89884) | Active sludge microbial communities of municipal wastewater-treating anaerobic digesters from Japan - AD_JPNMR2_MetaG | ecosystem: Engineered > Bioreactor > Anaerobic > Digestate | place...
CCGGTCATTTAAGGTTTTCACATCAATACCGCCAAGAATAATCTTTCCATCAGTGGGTTTGTCAAGAAGTCCGAGAAGATGGAGCAAGGTGGACTTTCCTGACCCACTTGCGCCCATAATCCCTACAAATTCACCCTTCTGAATGGTCAGGGAAACACCCCGCAATGCATGGACGGTTACTTTCCCCATTTCATAAATTCGGGTCAGGTTTTCAGCGATAATCATGTCAGCTCCTCATAGCAGTCAGGATGTCTTCAGATGCCACCCGCCATGCCGGGATATAGCCTGCAATACATGAAGCAATATACAGCATGATAGTATTATTGATAAGATCTGATGTTGCAACCACAGGCGTGACCGATCCATCAGGAAACTGAAATGGATACACGGTGAGTATAGCGACCATTGATTCCACAAGGGTTATTCCGACGATAACACCGAATGTCGTCAGGATGAGGACCTGAAATACATAATTATGAATTATGATACTCTTCTCTACGCCAAGCGCCTTTAAGACACCAATCTGTCGCCTGCTGTTTAATGTCTTAATCATGATGACAATAAACAGCACAACGATTGCAATAATCAGGGAGACCACAATGGTTATCGAGTTTAACATGGCAAAGTTCTGAACCGCCCGGCCCATGGCTTCTTCCAGAATGTCCTGCCAGGTCTGAACTTTTTCCCTGATACCATACCGGTATATCTGTGTTTTTACAAGAGGCTCATATGCATCCAGGTCTGTCTTAATGATAACATCAGTTGCATAATCCACCTTCCGGCCAAAGACCGATTCAAGTTCATCCCAGGTGATATAGGCCCCCTGATCCGCATAATATGAACCGGTCTCGATGATTCCTTTCACATGGTAGACCTTTGTTACGCCGTTTGTATACTCCACTGTAACCGGATCCCCTGCTTTCAGATACCCAAGAGTGGGTCCCATGTCAAGGCTATTGTCTTTATGTCCTGATGTCTGAATACCGATAATTATCTCGTCAAGTTCTCCATCAGCAAGATAATCTCCATCCACCATCTTGCGATATACATCGGTGACGAGTCGTTCATCATCCGGCTTTATTGCTACAACGGTCGATCCCAGGCTGTTTGCTTTATATCGGAGCGTTACTCCGGTTCCATAATGGGCTGAAGCCCTGATCACACCGGGAATCCGATTTATCTTTTCAAGTAACGAGAATACATCCTCGATATATAATTCATCCTCATGTGGGGAGATGAGAATATTTCCGGTCTGATACGTAATGATCTGATCTTCAGCGACTTTGATAAATCCCAGAATAATTGAGGGCATGAAGATCATGTTGGTAAAGACCATGGCAATGATCAATACCGTCAGGTACAAACTCCCCCTGCTCCCTCTGAGAATTCCCCTGAGTGCTAAAAAAAATGAAACCCTAAGGTCAAGAAGCATCAGTCATCCTCGTTTTTACGCCTCATATACCAGAATCCTCCTGCACCGGCACCGAGTATCAGCAGGATCAGGATGATCATTGCAGAAGAGTCACCACCATCTGCAACCGTAAGCACGAGATCCTTTTCAAGGGTATGTGTACCCCAGTCATCCACATAGGTGATGGTGGTATGATAAGCATATTCACCTGCCTCTGTGCCTTCCAGAACAAAGGTGGCCGGAGCGTCATTTCCCGCTTTTATACGGCCAATAAATGCCTCTTTTGCCCCTTTGATCGGAAGGTTGACGGTAGCACTGACAGATTTTGCCTCACCGGTTCCGGTATTCTGAACTCTGATGATAAGATCAAATGGTTCTCCGGGTTTTACCCGTGATGGGGTTGTTTCAACGGAGGTTATACTGATTTCAGACTCTCCTCTGACATCAAGACCGATAGAACCGGAGTCTTCGATGATCGTTCCATCAAGGAGGGCATATGACATCCTGACCGGAACTTCGATAATTCCAGACTGGGTATTCTTGTCAATAAGCAGGGAAAGGTTTTTTTCACGGTACATCCCGGAACCAAGCCGATCTATCATGAACGAGCTGATACCCGCTGGTATGGCCACCGGTGGAGTGCCATTTACAAACACCCGGATATTGTCAGCCTGCGTTGAACCTTCATTCATAATTCTGATAGTACCCTCAACTTTCGTCCCTGGTTTTACTGGTTCAGGAAATGTATTTTCAAGTGCAAGTGAGGGTGTTCTTAGAACTGATAACTGGGTATTGACGTTCACCGGCACCGGATATTTGAGACTTTGTCCATCTCTGACACGTATCCAGACTTCGGGAAAATACATGCCACTTTTTTGCGGGGCACGGATCAGGAAGGTTACCGGGACAGGCTGATCTGGTCCGATATTTCCTTCAAATTTGGAGTCCCCGCCTAATACCTCAAAATCTTTGGACTTTAGGATGACACTGTCAATATAGGGGGTGATACTGGTCGTAGTCTGACTGACATCCTGTCCGTATGATACTGAACTGGTCGTTGTGCCGCTTGTAATACTCTTCAGGGTTACTGTTAATGTTCCTTCCTCACCAGGAAGCAGCACTGCCGGAGATACCTTATAATCAGCCACGATAACTGACACCTGTGGTGAGGCTGATACCAGGGGAAACACTCCTGCCAGGAGAAGTAGGATAAGTGTCACGGATAATACATATCCGTATTTTTTTGTTGTATGAGGGACTTTTATCATCATTGTCATGTAGTCTGATGTGCTGTGTTCATATATCAATGCGTTGAATACTCTCCAAAATTCAGAGATTTATTTCAATTATCATTTTTTCATGGCATTCTCCGTTCGTAACGTAACATCACCGAGCCCCTGAGAGATGGTAACATGAATGACAGGTGCATCCGGTTTGTCTGTTGTATGATAGTATCCGTGAGCATTTCCTGAAAATCCTGTTAAAAGCAGATTTCCAAGGCCCCTGTCAAGGGAAACAGAGACATGTGACTGGTCCGGAAACAGAATGGTAATATCACCAGCTCCGTTTTCTATGCGGATGGGGAGATCTTTTCCTTTCCATGCGGTGATATTCAGAAAGATTGATCCTGCTCCTGATTCAAGGGCCAGTTCTGAAATCTGTGCATCTCCTGGTGCCATATGAATATCCCCTGCCCCGACAGAGATCATCAGACTCATCGGGATCTGGTTCCCTAACCGGATATCCCATTTTTCCTCTCCTCCGATCATCTCATGAAAGAGATCCGAATGACGATCAACAGAGGCAAACAAGGTTTTGTTGGTTATTGCATGAGTGAGACGGGGAAGGTAATGGTTTGTATCGGCATGGACTTTTCCGGAGAGTATTTCCTCCATTGATCCATCGGTAATATTGATTGTTCCCGTATCCACTTTGAGATTCATTCGTACGGTTTCAATGCCATCATATGGAATACGAAAATCAGATGACTCCTCCAGATCCGGTTTGGTTTTATCTGATTCGATAAGTAATACTATTCCTCCAAGGCCAAAACTGAGTATCATGATGAGGAACAGCCAGCAGAAGATCTGTCGTGTGGACGGCAGAGTACAGATCATATCTGTTCACTCCCATGAATGACAGCAATATTCCATTTCAGATATCTAATCCCAATCCGGTACAACACCCTGATCAGCCAGTACTCCATGATTAATATGAGTAATCCAAGGCATGTTATTCCGATTCCAAGGAATACGGCTGCCGGAGCAGAGAAGAAAAGGACTCCTGAAACGATACCAAGGAGTTCAAGAACAGCACCTCCAGTAAGAATTGGCCCGGCACAACAGAGTGAAAACCCAATAAGGAACAAAACTGCAAGAACCATAATGATACATATCAATGGGATAAGTACTACGATCAGATTGAACAAACCAAGTCCGATTGTTGCTAGGATTGCCCTGCCAAGTCCCCCTGCAGACGGGTCAGCCTCAGCATTTTTCACAAGTGCTGCTGCTGTATATTCCCGGCCGATAGTTCGTGGATCTCCGAGTGCCTCTGATATCTCTTCTTCACTTCTTCCATCCAGAACTCCCATCTCAAAATGTTCAGCATAATCTGCAAGTATGTCCTTCTTTTGTGCATCAGGTATTCCTGATAATGCAGAAGCGAGTTTTTTCAGATATTCATCCTTCTGCATTGGCCATTTCTCCGATGAGATCATTAACCGCAGTTGAAAAAATTCTCCATTCCCGGATTAATTCATCACGTGCTGCGATTCCCTGCTCAGTCAGTGAGTAGTATTTTCGTGCAGGTCCTTCACCTGACTCCTGAAGATACGTAGTCACATACCCTTCGGTTAAGAGACGACGAAGAAGCGGGTAGATACTCCCTTCAGAAATCTCAAACCGCTGTGATATTTCATGAACCAGTTCATACCCGTACCGGTCACGAAATCCTAGTAGCGCCATAACACACATGTCCAGTATACCCTTCTTGAATTGCGCGTTCATTCACCGGCCCCAACTGTTCCTGATTGTGTTTCATCAGAATACCATACAATCATGTGTGAATTATCAGCTTCCTTGTGTTTTGAGGTATCTTACAATACAAGATAGTGAATAATACTTGTACGTGGGAACTATTAAATGATTTCCTGATTAAATTGTTCAGGATTCAGGTTCTTTATTGAAAATCTGATAGGATATCCTTATATGAGACCTGTTCTAACCTTCTCCTGACATATCATGGATTACAAAAAAGCATTGTATGAATCTGCACAGTTTACCCATGACACGGTATGGGGGAACTGGAAACGGTGGATATTATTGGCAGTCTGGACTATCCTGTTCCCTCTTCTGGGAGGATATATTATGGATATTTTCCGTGGCAATCCGCACCCGCAGGAGTGTAATGACTGGGTAAGGCGGTTTATTGACGGATTAAAATACCTGTTTGCAGGTCTGATTTATTCAATTCCCATAATTATAGTACTTATATTGACATTTTTTCCGGTTTTTATGGAATTGATCCGGCAGGTCACATCAAAATCGCATACTATTCAGTTTGATACGTTTATTCCATATGTTATGCCTGTTATTGGAGGAATTATTGTCGCAATTATCCTGTGGATCATTATCACACTGATATGTACAATCGGTATAATCAGAATGGCCAGGATGAACCGATTTGTTGAGGCTTTTAATATCAGGGAGATTATCAGGACTATTCAAAAGATTGGATGGAGCACGTATCTTGTTGCCCTGGTAATCATCTATGTAATTTCCCTCATTATCGGATTTGGTATTAATCTTGTGATGGAAGCTCCATTCATTGGCTTTATTATTGCCCTCTTCCTTTGGCCATTACTTACCATCTTTGAATCCCGGTACTTTACCCTTCTCTATGAAGAGTCAGGAGAATAATTATCTGTAACCATAGGGTACGCATGATAATGGGGATGGAAAAATCAGGGATGCACAACCGATGAGCATGAGTAGGCAGGATATTCCATCATCTTTTTTTATCAGGCCGGTATTTCTCTCTTTGACAATCGGTGTGCCATTTTGTCTGTATAAAATCCTGTTTGGGATACAGTGTATCCGGGCAGCAGGAATTTATAGTCAGTTCCTGTTTTGGTATGCCGGCTGGGTGCTTATCCTCTGGGCCGGGGCTGATATGATGATGAATCTGACCAGGGCAGGTTTTGATCTCATTGGAAAGGCAGATCTGATTGAATTCTGTACTCTTGCCCAGATAGGGAGAGGTATGAATGCATCCCTGATCTTTCTCTCTCTTGATACACTGATCACGTTTACAATCATCTGTCTCGCCCTGTGGTCAGGCTGGATTGTCTATCTGACTCAGATCGAATCATACCTGTGGTATACCACCACAACATTAAATCTCATCAGTCTCTCCCTCGTCAGTCTGTGGACTGAAATTCGGCGAAAGATCGGGTAAAAATGAACATCGGATTTATTGCCAGGTACCAGGAATCGCTGAATAATCGTTTCGTGGCGGTATGCTGGTATTCTATGAGATACATTCTATACAGTTCATGAAAGCTTCTATAATCTCCTGGAATGCTTTAAAAATAGCGAAAACAGTTTTAATATCAGGAATCGAATGGAAATCAGACAATTCTTCCTGCCTGACATTGATGAGTACCGAGCGATGTTGTATCCAGTATAATTTTCCGGATACTGGTCTTTTCCGCTCCTGACCGATGAGGAGCTATTGATTCTGGAAGGTACGTATGGTATCAGAAAAAAGGGATTAATCCTTATGGGGATGATGGAGTACCTTATCTTCAATGGTATGCACATCACGAATAAGTTCATCCAGAACCGACAACACTGCCGGCATGATTGCGACCGCTCCAATCAAAGAGAAGAAGACTGCAATCACCGTGGTCAGACCAAAATTGCTGATCATATTAAAGTTTGAGAGCATGAGGGCTGAAAATCCAAAGAATGTGGCAAACCCGGATACCATAATGGCTGATCCGATCTTCCTGACACTTTCACGAATCGCATCAAGTGTATTTGCCGCAGTCTCCCGTTCTTCCAGATACCGTTCCATAATGAGGATGGTATACTCTGCAGCAACCCCTATTGTCATCGATCCAAGACAGGCAGTCATGGGAGTGTAATCAATGTTCAGGATAAGCATGGCAACTGCATTCCAGCCTACGATACATACAATCGGAACGATTGGAGTGACAGCATGTATTTTCCGGTAAATCAGAGCCAGGAATGCAACTATCAGGATAAATCCTAATAATGTCATCTGCTCCTTACTTTCAGCGATATCTGAGATGAGCGTGGTAAAGAGATCAAAAGTTCCGGTTATTGATGCACTGATACCCGGCGGAGGCGTTATAAGAACTAGGTCATTATTCATCTGGGTCTTGAGTTCATCCTGTTGTGGCATTTCAAGACGCTTGGTTGAAAATTCAATGACGGTTTCTGTTCTGCCATTTACATACTCATTCCTGATACCTTCCGGAATTTTTGCTATGACCTCATCAATTTCGAATTGAGTTGAAGGAATCGTTCCGTTATTATAAATTTTGATATAATCGACAATACTTGTGGAACCTGTTATCTCCATATAAAGACTGAGTTCATTCTTTTGGAATCGCTCTATCCACCGGAGGACGTCTGGTGAGATAACATTGTTTCCAGTGACAAGTACCGGAACAGGTGTGGTGGACCCGATTGTTCTACTGACTTTATCAAGCGAAATCTTGGCAGGCATATCAGAGGGAACAAATGTCCGTTCATTTGTTGATATGGGGATTGACGGGTCAACCTGAAGGCCGATAAATGCTATGAGTACAGCAACCATCAGAACAGGCAGTGGGTTTTTTGCAATCGTAACTGCTGTTTTTGAGAGTATAAGATCTGCACGGGTTGGTTTTTCCTCACCCTGTTTTCCTTTTGGCTTATACCGGATCAATACCGCAATAAGAGGAATTCCGATGAGTGAAGTCAAATAACAGACACTAACACCGATGATTGCGACAAGACCAAACGATCGGATCATTGGAACCGGAGAGATAAACATCGCGATGAATCCCATCGTTGTTGCAAGCATTGCAAAGAGTACTGCCGGACCGGTTCGTGTGATGGTAATTTTGACCGCTTCAGCGAGAGGACCTTTCCGTGCCTCTTCCTCCAGTCGTGCATGAAACTGGATCGCATAATCTATGCCAAGTCCAATGAGTACAGGAAACGCAGCAATAACGGCGGTATTTATATTCACACCAAAGAGTCCCATGATACCAAAGGTGAGAATTAGTCCGATAGCGACTATTAAAACCGGAATAAAACGATGACTGACATAGGCAAACAGAATACCCATTACAATCACCATCAGGATCATGGCACCTATAATGAGTGTCCCCATGGATTTACTCAGCTCCTGGCCCATCTCTTGCTGGAAGACCGGGTTTCCCGTTAAGGTAACGGTAATTCCCGGTGGGGGATGTGAACTGTTCAGGAACGAACGGACATTATTCATCACGCTTTTTTGTTTCTGATCTGTCATCCCGACATCCAGCTTGATCATCATCATGGTCAGAAGATTGGATGGAATGTATCTGTTTAATACTTCAGCCGGAATGTTCTCTTTTAATTTTTTAATCTCACCGGTAGAACGTGGGATTACTCCATTATTAGTCTGTTTCACCAGATCAGCAATGCTTGAAACCGAGGAGATGTATTGCAGATTTTTAAGGCCCGGGGTAATTTCATCGATATATGCGATGACATCAGGACTTAAAGGATCATTACTCTCTATGAGAATGACAAGCGTGTCCTGGCTGAAGGTATCCTCATAATGGGAGAATACAATTCCCTTCGGTGAATTCTTATCTAGATATGTCTCATTCCCGGTTTGCATCTTGAGCATCGTCATTCCGATTATTGAAGCGATAAAAATGAGAAAGAGTGCTCCAAGAACCAGTTTTGGCCGGTTCACTATAACCGATGAGATGCTTTCAAAAATGGAACGCATGGTGGTTCTCCACGAGGTTCCTTATACAGTTGCAGTTTTTCTGCGGGTGGTATGGTACCGGTAGGCTGCACCAATTATTGCAATGAGTATGACGGCGATGATGATTGGATTAGAGAGTATTGCAGAGAGACCATCTGGTTTACCGGCAGTTATCTGCACCTTAATGGTGTCGGATATCTGGCTGTTATCGAGGGCATCACGATATCTGATCTCTGAATCAAGACCGTAGGTTTTTTCAATCGCGTCAGCGTTTGTAGTAATTTTGAATTTGGCTACAGCAGTCTCACCAGGCTTAATGTCTCCAAGATATGCGAGATCATCATCGCTTGAGAAGGGATCTACTGCACTGATACGGGCTTCAGAGCTGTACGCAGTTGCATCACCATCATTCCGGTACTCAACCTCTATGACCTGTTTACTCCCTATTGTCACCTTTGGGGGATCATTGACCATACTAAACTTGATCTTGCCTCCAACCGGAATACCGATCTGTTCTGAGGGAGTTTCCATTGATTCACCATCAGCATTTTGATAGGTGACAAGAACTTCAAGGGGATACTCCTGAGGTTCTGCATCTCTTGTTACTGATACCTTGAACTTTGCATCAACAACATCACCGGGTTTAAAGTCACCGATATATACGGTACTGTCAACCGGTACCACCGGGGAGTTTCCAAACCGTGATAATTTGGCTATTGCTTTTCGGCCGGTATCTGCACCACTGTTTTTGAGAGTGATGGTAACAAACCCTTCTCCTCCGGCATTGATATCTTCAGGAATAACTTTTACAACATCAAGGTTAATTGCCGATTTTACAATAAACGGCACAATTAAATTTACTTTCTTGGTGCTGTACCGGTTCACAACGCTGTCTGTTCCAACCTGCTCAGCTGCAGCAAGGTATGTATACTCAATCTGAACCGGAAGATTATAGGTTCCTGCTTTTCCATCATCTTTTACTCTGATTTGAAACTTTACCGGTTTGGATTCAGAACCTGCAATGTCACCTATCATCTGGGTGTCTGATTTGATAAGGATTGGAGCACCATCAGGCAGCAGTGTGACCCGGACCATCTTTGCAGTAGAAGGAACATCATCGCGGTCAACAATACCTGACTGAACCATCTTAATGTAATTCAGCCCGGTGTTCTCAATCAGAACAGTAAGCTCAACCGTTGTTCCCGGCGTGAATTCATTCAGTCCGGAGATTGCTGCAGTTAAGTTCGGCTCACCGGAAAGGTATTTTGTTCCGGCCATGACTGGTGATATACATAGTGCTGCCAGACATAATCCGATGAGAATTATGGAAGGCACCCTGCTCCATTGCAGGATTTTTTGAGTGGTAAAATCTGAAACTAATACTTTTTTCATGGACTGTACACCTGAGTAATTTTCACGTGCGTATATCTCCGTGGAATATGAAAGTATATATTTATTTTGTTTATGTGTTACACATAGGTGTATCCTATATGTGTTAAATATATGAGTAACTTTTTTGTGTCACGAATGTACATTGATATGTATGCATCGGTTGGCTGATGAACTGGCCCATATTAAGGATCTACTCCGAAATCATCCCCAGGGGATGAGTGTCACTGAGATAGCATCTGCTCTTGGGCGAAATAAGCACTCAACCGGGCGTTACCTGGATATTCTTCACGCATCAGGTCATGTGGACCTGAGGACGTTTGGGATGGCGAAAGTATTCACCCTTTCATCCCGTGTCCCCCTCTCAGCCCTTCTCTCCTACACAACTGATCTTGTCCTTGTTCTGGACCGTGATATGAGAATTATTCAGGGAAATGATCCTTTTTTTCACATGTTAGAGATCAATGCTACTGATTCTCTTCAAAAAAGGATTAATCAGATAAATCCTCCTAATCCTGCAAATGGAATTTTTTTAAAAAATCTGGCCGGCATACTCTCATCGCAGCAGGAATCCTTTGAAATCATTCGGGAAGGATCTGAAACACGGTTTTTTCGGGGGAAGGTAATTCCCACGGTATTTGAGGATGGTAGTTCTGCAGATACCATCATCCTTGAGGATGTTACCGTAGAAAAAGAGGCACTTAACGCTCTGCAGGAGAGCGAAAAATTCTTCAGAAGCGTGTCTGACCATTTATCAGACGGACTTATTGTATCCGAGATCAAATCCGGAGAGAAAAAAGTCATCTTCTATAACCAGCGCCTTTGTGAAATTACCGGGTATTCAGCAGATGAAATTCATAATCTTCGACCTGAAAACCTTGCAATTCCGGAAGAGAAAGAACGATTTGAGAAAGCTCTCAGGGAGGCAGAACACAACAAGGGCTCTATGAAAGAGATACGGTTCTGGGCGAAGAGAAAAGACGGCGAATCAATTTATCTCTCAATCCGTGTAAAACTGGTCCCCTTCGGTGATGTCATTCGTGGGTATATTCTTATTACTGACATGACCAGATGGAAAGAACAGGAAGAGGCCCAATTACTTCAGGCAACGCTGATACAGCGTCTTATAACGAACTTTCCCCATCCTATCTTCATCCTTCGCGAGGATGGAGTGTTTTTTATTGCAAATTCCGCATTTTGTGAGTTAATCCAAAGTGATCCGGATTCTGTCATCGGAAAACATGCACAGCAGGTGATGTCACCGGATATCGCGAGAGAGTTTTTACTCAGAAATGACGAACTGATTCATCAGAATGCCGTATCACATATCCATGTGGTTACCCGTTTTTTCAGGCCTGATGGTACTATAGGCCCAGTCATTATCGAGAAATCACCGGTATCTGCGGGAGATAATACACCGACGTATATATTTGGTGTGGTAATTACTGAAGAGTTGTGCCC
>Ga0116166_1003873_pt1 | contig 11247 bp, 8 predicted proteins | sample AD_JPNMR2_MetaG_FD_89884 | JGI IMG/M metagenome (GOLD analysis project Ga0116166, IMG submission 89884) | Active sludge microbial communities of municipal wastewater-treating anaerobic digesters from Japan - AD_JPNMR2_MetaG | ecosystem: Engineered > Bioreactor > Anaerobic > Digestate | place...
CACCCCCCGGGCCGGTTATTGCCTGACCGCAACCAGCAAGCAGCAGGGAATGCGCCTGATCAGCGTAGTGTTAAATACCCCCGGCCTGCGGGAGCGGGGCGAAGACAGTGAAGTGCTGTTAAATTACGGTTTTCGTAATTTTAAGCTGGTCACTTTTTATGATGCCGGCGAGACGGTGGCCCATGCCACGGTAAGCCGGGGCCGCCAGCGGGAAGTGCCGCTAATGGCCCGGCGGCCGGTTGCCGCGGTAGCCCCCCGGGAAGACGAAGACTACAACATTGAGCAGGTGCTGCTCCTGGATGAGGCGCTGGAAGCGCCGGTGGAAGAAGGCCAGAGCGCCGGCACCATCCAGTTAATCGACCCTGAAGGGAAAGTGATCGACGAAGTAGAGCTGTTGGCCGCGGCGAGCGTGGAGCGGCTGGGCTTCTTTAGTTCCATCCTCAGAAGTATCGGTGATTTCTTTTCGAGCCTCTGGGACAGGGTCTGGGGAAATGAGAAATAAGGAAATACGGGAGGGCGGCGCGCGGCGCCGCCCCCTTTATGACCGGCGAAATATACACATCTGAAACCGCCTGGTGATGTGCCTTTTCCCGCGGGCGCGGCATACCGCGTCCCTGCATTAATCCTTAAAATTTTCGTTACTGCTCAGGCTAACGACTATTTTACTTAAACCCCCTCTCCCTAACCCTCTCCCTAACCCTCTCCCACCAGGGGAGAGGGAATTGCCGCTGCCGCACTGAGCACCGCGAATACAGAAAACAGACCGTTAACCGACTCCCTCCCCCCTCGTGGGGGAGGGACAGGGCGGGGGGCGTAACTTTTTTCGGCCAAAGCCAGTCAGCAGACTTCCTAGTCCCCCTCTCCCACCAGGGGAGAGGGAAGCAAAACAGCCCGGTCAGGGTAGTTGCTTTCAACAGGTCGTTGGAACAGCCAAGTAGATATGCAAATTTTCAAAGAACAGAAACACGGGCGCGTCACACCCGCCTCAACATTGCCCAGGGCAGGCTCTGCAGTTCTATTCCAACTTCCTACTTCCAATTTCAAACATCCAGAAGAGCCCTGGCCGCAGCCAGCCTGGCAATGGGAATCCGGAAAGGCGAGCAACTGACGTAGTCCAGACCGGCTTCGTGGAAAAACTCTACTGATGCCGGATCGCCGCCGTGTTCACCGCAAACACCCAGTTTTATGTCCGGCCTGCTGCGGCGGCCTTCCTCGATGGCCAGCTTCACCAGCCGGCCCACCCCTTCGCGGTCAATTTCCATGAAGGGATTCTCCGGGAGTATCTTTTCCTGAAGATAGAAGGGCAAGAATTTTCCTTCAGCGTCATCCCGGCTGTAACCAAGAGTGGTTTGCGTGAGGTCGTTGGTGCCGAAAGAGAAAAACTGCGCCACTTCGGCCAGTTGGCCGGCCACCAGGCAGGCCCGGGGCAGCTCGATCATTGTTCCGATCAGGTAAGGCAGATCCCGGCCCGCTTGCTTGAGTACTGCGGCGGCGGCCTGCTCAACCTCTTCTTTCATGCGCATGAGCTCCTGGCGGTGCCCCACCAGGGGGATCATAATCTCCAGTCGCAGATCCCCGGGGGCCATCCCTTCTTCCAAAAGCTCCACCGCTGCCTCAAAAATGGCCTGCACCTGCATGCGGTATATTTCCGGGTAGACTATTCCGAGGCGGCAGCCGCGATGGCCGAGCATGGGGTTCATTTCGGAAAGCGAGCGTACTGTCTGCAGCAGCGCCTCTTTCTGCTGCAGCAGCTCCTGGTCTCCCTTCTCCCGGCGCAGGCGGTCCACTTCCAGCAGCAGAGCTTCGCGGTTGGGCAAGAATTCATGGAGGGGCGGGTCCAGCAGCCGGATGGTTACCGGGTAGCCGGCCATCACCTTGAAAATTCCTTTAAAATCGTTCTTCTGCAGCGGCAACAGGTCGGCCAGTGCTTCCTGCCTCTCTTGCAGGGTTGAAGCCATAATCATGCGCTGCACCAGCGGAACCCTGCTCTTTTCCATGAACATATGCTCGGTGCGGCAGAGCCCGATTCCCTCGGCACCCATTTCCAGGGCGCGGCGGGCATCTTCCGGCGTGTCGGCATTGGCCCTCACTTTCAAGCGGCGGATCTGGTCGGCCCAGCCAAGCAGCTTTTTAAACTCCGGGGAAAGCTCCGGGTCAATCAGCGGCACCTCGCCCAGGATCACTCTGCCGGTGGAGCCGTCAATAGAGAGGATCTCTCCTTCTGCGAATTCGCGGTCATCGATATAAAAGCAACCTTTAGCCTGATCAATGCGTAAACTCTCGCAGCCGCAGACACAGGATTTGCCGATACCCCTGGCTACCACCGCGGCATGGCTGGTCATGCCGCCGCGGCTGGTCAGAACACCCTGGGCGGCGTAGATGCCGTGAATATCGTCGGGAGTAGTTTCGGGACGCACCAGCAGCACTTTCTCACCCCGGGCCGCCTCGCTCTGGGCCCGGTCGGCGCTAAATATCACTTTGCCGGAGGCAGCGCCGGGAGAGGCCGGCAGGCCCCGGGCGATGACCTCCAGCCGGGCTTCCGGGTCGATGCGGCGGTGCAGCAGCTGCTCCAACTGGTGGGGATCAACCCGCTGCAACGCCTCCTCCCGGCTAATCATCCCCTCTTCCACCAGGTCCACCGCCACCTTAACCGCCGCGGCGGCGCTGCGCTTGCCGGTGCGTGTCTGCAAGATATACAGTTTTTTACGCTCGATGATAAATTCAATATCCTGCATATCACGGTAATGGGCTTCCAGCTTGCGGCTAACCTCCATAAACTGGCGGTAAAGTTCAGGCATAAACTGCTCTAGCTCGGACAGGGGGCGCGGGGTGCGGATGCCGGCCACCACGTCTTCGCCCTGGGCGTTTACCAGAAATTCACCGTAAAGTTGGGCTTCTCCGGTGGAGGGGTTGCGTGTAAAAGCCACCCCGGTGGCACTGTCGTCGCCCATGTTGCCGAAAACCATGGCCTGCACATTTACCGCGGTGCCCAGATCATCAGGGATGCGGTTATTGCGGCGGTACACCTGGGCCCGGGGGTTATGCCAGGAATCAAAGACAGCCCGCACCGCCTGCAGCAACTGCTCCCGGGGATCTTCCGGAAAAGGAGTGCCAGTTTCCCGGCGCACCACCTCGAAAAATAAGTCGATGACCTGCTCCAGGTCTTCAGGGAGAAGCGCGGCGTCACTGTCCAGCCCGCGGCGATCTTTAATGTCATGAAGGATATTTTCAAAATGATAGTGATCGACTTTCAGGACCACCTCGGCAAACATCTGGATAAAACGGCGGTAGCAGTCCAGGGCAAAGCGGCGGTTGGCCGTTTCTCCGGCCAGCGCTTCCACCGTTGCCCGGTTTAAGCCAAGATTCAGAATTGTATCCATCATTCCGGGCATGGAGATGACCGCTCCGGAGCGGACAGATAACAAAAGTGGCGCTTCACTGCCGCCAAAGCGGCGCTGCGTCTGCTGCTCCAGCAGCTTTAAGTTATCTTCCAGTTCCTGCGCCAGCTCCGGCCAGATTTGCCGACCCCGGGTAAAGTAAAGATTACAGGCTTCGGTGCTGACGATAAATCCGGGCGGAACAGGGAGGCCGAGGCGGGTCATCTCGGCCAGGTTCGCCCCCTTGCCGCCAAGCAGGCTTTTCATTTCTTTGCTGCCCTGGGAAAACTGGTAGATCATCTGCTCCCTGCTCATTGTTCTCCTCCTCTAACTATCTGCAAAATCTTGTTGGCCACTTCTTCCACCGCCTTGTTGGAAACGTCGAAAACCCTGCAGCCCAGCTTGCGCATAATCCGCCGGGCATACTCCAGCTCCTCCGTAATCCGCTCCATGGAGGCATAGTTGGCGTGGGCGTCCAGCCCGAGGTCATTGAGCCGCTCCATGCGGATGGTCCTCAACTGCACGGGATCTATGACCAGGCCGATTATTTTTTTATTGGAAATCCAGAAAAGCTCCTCCGGAGGCTCCACTTCGGGGACCAGCGGCAGATTGGCCACCAGCACGCGGCGGTGGGCCAGGTACATGCTCAGGGGGGTTTTGGAGGTGCGCGAAACCCCGATCAGCACCACTTCGGCCAGGAGCAGGCCGCGCGGATCCTTGCCGTCATCATACTTAACGGCAAATTCCACGGCGGCGATGCGGTGGAAATAATCCTCGTCGAGGCGGCGGATCCGGCCCGGTTCCAGGTAGGGGGTGGTCTGCATGACCCGGGCGAAGGCCTCCATGGTCGGCCCCAGGATATCTGCCGTGGGGAGGTCAAGCCGGGCCGCCTCCTCTTCCAGGAAACGGCGCAGCTCCGGCAGAACCAGGGTATAGGCGATAATGCTTTTCTGTTTTGAAGCTTCGGCAAGCACTTCCCGGATCTGGGAGATGTCGTTGATAAAGGGGACGCGTTGCAGCTCAACCGCGTTGCCCGCATTGTACTGGCTGGCCACCGCCTTGACCACGAATTCAGCTGTTTCCCCGATCGAATCTGATACGACAAATACAACAGGCTTTTGCGGAGAACTACTCAAATAGTGCAACCTCCTTAAGCTAGCGGACCAACCCGGCCAGCACGCGAACCAGGGTAGTTTTCGTTACTTTTCCGATCAGCTTCAGCCTGCCTCCCGGCAGCTCCTTAACTACCGGCAGAGCATCCACCTCGTTGTCAATCATTTTTTGCGCCGCCTCCAGCACGTTATCTTCCTGGTTTATGGTAATTATATGCGGCAGCCGCGTCATAATCACTGTAACCGGCATTTTGGTCAGGTCGGCGGCGCCCAGGGCCGTTTTCAGCAAGTCTTTGCGCGAGATCACTCCCTGCAGGCAACCTTCATCGTCCACGACAAACAAAGTGCCCACATCTTCAACAAATAAAGTAACAATGGCATCGTAAACCGCAGTGTGTTCGCGCACCACCGCCGGCACTGCCTTAATCTGGCCAACCTGATACTGTTTCAGGTGCTCAACGACCAGGTTGGAGGCGTCTTTGCCGGTATAGTAGTAGCCGACCCGGGGCCGCGCCTCCAGCATGCCCGAGGTGGTCAACACCGCCAGGCATGGCCTCAGGGCGGCCCGGGATACATTCAAACGGGCGGCAATCTCTTCTCCGGAGATGGGGCCGGAGGACTTGACGATTTCCAGAATATCTTTTTGCCGCTGGGTTAAACCGATATCCTTCACCCCGTTTCAAAAACAGGCTACCCCATTCTTAATAAAACAGGTAGATAGTATATACTATATGCAGCGGCACAGTTCCTTCCTTTTAAGTTATTAAGTTTATTAATTAACAGAGCCTTGCAGCAGGGCAAAGTCAGCCACGCGGTTAAATAGCTGCTTCAGCGCCAGCAGCAGGTTGAGGCGATTCTGTCTAAGCTTTTCGTCCTCCACCATGACCATCACTTCATCAAAGAAGCGATCCACCGGCCCGCGCAGCTCCTGCAACAGCCTGAAACAAAGATCATAGCGGCCCTGCTCCTGCTCCAGGAGAAAACGGGGTTTTATTTCCAGGAAACGTTTATACAGCTCTTTTTCAGCGGGGTTTTTGAGGAGGCTCTGCTCTACCGGGCCGCCGGCGGCTTTGCGCGCCAGGTTGGCCACCCGGTTATAAGCGGTAAGGATATCGGCCAGGACCGGGGAGCGCAGCAGCCCTTCCAGGTGCCGGGCGCGCCGGTAGAGATCCGGCACCGAGGTAAAAGGCACCGCCAGGACCGCCTCCACCACGTCGTACGATAAACCTTTCTCCTGGAAAATAAAGCGCAGGCGCTGGTTGATAAATTCTTGCAGGCTCTTCAGCAGAAGGGTGCGCTGATCCGGCGTTAGCTTAAGCTGGGGGCTATAAAGTTTTAAAGCATCTTCAGCCAGCTCCACCGGCGAGAGGTGAAGCTCCCGCTCCAGCAATATGGCCACAGCGCCCTGGGCCTGCCGCCTTAAAGCATAAGGATCCTGGGAGCCGGTAGGCTGCAGGCCTATGGCAAAGCAGCCGGCCAGGGTGTCGAAGCGATCGGCCAGGGAGACCAGCGCCCCTTCAACGGTTTTCGGGACGGCATCGCCGCTGTAGCGGGGCAGGTAATGTTCATAGATGGCCACAGCCACCCTTTCATCTTCTCCGCTGAGGCGGGCGTATTCCCGCCCCATCACCCCCTGCAGCTCCGGAAATTCGCCGACCATGTGGGTGACCAGGTCCGCCTTGCACAGGTGGGCGGCCCGCTGCGCCGCCTGAAGCTGCTCCGGCGGCAGCTTCAGCCGCTGCCCGGCAGTGCGGGTTAACTCTACCAGGCGCTGCCTTTTCTGCTCCATGCTGCCCAGCGCTTCCTGGTAAATAACAGACTGCAGTTGCTCGCCGTAGCGCTCCAGGGGCTGCTTGCGATCTTCGTTGAAGAAAAAGCGGGCATCGGCCAGGCGGGCCTGCAGCACTTTTTCATAACCTTTGCGGATGTTGTCATGGTAGCTATTGTTGCTGATGCCAAAAAAGAACGGCAGCAGGGGCGCTCCTTCTTCAGGAGAAGAGGCTACGGGGATATAGCGCTGGTGCACCTGCATGGTCGTAATTAAGACTTCCCGGGGCAGGTTCAGGTAGTCCTTGCTGAAGGAGCCGGCCACCACAACAGGATATTCCACGAGAAAGGTAAGCTCATCGAGCAGCGCCTCGCTCAGCAAGGCATGTCCGCCGTAACGGCGCGCCGCTTCTTCCACCTGCCGGCGGATGGTTTCGCGCCGCTGCTGCTGATCAAGGATAACCTTGTTTTCCTGGAGGCAGGCAAAATAATGCTTGGCATGGTCAACCCGGTGGGGGCCCGGCGCCAGGAAGCGGTGGCCGTAAGTTTGCCGGCCGGAGCTAACTCCGGCAAAAGAAAACTTAACCGTCTCGCCGCCGTAAAGAGACAGCAGCCAGCGGATGGGACGGGCAAAACGAACCTCTTTGCTCTCCCAGTACATCGGCCGGGGGAAACTTAAACGGCGCAGCAGGGCGGGTAAAATATCGGGGAGCAGCTCTGCAGTGCGGCGGCCGGCGATCCTTTTCAGGGCCACCACATAGGCTGCTCCTTTGATCTCTTCAAATTGAATCTGGTCGCCGGAAAGGCCGTGGCTGCGTAAAAAACCCTGCAGCGCGGGGGTGGCGTTGCCTTCGCTGTCATAAGCCCGGTTGCGCGGCGGCCCTTTGACCTTTTCCAGCAAGTCGGGCTGTCTTTCATCGAGGCTGCTTACCAGCAGGGTTAGCCGCCGCGGCGTACCCCAGGCTTCGATATGGCTGTACCCGAGGCGCTGCTCCTGAAGCAGGGCCGCCGCCCCCTCCTGCAACTGCTCCACGGCACCGGCAATAAAACGGGAAGGAATTTCTTCGCAACCGATCTCCAGCAGTAAATCATGCGCTGGCACAGGCGGCACCTCCTTTAATTAACGGATAACCGGCCTTTTCTCTCTGCAGTAAATATTTTTCGGCACAAAGCCTGGCCAGGTTGCGCACCCGGCCAATATAGCCGGTGCGCTCGGTGACGCTGATCGCGCCCCTGGCTTCCAGCAGGTTAAAGGTATGGGAGCATTTTAAAATATAATCGTAAGCGGGAAGAACCAGCTCCAGTTTCAAAAGGCGCTCGGCCTCGGCTTCATAAAGATTGAACAGGTTAAACAACAGTTGCACATCGGATTGATCAAAGCTATAGCTGGAATGCTCCCATTCCGCTTGCTGAAAAACATCGCCATAAGTAATCTGGCCGGTCCATTTCAGGTCGAAAACGTTATCACAGTCCTGGATGTACATGGCGATTCGCTCCAGGCCGTAGGTCAGCTCCACCGGAACCTGCTCCACATCGAATCCACCGACCTGTTGAAAATAGGTAAACTGGGTAATCTCCATGCCGTCCAGCCACACTTCCCAGCCCAGGCCCCATGCGCCCAGGGTAGGCGATTCCCAGTTGTCTTCCACGAAGCGGATGTCGTGCTCGGCGGGATCAAGGCCCAGGTCGGCCAGGCTTCCCAGGTAAAGCTCCTGGATATCGGGCGGGGCCGGTTTCATAATGACCTGGTATTGCAGGTGCTGGTAGAGGCGGTTGGGGTTTTCGCCGTAACGGCCGTCAGTGGGGCGGCGCGAAGGCTCCACGTAGGCCACGTTCCATGGCTCCGGGCCCAGGGATCTAAGAAAGGTTGCCGGGTTCATGGTGCCGGCTCCTTTTTCCACATCATAGGGCTGCCAGATTAAACAGCCCCTGGAAGCCCAGTAGGCCTGCAATTTCATCATAATCTCCTGCAAATCCAATTCTATCGCTCCCTCCTCATAAATATAAAAACCTCGGCGTCCCGGTATAGGGACGGGAGGTTTACCCGCGGTTCCACCCTATTTGGCTTAAACAAGCCCTCTCTACAACTGCGGCATGGGCTTCGGAAATCCCGTTCACCGCCCGCACCTGCCGGGCTTGCACTCTCCCCGGCTCGCTTTAAGGCACCTGAGCAGCGGCTACCTTTTCCATCATAGCCGGCCTGATATCGGTTGTAGATTTATAGTAGCAGAATATTTCCACCAGTGTCAACTGCCAATGAAGCCGTAGCCGGCGATCCCCCTCGCTATTTGTTCCTCTCCCGGCGTTCCTCCATGGTGCAGGCATGGCCGTCCTGGCGTTCAAGGGATTGAATAATCGGGAAGGTTTGCCGTGGACGCAGCAGCATGCCCCATAACCTTTTTAGTCATCGCCGGCGCGGTTGCCGGTTTCATCATCCGCTGATGCGCTTTTCTGATCGTTTACCTCGATCGAGCCATGGGCTACCATGAGCCCGATGACCCCTAGAGCGGCCAGCTTGGGGAAAAGGGCCGCCCCAATGGCGCCTACGGTTACAGGGATTTCGGCCAGGGTCTTCTCTTTTAATTTAATTTTAACCTTTTGCCGGTGCAGTTCTCCGGCTACCTGGCGGGCCCGGGTTAAAAAATCCTTTCCTTTTTCCGAAAAAGAGTGCAGCGTATCTTTACTGTTCTCTTCCAGGTAAACCAGGGCTTCAATCAAATCCCCGCCTGTTTCTTCCAGCAGCTCTTTGGCTTCGCGGTAACTGATGTTGGCCCTCATCCTGAGCTGATCTATAGCCTCCAGGGAAATCTCCACCGCAGCAAGCACCCCCTTTATTCTATTTTAACGATTCCTCCTTATTTTATCCCCATCATTTGAACAGCTTTAGCAGGCTGAGGCCCCGTGATTCGCCGATATCGAGATGATAGCGCAAAAAAGTTCCGGTCAACCGGCCAAGTTCATGGCTCTGCCCGCCCTGGGGCCGGATTTGCTTTACCTGCTGCAGCGGGGCTTTTAACAGCCTGCGGGCCAGGGCTACTGTTCCGGGCTGCACCGTGAACCTGTCTGCCGCATGGCCGCAATCCCCGCAGAGCAGCCCGCCCTGCCGCGGGCTGAAAAAGGAGGCCGCCGCAGAGCCGCATTGCAGGCAGCCGTTTAAATGGGGACAGTGGCCGCTGAAATCCAGCAGTTTCAATTCAAAGGCACGCAAAAAAAGCTGCGGATCGGGCTGTTCGATCAGCCGGCGCCAGCCCTCCAGCAGCAGATTGCAAATCTCCGGCGCCGGCCCCTCGCCGCTGACGACACTTCCGGCCAGCTCGGCCAGGTAAAGCCCAAGGGGGTAGAGTTCCGGGTGATCGCGAAAGTAATGAAAATGCTCTTTTACCTGCTGCCCGGTCAGGGTGGCAAGGTTGCGGCCCCGATAAAACTGGTAGTGGCCGTAAGTGAAAAGCTCCACTCCCGCGGCCAGCTTGCTCATGGTTTTCCGGGCGCCCCTGGCCACTGCCGTAAATTTCCCCCGGTCCCAGGAGAGGAAGGTCACCAGGCGATCCGCCTCTCCCAGGGGCCGGCTTAAGAGAACCAGGGCATCGGTCTTAAAGCTGCGCTCTGTCACGTTGTTCCTCTCCGTTAAAGCTGATCGTAGCCCAACTGCTGCAAAGTCCCTTCCCGGTTGCGCCAGTCTTTTTTAACTTTTACCCACAAATTGAGGTACACTTTGCGGCCCAGCAGCGCCTCCAGTTCGAGGCGGGCGGCGCTGCCGGCCTGTTTCAACAGTGACCCGTCTTTGCCGACGATGATCCCCACCTGGGATTTCCGCTCCACGTAAATCTCGGCCCGGATATCGATGAGTTCCTCTTTTTCCCGCAGGGACATCTCTTCCACAACCACGGCAATGGAAAAGGGAATCTCTTCGCGGGTGAGATGAATTAATTTTTCACGGATGATTTCTGCGGCGATGAAGCGCTCCGGCTGGTCAGTGACCATACCGGGGGGGTAATACTGCGGGCCTTCTGGAAGGCGGCTGATTAGCGCTTCCACCAGCTCTTCAAGATTACGGCCCTCTTTGGCCGAAACAAAGAAGTGGCCGCTAAAGGGATGAAGCTCCCGGTACAGGGTGCTGTTTTGGTTCAGCTTTTCCGGAGGGCACAGATCGATTTTATTTAAAACCAGGAAAACCGGCCGCTTGAGCTGCCGGAACAGCGAGGCCAGATGGCGATCGCCCGGCCCCGGCGCCAGGTGAGCTTCCACAATGTAGCAGAGGATATCCACTTGATTAAAGGTCCTGATGGAGGCTTCAACCATGGCCGCGCCCAGTTTATGCCTGGGCCGGTGCACCCCCGGCGTGTCGATGAAAATAATCTGGGCTTCTTCCCTGGTCAGGATGGCCCGGATGCGGTTGCGGGTCGTCTGCGGAGTACCCGAGACGATGGCCACTTTCTCCCCGATGAGCGCATTTAACAGGGTTGATTTCCCCACATTGGGGCGCCCTACCAGGGCTACAAATCCGGAGCGATGCATGGACAGCTCTCCTTGAGTTCGGTGTTTATGATTATCTTCCCCTTGCTATTTTATAAATTGTATCTAGATTATGCCTTGCTGAAATAATGACGTCAACATTTAGGGCCGTTCGCCAGGCTGAGCCCCTTTTTTATTTGCCGCGTCTCAGGCGCTAATTATTGCTTACAACAGCCGTCTCCTGTGTTATATTAGACTGGGACCCTCAAAAAAGTATTGGGGTGAAAAGGTCATGACCACAAGACGCCAAAGGTTGCGCATGTTCGGGAAAACCTTGCTGGTAAAGCTTTTTTCAAGTTTGCAGCGTTTTCCGGAGACCCTGCTCTGCTGTGCCGCCACCGTTACAGTGCTCATGTTTTTGGTTCACGGAAAGCCCGGCCCAGACGGGGAGCTTGAAGAATCGCTGGGCCGGCTGGCGGCAACGCTGGCCCTGGGCATCCCCCTCTCCCTCTCGATCAAGGTTTTCTTTGAAAGAGCCA
>Ga0116166_1003876_pt1 | contig 11242 bp, 10 predicted proteins | sample AD_JPNMR2_MetaG_FD_89884 | JGI IMG/M metagenome (GOLD analysis project Ga0116166, IMG submission 89884) | Active sludge microbial communities of municipal wastewater-treating anaerobic digesters from Japan - AD_JPNMR2_MetaG | ecosystem: Engineered > Bioreactor > Anaerobic > Digestate | place...
TGTGTACGAGTGCTATTTTTCTTCGATAGTCGCAATGCGGATGGGCATTTATTTCGGTTGGGGCTCCGTGTGTAGCCCATCGAGTGTGAGCAATTCCAACAGTAGATTCTATAAAATTCTTACCAGTCCATTTCTCTTTTATTTTTTGTTCGAGGATTTTTACTTTTCCAGGAGTTTTCAATACCATAATATCATGGTTTGATAATATAGCTACACCAGCAGAATCATATCCTCTGTATTCAAGCCTTTTTAATCCATCAATCAATATTTCTGATATTTTTCTTTTTGCTCCAACATAACCTACAATTCCACACATACGCAACCTCTTATTTTAATTGCTAACGAGAGAAAAATATTAATATACTATAAATATTTTTTAAATCCAGCGTTTCTCTCCTGTCGCTTTTAGAAATGCGCTAAAAAAATCTTCAGGATTTTTAAATAAATGTGAATTCCAACCAATAGACATTGCTGCTTCGATATTTTCCTCTTTGTCGTCTGTATATATCAGAGGGAAAGCAAATTTTTTTTCGAATACCTTATACATTTTCAGAGAGGGTTTTCTCTCACCAACAATAAAACTATATACTCCGCCACATAATTTTTTGGCAAAAGATAATTTTGAAATAGCATAGTTCAGGTGTAGTTCAGAAGTATCAGAAAGTAACGCTACTTTTATATTCCTTGAAATTATTTCCTCTATAATTTGACTCATTCCTTTTATCTCTTCTCCAATGATTGAATTCCATATTTCAATTAACTCTTTGTCAGTGAATTTGTCATTTGTAATTTTGCGAAATTCGCAAAGCCATTCTTTTGTGCTTATTAATCCACATTCAAGTTCTGCGCATTTATTCAGAAAATCCTTTGGTACTTCGGCAATACTGTTTAATCCAAGTCGCCGAAGACATTCATCGCTATTTACCCAGATACAGCAGTTTCCGAGATCCATTGCTACAAATTTATCGCTCATGTTTTATTCACCTTTCATATTTGATAATATAAATTTTTGTCTTTGTTTCAATAAGGATATATTTTCATATTTGCCAAACTCGGCCTTTAAGTTGCGCGATTTTCCACAGCCAAGTTCAAGCCCTTCTCCCGGTTGATTATGGTCGTCAGAACCGTTTGTAAAAAGCAATGGCAATCTTTCAGGATGGCGGGAATTGTAATTCAGTCTCATTTCATTGAAAACTTCTGTTTGATTTCTTCCGCTTTCCGGGCATATACCATTTCTCCATCCGTCAACTTCAATTGTCTGTAAACCAATATTTCCAAGTTTTTCTATGACTTCGATTAGAGCCTGATTATTGAGGCCTTCTTTTCGTCTGAGTTCAGTTGGGTGGGATAAACCTGGAAGTCCACCCCAATTAAGGATTCTTTTTACAAAAGCATCGGGACTTAGATCCAGCTCAATTTCGAGTGGCAGATCGAGCATTTGCAAGTTTGTAGTATACCTGGCTTGAAAATCTTTTACATCATCTGCTATTCCTCTTTTGCGCAATTCCTGACCATATTTTTGCCACATTATTACGCTAATATCTCCTTTTGTACTTATTCCATTTCTGACATATCTATCAATGTCCTCTTCTTTTATTTCGGCATTGAATGCGAATTTCGCAAAACAGTCTGGAATTCTTGCTATCATTCCCTCTAACTGTTTTTTTTTGGCTTTTTTGATAGGTTTCACGACACTATCGAAAATACCTGTCTTAAAGCGTCTAATAAAATCATCTTTATCCGGAAAATGGGCTATAATTTCTATTCCAGGACGGTTTGTATAAAATTCTGCGGCTGCTATCACATCAATCCCAAAAATTTCTCCTGCTCTGAGGGCCTCAATTTGTCCATCAAAGACATCGTGATCGGCAATTGCTATCGCTTTCATTTTGCGTCTGAAAGCCTCAAAAACCTTTGCCGTTGGAGAAAAATAACCATCTGAATAAAAAGAATGACAATGTAAATCGACTTCACATACAGCATCGAGATCTTGTTTAAAGTTTTTTGCTATTTTTGCAGCTGCATCAAGTCGTTCTTCTGCTGAAATTTTAAAGTCATTTATTATCTTAAAAAAATCAGTCATTCTGTATTTTTCATTTTTTTTATTAATTTACTCTATATTTTAGTTATGTCTACTAATTATGTGTATTTCACGAGGCAGTGTGCTTGTAGTAGCTTGGTATCGAGGGGTAAGTGTAATTACTATGATTTGTAGATAAGAAAGCTGGAATGTGATATATTTATCTTCCTGGTGAAAAGTGCAAAAAACAATAAAAATTAGCAAAGGCAAACGAGTACTTCATAAAACATGCAGATTAACAAACGCAGAAAAAAATACAAAAAATTTTAAATCTTTTTCTGATAGAAATTTATTTAGTTTCAGTAATTTCAGCTTCGTAATTTTTTTGAAATTTCACAGAGCCATCAGTTTTTTTATGAAGTTCAGAGAGTAAAACTCCACTCTTATAATTTTTTTCTATAGCTATTGGAGAATTTTCTAAATCGTAAAATTCCTGCCACAAACCATCAAGTTTATCATCCTTAAAAGTATATACAAACTTTTTTCTGCCATCGGGATAAAATTCAGTAAATTGTCCTTCCCTCAGTCCGTTTTTCAGAACTCCTTCGAGGGCTTTTTGTCCATTCTCATACCAATATACATAAGGCCCATTAATTTTACCATTATCATAGGTGCATTCTATCTTAATTTTTCCTGATTTATAATATTCTTTATAACTTTTATGTTTTATATCCGGTTGCACTCTAAATACATAGTATTTCGCCTTTAATTCTTTTGTATCATAAAATTCAGTTTTCTCAATGAATTCTGGGAGTTCTTCTTTCTTTTCGAGCTTCTTTTCTACTTTTTGCGAAGGTGGTGGAGGGGGAGGGGGAGCTTGAGGTGTTTTTTTCCGAAATAGGAAAAATAAAACAACAGCAATTATAAGGAGTAAGATTATTACAACAAATGTAATTTGCTTTTTTTGCTCTTCACTCATAATTTACTTAATCCCAAGTTGATCCCAACGCGCCTGGCCTCCTCTTACTGGAAGTTTAAAGTTTCCCATAAATTCGCCAGGGTTTTTCATATTTTGCCTATTTACATATATTTCTTCACTTCCTTGAATGGTTTTTTTATTCCATTTTTTAAGTTCCTCAACATATCTGCCCTCTGGAAATAAACATTCCTGTGGTATCACCTGACGTGAAATAGATTCAGTCTGCCATTCAAGTTTGCATTCAGCAAACCCCATGACTTCAGTAAAAGCTATTTTAAAATCATACCTTTTTCCGGCTTCAAATCTGAATTTTTTCTTGTATTCTGTAGGAGGTTGTTCCTTCCACGCATCTATCAATAATAAACCATCAAGCCACATCCTTGTTCCATCATCGGTAGTTAAGAAAATTTCATACTCTCCACTGGTTTTAGGTATTATTTGTCCTGCCCATATAATAGAAAAGAGGTGATCTGGGATTTGACCTTTGATGGGACTCTTTCCGCCGCTCTTAAAATCAATTTCGGGGTCAACTCTTTCTACTGTTTTTCCCCTGAATGTCATAGTTTCAAAATATGATGCAAAGACGCCACCCGCCCACGCTCCAATAACTGTGATATCGCTGTCTTGATAATCTGAATGATAGGCAATAGCCCGTATAATTTGAGGTTTTTTCAAAAGAATAGGTTCTGTATATTTGTTCGATAATTCAGTGGGCTCTGAACCATCGGTAGTGTAGTAGATTACAGCACCATCAGTAGAAGAAAAAATTTTCACGGACAAATCAGGAGCGAAAATTCCTCCATCAGGCTCAAAAACAGGAGAAGACGTTTTTGGAAATAATGCCCTTTTCTGCGCCCTTTCAAACTTTGCCTTCAGAAGCTCTCTTATCCTTCTTTCTGCTTCTTCTTTTTCTTTCTTATTCCAGAAATAATCTTCAGAAAAGCAAAGCTCAGGAAAAGTGGAAACTAACTTTTCGGTTAATTCATTTTCAAGTTGTTCGATGGATTTATTTTCAAGAGGAAGACTTTCTTCATATTGTTTTTCATAAAACTCAATATATTTTGCTTTTGCATCTTTATCGGAAATTTTTGAGAAAAGAGAATTGATTTTTTTTGAATCAAGAGCCGGATACTTTAGATAAATTTCCTCCTTCAAATTCTCTCGGTATTCAATGCGTTTTGCTTTATATTCATTTCTAAATTTCGATATATAGGCGTCTCTGGCTTTCTTGTTTAGTTCTTCTGAATATTTTGTAAGTTCCCCTGGTGGTATATCCACAGTTGGTAATACTTTATCACCTACAATGATTGTATTTCCCTTGACTCCACCAAATTTTCCTCGGTAGGTATTTCTACGTGTAGAAATTGTAATCTCATCTCCTATTTTTACCATAGGATATTTTGATTCTGCTTCCTTTTGATATTTTTCCAATTCAAAAGGTGGATAATCGTCTTTCTTCTCCTCATAAACGCTTTTTCCCTTAGGAGATATACGATTAAGAGAAACATCTTCTGCAAAAAGATAAACTGAAAAAAGACTAATAAAAAGTATTGTTACAATACTCACTTTTATCATCTCTTTTGCATTAAAAATATAAAAAGATGAAATATTTTAACATTTAAAAAGTTTTTTTCAAATAAAATATTAAATAAAAATCTATGAGAATTTTGTAGAATCAAGAATTTCATATGCCAATTCCTGCGCTATATCCAGAGAAAAACCTCTATTCAAAAGTATACGTAAAATTTTCATTTTTTTCTTTCTCGCATCCGGTTCTCTTTTAAATTTATGTAATTTTGCTAATATAAATTCTCTGGCGATTCTCTTTTCTTCAATATCATCTATTGCAAATGATTGGCTTATCACTTCAGGATCTAATCCTCTTTTTCGTAATTTTGCATGAATTAAATTTTTCCCGAATCCTTTTGATTTTAATTCATCTGCATACGCTTGAGCAAATTTTGAATCATCAAGGAAAGAAAGCCTACTAAGTTCATTTATCGCTCTATTTACAGTTTCTGGTGTAAATTTTTTCGATAATTTTATTCTCAACTCGACGCAGGAATGCATCCTTTTAGAAAGAATTTTCCCAGCATAATTTAATGCTTTTTGAAAATCATCATTTTTCCTTTTATTTATCATTCTGAGAAAATGAGTTTTTGCCACTCTTGCGGCGAATGAAAACTTAATTTTGAGAGCGGTGCACTTGATGAACACTCAGGTTTTTCACATTCCTTTGTATAGTTATATCTGCAAATTGCGATTTTCGCAAACGTGGCACTTGAAAGTTTTATATTGTTTTTTTCCGCAGGTAGACTTATCAATCCCCACCAACCTTTAAAATCCTTTAATTCAATTATATCGGCCCCAAATTCTGAATCCGTATCGGTAAATAAATCTTCAAATTTAAACTTATTTGCTTTTAAATCTTCAGCATCTGGTATTTTTAATTGTAAAGTAGAAAGATTTGGGGCTATATGCAATTCAAAGTAGCTATCTCCACCATAAGGTTGAATAAAAAATTCCAAAACATCTCCTTTCTGCCACGTCCTGTCATTTTGAGGTGCAGCATTTGAAAAAACATCGCTATCTTCCATTATAGATATAAGATTGATATTAACTGTATCGTGAAATAAAAAAGATGCTCCAGATTCAATCGGGTTTCTCTTTTCTTCCCAACTTTTGTAAAAGTAAATAGGAAAACAATATTTGTGTATTTCAAGCCAGTTTTGAACTTTAGGGCATTTTATCTCTTTAGGAATTTCTTTGCTCGAATCACATTTTTTATACAGTTTTACAAGATTTTCTATAATATTTTCACTCAAAATTTTAATTTTTTTCATAATTTTTACTTTACTTTTTTAAATTTTATGTTCACTTAATTAATCTATTTTGTTCTGTCTTAAAAAAAGGAGTTGTAACATATGGCAATAAAATGCGATAAATTTAGTTCCAATATGAAGAAATGCAATTGTACTTATGAGCCTTGCGAAAGAAAAGGCAATTGTTGTGCATGCCTTCATTACCATTTGGCTATGAATCAACTTCCAGCTTGTGCTTTCAGCAAAGAAGCAGAAAAAACATGGGATAGATCCTTTGAAAATTTCATAAAAGATAAAAACAAAAACTAATGAAAGGAGAAAAAAATGGTAAAAATCTTACATGACAATGATGCTGATATGAGCATCCTGAATGGAAAAACAATAGCCATAATAGGCTATGGAAATCAAGGATCAGCCCAGGCACTTTGCCTGCGCGATTCAGGAGTAAACGTTATTATTGGAGAAACAGAAATAATCAACGATAAAGCCAATCCAAGTTGGCAAAGAGCAAAAGATGACGGTTTTGAAGTTATGCCAATCTCAAAAGCCGCTAAAAACGCTGATATTGTTCATATATTACTGCCGGATGAAATACAAAGCAATATATACAAAAAGAATATAAAGAAACATATGACAAAGGGCAAAACCCTTTGCTGTTCTCATGGATTTAACATTGTTTTCAAAGCAATTACCCCACCAGAAGATGTAGATGTCATTATGGTGGCTCCGAAGAGTCCCGGTTCAGAAGAAAGAAAAGCTTACCTCGCAGGATTTGGAGTGCCAGGCCTTATTGCAGTGAAACAGAATCCAAGTGGCAAGGCGAGAGAGACTGCCCTCGCAATGGCAAAAGCAATGAGATTTACAAAGGCCGGTTGTCTCGAATGTACCTTTGAAGAAGAAACATACGAGGATCTTTTCGGCGAACAAACCGTCCTATGTGGAGGTCTTGTCGAACTTATGAAAGCAGGCTTTGAGGTGCTGACAGAAGCAGGTTACCCTCCAGAAATGGCTTACTTTGAATGTGTTCATGAGATGAAACTCATAGTAGACCTCATTTATGAGGGTGGAATACAGAAGATGAATGCTACTATTTCAAACACTGCGGAATGGGGAGAATACGAAGTTGGCCCCAAAATAATTACCGATAAAGTGAAAAAAGCTATGAAAAAAGCCCTCGCTGATGTTGAAAGCGGTAAATTCGCTAAAAAATGGTTGAGAGAAGCAAAAAAAGGCGCTCCAAACCTGAAAGCAAAGCGCGAGGCTCTTGGAAAACATCCTATTGAAGTAGTTGGAAAACAAATCAGAGCAATGTTTGAAAAAAGTTAATAGAGTTTTTGTAAAAAAGCCGGCATTGCCGGCTTTTTTTTTATTTTAATATGGATTTATTTGTTTTCTCTACAATATCTCTACTTCAACAGGTAATATCTATTAGAAAAAATGGATTATTTTTAAAAATAAAATATTTAATTTTTTCTCTATTTATAACTATTTTCTATCAATTAAATATATTTGCATTGGAACACAATAATAATCTAATAGACGATAATATGAAAAAAGAATCAAAGCCTATCAATATGTCTCTTGATATTCAAAAAATAAAACAGGAGGGGTTTGTTCGTTACAGTTATTTTGGTGCAAAAGGCGATGGTAAAACAGATGATATGGAGGCAATCGTTGCAACACATGATTTCGCTAACAAACATAGTCTTGATGTAAAAGCTGATAAATCATTTAAATATTATGTCGGTGGAAAAAATTTAACAGCCATCATAATGACAAATACTGATTTTGGAGACGCAGAATTCATTATTGACGATAGAGCGGTTGAAAGACGCCAGGCAAATATCTTTGACATAGTCTCTGAACACAAGTCTTTTAAAATAGATGAAATTTCATCTATAAAAAAAAATCAAAATAAGCTCGAAATTAATTTAACACAACCATCTATACTTATCATAAAAAATTCAACCCTAAAACAATTTATACGTTATGGGTTAAATAAAAATAATGGTTTTCCTCAAACAGATGTTATTATTGTTGATGCTAATGGCAATATTTTTTCTGAAACAACTCCTATATGGGATTTTAATCAAATAACTGAAGTAACAGCGTTTCCGATAGATAGTAAAACACTTCTCATAAATGGTGGAATTTTTACAACAATCGCCAATAATGCCGAGTCCAAATATAACTATTACAAAAGAGGGATAGGAGTAAAACGAAGCAATGTCATAATAAATGGGTTAAAACACAAAATAGTTGAAGAAGGAGATAATGGAGCACCATATGGGGGGTTTTTAAATATCGAACATAGTTCCAACATAAAAGTGATTGATAGTGTATTCACTGGACATAAAATATATGAAACAATTGGATCGGCTGGGAAAAAGGTCTCAATGGGAACTTATGATTTAACTGTAGACAAAAGCATAAATATTTCATTTGTAAACTGCAAACAATTCAATGACATAGATGATAAAAGATATTGGGGTATATTAGGTTCAAACTATTGTAAAAATATAGTTTACGATAATTGTGTCTTTTCAAGATTTGATGCGCATATGGGTGTTACTAATGTAACAATACGTAATTCAACTCTTGGTCATCAAGGCATAAATGCTATCGGTAATGGAACATTACTTTTAGAGAAGTCTGAAATTCGTGGAAACTCTTTAATAAATTTACGCTCTGATTATGGGAGTACCTGGAATGGAATATTTATAATCCGCGATTGTATTTTTATTCCAAATGCAGGAAAAAAAATCAGTTCTGTAAATTTAGTAAATGGTAGATATTCAGGACAACACAATTTTGGATATCAGTGCTATATGCCTGAAAAGATATTTATAGAAAACTTGAAAATCGATGATAAAAATCATACAGATGAATATAGGGGACCTGCTATTTTCGCTGATTTCAATCCAGAAATGCGCGATAGCTCATATAAAGAAAATTTCCCATATGTCATTACAAAAGAAGTTATAACAAAAAATCTAAATATTTTAAGTGGAAAACCTATTAGAATTAGTGAGAATATTTATATGTTCAGAAATGTCAAACTTAAACAAGAATAATATCCTTAACTCTTTTAACCGTGTATTGCCCCATTAAACAGGAAAAGCCACGAAAAAATACCTACAAATTTTGCAGTTTACCATCAAAAACAAACGGATTTTTTCATCAGCAATTCTCATCAGTCGGTAAATGGCATCGAAAACTACTCAGTTATAAATATTTCACAAAGCCAGTGTACCACAACAGTAGCGAGGCAGTGAAACATAAATACAGTAACTACTGCAAAGTTAAAGCTAATGCAGTAGTAATGTTAACAGCCTAATTTAGTTTTAAATTACCATTCAATAACAGCAAAGGAATCAACATAACAGTAGGCCGACCATCAGCTGTTATTTCAAGAACTGCACGATTAATAGATTTATTAACTTGTGAAGCAATAAAGTCAAAATCAAAAGTCATATCCGCTCCTCCTAAATGTGATTGTACGGCAAGAACATATCCATCCCTCGAAGGAAGAACTGTCCAACTATCAGGAGTATACCAGTGCATAGATAAATTCATTTGATGTACATGCGGTTGATGTTTAATGGTTATCCTTATCTTTTTTGGAATATCTTTTTTTATCACTGGCATACCCATATAGTCTACATATACTGTAAAGAGATCAAAATTATGAACAGTACATTTTAAATATGATTGTAAGTTTGCTCCATTGTCTGCGCATTTTAATGATTCCATTTTTACATCAGATAAGTCTGTAGGTTTTTCAAAAGAAATGAAATCACGGTTATTTCTCAGTAAATTCTGTTTAGCCATTCTTATTGTTCTAACAGTAAGTTCATCTACATTCTTTGGTATTGCCCAGCCTATATCCCCAAGGTCGAGGACGATTGTAGCAATACTTCGCCCTATCGGTTCTAACCATTTCTCAGGAATTGCACTTGCCCCATGAATGATTCCCCATATTGAACCAGCAGTAGCAGCAGTGCAATCAGTATCTTCTCCTAGATTTACCGCCATACATACTACTTTCCCAAAATCTGTTCCACCATATAACAATGCTGCTATAGTAAACGCTATATTTGATGGAACATCATATCCCAGAAGTCCTTCTTTGAATCCCTTTTTCCTATCCTCCTCACTACAAAACATATACGTAAATCCACCACGATGCTCTTTTAATACTTCATCACGCATCTGTAACCAACTTTTATTGGATTTGTAACTCTTTAAAACCGTATTCACCGCCTTTGCTACCCCACAATCCTTAGGGATGTATGACAAAGCAATTTCAATCAATTTATAAATATCTTTTTCAATAAATGCAGTACTTTCAAGCGCCGCTGTAAAAACCTCAGCCCAGGTTCCTTCTCCGTCACCATGATCAAGAATAGCGTCCTTTATCGCTAGATTTACAGCCACATGCGGCATACCCGGCGATACACATGCCCAAATTTCTGAACGAATATATGAACCACAACTATGTTTATACATATTTTCAAATGTACCAGAAAGCGGGGGAACTAAACCTGACCGCATATTTGTTTTCGCTGTACCATATTCAGCCCAGTGCGGAGTAATATAACTAACCCAATACTCAGCAAGAGTATTAGCCGTAAAATCCAACCCATAACGCTCCATCACAACAAGCCATAGTAACTGTATATCGAGATCATCATTAGGAAGTGGATTTCCTTTGAGGTCCTGAGTGTAGAACTCAACACTATTTACTTGCCGCCTCCATTCAAATGGCGCTCCCAATGTTCCACCAATATTTTTCCCAATCCAACAACCCAACACTTTATCATGAAATTCCTTCTCATTAATATGCATTTGATTACTCCTTGTTTTTTTTAAATTTTACATTATTTTGCCATAATTAATAATTCTAATATATTTTAAATAAAATGAAAATCTTATACAAAACCGACAAAATTTAGCATAAAACCGACAAAAAATTAAAAATAAAATGATAAAATGGGAATCTTTTTATGGAATGGATGGAAATTCTTTGTTTTAGAGGAACTGATGTTCCTGTTATGGTTATGAGAGCAACACATCTTGATGAAATGCCAGAACACTCTCATGACTTTACAGAATTTGTTTTGGTTATGGAAGGGCATGCTATCCATCAAATTGGCGAGAAAAAATATAAAATTTCAACTGGAAATTGTTTTATAATTGAACCAGGGATGCATCATGCTTACCATAAATGCCATAATCTAAAACTCGCTAATATTCTGATAAGAAATTCTATTATGGATAAATATGGAAATCTTATAAGAAAAGATCCGGCTTACTCTATTTTAACAGGACAACATAAGAATAAAAGTCTTATTCCATTTCTTCCTCCCGAGGACTTTGGATATTGCATTACTCTGCTTACTCAACTGGAACTTGAAAAAA
>Ga0116166_1003890_pt1 | contig 11206 bp, 8 predicted proteins | sample AD_JPNMR2_MetaG_FD_89884 | JGI IMG/M metagenome (GOLD analysis project Ga0116166, IMG submission 89884) | Active sludge microbial communities of municipal wastewater-treating anaerobic digesters from Japan - AD_JPNMR2_MetaG | ecosystem: Engineered > Bioreactor > Anaerobic > Digestate | place...
CGCGGCGCTCGGCGCTGTGGCCGAAGGGGTCGAGCCAGCCGCCGCGCAGCGTCTTCAGCGGCGCCAGCCAACGCAGCGCGCGCTGCATCCAGCCGCCGAAGGCCATCTTCTTCGCGCGCCCGTCGGGGCCGGGGCGGCTGAGCAGCGGCGGCGCCATGTGGAAGCTCAACGAATCCCAGCTTTCGAACTGTGCCGCCAGCGCACGCTCGAAGCGCCCGTCGGTGTACAGCCGCGCGACCTCGTATTCGTCCTTGATCGCCATCACCTTGCCCAGCGCCGAGGCGGCGGCACGCGTCAGCCGCAGCGGCCGGCCGGCGTCGCCCAGCGCCGTCTCGGCGGCGCGCACGCGCTCGATGCGCTGGCGGTACAGCTCGGCGTAACTCGCGTCCTGGTAGCCGCTCAAGTGCTCGACGTGGCGTGCGATCAGCCCGTGCGGGCCGTCCAGCGGCGTCGTGGCGGGCAGCGCCACCGCCACCGCGCCCGGCGGCAGCGCGGCGCCCTGCCCGGCCAGCCGCGCCAGCGCGTCGGGCGAGGCATAGGCCAGCCGCCCCAGCGCAAAGGCGGTCTGGTTCGCCGCCACCGCCACGCCGTTGAGTTCGAGCGCGCGCATCAATGCGGCATGGCTCAGCGGCACCAGCCCGGCCTGCCAGCACGCACCCAGCATCACGATGTTGCTGGGCATGGTGTCCCCCATCATCTGCTGCGCGATGCCTTGGGCATCGAGCGTGCGCAGCAGCTCGTCGCGGCCTACCGCGTGGCGCATCTTGGCCAGCAGTGCGCCGGCGTGCAGCGTGGCATCGGGGCCGCGCACGAAGGCGGCGGTGGGCAGCGGGTGCGAGTTGGCGATGATCACCGTGCGGTCGTGGCGCACCGTGCCCAGCGCATCGGCGCCGGCGCCGACCACCAGGTCGCAGGCCAGGATCACGTCGGCCTGCTGCGTGTCGATGCGCACCTGGTTCAGCAGGTCGGCACTCGGCGCCAGGCGCACGAAGCTCAACACCGCGCCGCCTTTTTGCGCAAAGCCCATGAAGTCGAGCACCGACGCCTGCTTGCGCTCGAGGTGCGCGGCCATCGCCACCACCGCGCCCACCGTGACCACGCCGGTGCCGCCGACGCCGGTGACCAGCAGGTCGAAGGGCCCGCTCCAGTCCCAGGCCGGCGGCGCGCCGATGGCGGCGAGTTCGCGCTGCAGTTCGTCGGTGCTGTAGGCCGCGCCGGCGCGCTTCTTCAGCACCGCGCCTTGCACCGTGACGAAGCTCGGGCAAAAGCCGTTGACGCAGGAGAAGTCCTTGTTGCACGAGCTCTGCTCGATCGCGCGCTTGCGCCCGAACGGCGTTTCCAGCGGGATCACGCTCAGGCAGTTGCTGGCCTCGCCGCAGTCGCCGCAGCCTTCGCACACCGCCTCGTTGATGAAGGCGCGCTGCGGCGGGTCGGGAAACTCCTTCTTCTTGCGGCGGCGGCGCTTCTCGGCCGCGCAGGTCTGGTCGTAGATCAGGCAGCTGACGCCTGCGACCTCGCGCAATGTGCGCTGCACCGCATCCAGCTCGCTGCGGTCGTGGAAGCTGGTGCCGGCCGGGAACTCGCCGTGGCGGCCCTTGTATTTTTCGATCTCGTCGCTGACGATGGCCAGCCGCTTCACGCCCTCGGCCTCGACCTGGCGCGCGATCTGCGGCACGCTGATCTGGCCGTCCACTGGCTGGCCGCCGGTCATGGCCACCGCGTCGTTGTAGAGGATCTTGTAGGTCATGGTGGCGCGCGCCGCCACCGCCTGGCGGATCGCCAGCAACCCCGAGTGGAAGTAGGTGCCGTCGCCCAGGTTCTGGAACACGTGTTTGGCGCGCGTGAAGCGCGAGTGCGCGGCCCAGTCCACGCCCTCGGCGCCCATCTGGATCAGCCCGGAGGTGCCGCGCTCCATCCAGCTGGCCATGAAGTGGCAACCGATGCCGGCCAGCGCGCGCGAGCCCTCGGGCAGCCGGGTGCTGGTGTTGTGCGGGCAGCCCGAGCAGAAATACGGCTGGCGCTTGACCGCATCGCCCTCGTTGCTCAGCAGCTCGGGGGTGATGAAGTCGACCACCAGGTGGCGCCGGTCCAGTGCCGGGTTCAGCCGCGCCAGCCATTCGGCCACGGTGGGCATGATGCGCGACGGGCGCAGCTCGCCCAGCGCCGACAGCACCGCGTTGCCGTTCTCGTCGGCCTTGCCGACCACACGCGGGCGCTGCGCATCGGGCAGGTGGTACAGCAGCTCCTTGATCTGGCGCTCGACCACCGGCGCCTTTTCTTCCACGACCAGGATGTCGCTCAGGCCCTGCGCGAATTCGGCGATGCGCGTCGGCTCGAGCGGCCACACCAGCCCGACCTTGTAGAGGCGCACCCCGGCGGCGGCGAGCGCGTTCGGGTCCAGCTCGAGCCGGCGCAGCACCTCCATGAAGTCGAAGTGCGCCTTGCCCACGGTGACGATGCCCAAGGTGGCGCGCGGGCTGACGACGATGTGCTTGTCCACGCTGTTCACCTTGGCGAAGGCGCGCACCGCGGCCAGCTTGTGTGCCATGCGCTCTTCCAGCGCCAGCGAAGGCAGGTCGACGCTGCGGATGTGCAGATCGACCGCCGGGGTGTGCTCCACCGGCTGCGTGAAGTCCAGCGCCACCGCGTCCAGGTCCACCGTCATGCCGCTTTCGACCACCTCGCTGATCGCCTTGAAGCCGACCCAGGCGCCGGAAAAGCGCGACAGCGCCCAGCCGTACAGGCCGAACTCCAGGTACTCGGCGACGTTGGCCGGGTGCAGCACCGGCATGCCGAAGTGCTGCAGCGCGGTGTCGCTTTGGTGCGGCAGCGACGACGACACGCAGCCGTGGTCGTCGCCGCACACCGCCAGCACGCCGCCCAGGCGCGAGCTGCCGTAGGCGTTGCCGTGCTTCAGCGCGTCGCCGGCGCGGTCGACGCCCGGGCCCTTGCCGTACCACATCGCCACCACGCCATCGACCGTGCGCTGCTCGTCCAGCGCCGCGCGCTGCGTGCCCAGGCAGGCGGTGGCGGCCAGGTCCTCGTTGATCGCCGGCAGGAACTGCACGCCGGCGGCGTCGAGCAGCTTTTGCGCCTTCCACAACTGCTGGTCGACCATGCCCAGCGGGCTGCCGCGGTAGCCGCTGACGAAGCCGGCGGTGCAAAGCCCGGCCCTGGCGTCGAGCGCGCGCTGCATCAGCAGCAGCCGCACCAGCGCCTGCGTGCCGGTGAGGAACACCGCGCCGGACGTGGCGCCCAGGTTGTTGGCCAGCGCGTAGTCGCGCAGCGCTGGCGCAGCGGCGACGGCAGCGTCGCCGGGGGGGGCGGTTTCGGTCATGCGGACTCCTGGGCTGCCGCGTGCCCATGCAGTCGACTGCGGCGGCGAGCTGCTTCGTGGGCCATTCTGTGCTCTTGCGGCCAAACGCAGCAATGCCGCAGCGCCAGCGGGGTTGCCGCGGCGCCTTCGCCCGGCCCGAGCGGCAGCACAATCGGAACCCGCCGCAACGCCGCAACGCCGCCACACCCCAACACCGCAAAGGGCAGACCATGAGCACCACCGGATTCGTTGCCTCGCATGCCCGGGACGCCGTGTTCGAGCGCGGGCTGAGATCGTTCTTCGAGTACCGCGATCTGGGCGTCCGGCAGGCCACCGGCGGGCGTGTGGTGGCGCATGTGATCCGCAGCGCCGCCGGCCAGGCCTTTTCCAGCCAGCCGCACCTGCACCGCACCGAGTTCCAGCTGGTCTACATCCTGCGTGGCTGGATCGAGTTCGAGTACGAGGGCCAGGGCAAGGTCCGGCTGGAGGCGGGCTCGTGCGTGCACCAGCCGCCCGGCATCCGGCACCGCGAACTCGGGCACAGCGACGACATCGAGATGCTGGAAGTCGTGATGCCGGCCGGTTTTGCCACCGAAGAGGTGCCGTCGGTTCAGCCGTAGCCGCGCGCGGCGGGCCGCGGCACGGGCTGGGCCGGATCTACGCCGCTCGTGGCGGCGGCGCCGTGCTGCGCCGCCCGGCGCCGTCGAAACCGTGCGCATCGGCCGGCGACCAGCGCAGCCTGACGCTGCGTCCCGCGGCGATGTCGGTCTGGCCGGCGGCGCGCACCAGCAGGCTCTGGCTGCCGATCGCACAGCGCAGCACCAGGTCGGCGCCCAGGTACTCGCTGCCCTGCACGGTGGCCGGCACGCCGTCGTCGGCGAGGGTGATGTCCTCGGGCCGCAGCCCGAGCTGCGCTGCCTGCACGCCGGCCGCGACGCCGCTGCCGGCGATGCACCCGTCTTGCAGCTGCAGCAGATTCATCGGCGGCGTGCCGACGAAACGCGCGACGAAAGTGGTGGCCGGGCGCGAGTACAGCTCGCGCGCGCTGCCGGCTTGTTCGACCGCGCCCTTGTTCAGCAGCACCACCTGGTCGGCCATGCTCATCGCCTCGGCCTGGTCGTGCGTGACGTACACCACCGTCAAGCCCAGCTGGCGCTGCAGTTCGCGCAGCTCGCGGCGCATGTCCTGGCGCAGTTGCGCGTCCAGGTTGGACAGCGGCTCGTCCATCAGGCACACCTTGGCCTGCGCCACCAGTGCGCGGCCCAGTGCCACGCGTTGCTGCTGGCCGCCCGACAGCTGCGAGGGCTTGCGCTGCAGCAGCGCGCCCAAACCCAGCAGCCGTGCCACCTGCTCGAGACGCTGCTGCTGCTCGGCCGCCGGCATGCGCCGCACCGACAGGCCGAAGGTGATGTTCTGCGCCACGTCCAGGTGCGGGAACAGCGCGTAGTTCTGGAACACCATCGCGATGCCGCGCTCGGCCGGCGGCAGTGCGGTGACGTCGCGCCCGCCGATCAGCACGCGCCCGCTGCTGGCGGTGTCCAGGCCGGCGATGATGCGCAGCGTGGTCGACTTGCCGCAGCCCGAAGGCCCCAGCAGCACGCAAAAGCTGCCCGCGGCGATGCGCAGGTTCACCGCGTGCAGCGCGGTGGTCGCGCCCCAGTGTTTGGCGACGCCTTGCAGTTCGATGGCCGACAAGGGGGAAGCTCCGGCGCGTGCGGGCGGGGGGCGGGGGCGGCGCGACTCAGCCGCGCGCCAGCTCGGCGCGCATCGCCGCGATGACCTGCTTGTAGTCGGGCTGGCCGAAGATCGCGCTGCCGGCGACGAAGGTGTCGGCGCCGGCGTCGGCGGCGCGGCGGATGTTGTCGACCTTGATGCCGCCGTCGACTTCGAGGTGGATGTCGCGCCCTGAGCGGCGATGCTCGGCGTCGATGATCGCGCGCAGCCGCTCGATCTTGCGCAGGCTGCTGTCGATGAAACCCTGGCCGCCGAAGCCGGGGTTCACGCTCATCACCAGCACGTGGTCGACCTTGTCGAGCACCCACTCCAGGCCGTCGATGGCCGCGCCCGGGTTGTAGACCAGCCCGGCCTTGCAGCCGGCGGCGCGGATCAGCTGCAGCGTGCGGTCGACATGGATGCTGGCGTCGGGGTGGAAGCTGATCAGGTCGGCACCGGCATCGGCGAAGGCCTGCGCCAGCGCGTCCGCCGGCTGCACCATCAGGTGCACGTCGATCGGCACGCGGCTGCCGTCGGCGCGCTGCGCGTGCTTGCGCAAGGCCTGGCACACCATCGGGCCGAAAGTCAGGTTCGGCACGTAATGGTTGTCCATCACGTCGAAGTGGATCCAGTCGGCACCGGCTTCGATGACGGCCTTCATCTCCTGGCCCAGCCGCGCGAAGTCGGCCGACAGCAGGCTGGGGGCGATGCGGTAGCGGCGCATGCGACTCATTCTAGGGGGCTGCCTACAATGCGCCGACCATGAAGGGCCCACGATTCGACTGCAGCGTGAAGACGCAATTCCTGCCCGAGCAGTCGCAACTGCCCGACGGCCCCTTCGCCTTCGCCTACACGGTGACCATCCGCAACAGCGGCGACATCGCCGCGCAGCTGGTGGCGCGGCACTGGGTGATCACCGACGCCACCGGGCATGTCGAGCAGGTGCGCGGCCTGGCGGTGGTGGGCCACCAGCCCTTGCTCAAGCCCGGCGAGTCCTTCGAGTACACCAGCTGGACGCAACTGGCCACGCCGCACGGCAGCATGCACGGCACCTTCTTCTGCATGACCGAGGACGCGTCGGCTTTCGACGCGCCGATCGCGCCGTTCCTGCTGGCACAGCCCGGCGCACTGCACTGACCGTGCGCTGGGGGCACGAGGCCGGCCGCTGGGACCTGAGCGCGCTGCTGAACGCGGCCGAGGGACTGAGCGGGCGCGCGCAGCGCCACCTGTGGCTGGCGCGGCTGCTGGAATGGCTGCGCCACGAGCCGCGCGAAGCGCCGGCCGACGGCGCGACGCCGCCGGCGCTGCTGCGGCTGCGCCATCTGCTGAACGTGCTCGAGAACAACCCCGAATACGGCCAGCGCGTGCAAAAGCTGTTCGTCGACTTCTGGGGCGACATCCGCGCCGTGGGGCTGTTTTCCGACTTCGGCTTCAGCCCGCGCACCGCGCTGTACAGCGAGGTGCTGGAACGGCTGCGGCTGCACGTGTTGCCGGCCACGCCGGACACGCGCGAGCTGGCCGAGCTGTTCGCGCTGCTGTTCAGGCCGGCCGACGCGTCGTGGGTGGCGCAGATCGACGCGGCCACGCTGCAGCGCCTGGGCTCTCCGGGGTGGCGCGGCGTGACCGAGGGCGCCGATCCGTGGCGCGCCGAGATGCTCGATGCCATCGGCTTCCTGGTCGGCGCCATCGGCGCGGCCGGTTTCTCGGGCCCGCTGCGCCAGCGCATGAGCGAGGACACGCTGGCGCGCAAGCCCTTTCGCCAGCTCGCCGCCAGCGCCGAGCGCTTGCGCGAGCAGGTGCTGGCCGGCGAGCCGGACAGCACCGAGCTGCGCCAGGCGGCGCTGTACCTGCGCGCGCTGCTCGACCAGTGTCTGGCGGCGGTGGACAGCATCGGCGCCCACCTCGACGAATACGGCATCTCGGTGGACATCGTCTACGCGGCCGACCTGCTGCGCGCGCGCGTGCGCCGCGTCGAGCAGCTGGCCGACTGCGTGCTGTCGCCCACGCCGGGGCCGCAGATCGTGGCTCTGTGCTGCGAGCTGCTGCGTGCGCTCGAGCAGCGTCGCGGCGTGCGCGCGCTGCTGGTGCGCCACTACGCGCAGCTGTCGCGCAAGATGGCGCAGCGCAGCGCCGAGACCGGCGAGCACTACATCGCCCACACGCGCGCCGAATACCGCAGCATGCTGCGGCGTGCGGCCATCGGCGGCGCGGTGATGTCGGCCACCACGCTGCTCAAGTTCGCCGTCCTGGCCATCGGCCTGGGCGCCTTCTGGAGCGGCGCCTGGGCGGGTTTCAACTACGCGGCCAGCTTCGTGCTGATCATGCTGCTGCACGGCACCGTGGCCACCAAGCAGCCGGCCATGACCGCACCGGCGATGGCGCAGCGCCTGGGCGACCTGAAGAGCGACACCGCGGTGGAGGCCTTCGTCGACGACGTGGTGCACCTGCTGCGCTCGCAGGCCGCCGGCATCTTCGGCAACCTGGCCTTGTGCGGCCCGCTGGTCTTCGCCGCGCAGTGGCTGTCCACGCTGCTGCGCGGCCAGCCGCTGGTGGGCGCGGCCGAGGCCGAGCACGTGCTGCACGCGTTGACGCTGCTCGGCCCCACCGTGCTGTACGCGGCCTTCACCGGCGTGCTGCTGTTCTTCAGCTCGATCCTCGCCGGCTGGATGGAGAACTGGTTCGTCTTCCACCGCCTGGACAGCGCCATCGCCTGGAACCCGCGCATCGTGGCGCGGCTGGGGGCGTCGCGTGCGCTGCGCTGGGCCCACTGGTGGCGCTGCCACATCAGCGGCATCACCGCCAACGTGTCGCTGGGGCTGATGCTCGGGCTGGTGCCGGTGCTCACCGGCTTCTTCGGCCCGACTCTCGACGTGCGCCACGTCACTTTGTCCACCGGCCAGCTGGGGGCCGTGGCCGGCGCGCTGGGTTGGGCGGTGCTGCACACCAGCGGGTTCTGGTGGTGCGTGGCCGGCGTCGCGGCCACCGGGCTGTTGAACGTCGGCGTCAGCTTCTGGCTGGCCTTCGAACTGGCGGCGCGCTCGCGCGGTGTGCGTGTGGTGGACCGGCAGCGCATCCGCGCGGCGCTGCTGCAGCGGCTGCGCACGCGGTTGCCGAGTTTCCTGTGGCCGACGGCGTCGAGCTGAACGCCGCCTACGATCGCGGCGTGCCGTCGTCGCGCTCGCCCTTGCGGCGCCCGGCGAACATCACCCACCACACGATGAACAACAGCAGCCCCAGCGCCGCCAGGGCTTCCAGCAGCAGCAGAAGCATCGGCCGTCCTCGGTTGTCGCGCGCACGGCGCGCGCTCGCGGCGGCGGCGATTCTAGGCATCGCTGCCGGCTGCGCCACCCGGCCGCCCGGCACGCTCGGCACCCCCGGCGCCCCCGAGGCGGCGAGCGGCGCCGCGGCGCCGCCGCTGCCGCCGCTGCAGGCCAGCCGCTGGGTGGCGGTGGGTTTCGACCAGCTGCCCGGCTGGGCCGCCGACCGCAGCGCCGAGGTCTGGCCGGCCTTGCTGCGCAGTTGCGACCGGCCTGCGCCGGGCTGGGCCACGCTGTGTGCCGAAGCGCGCTTGAGCGAGCCGGCCGACGACGCCGCGACGCGCGACTGGCTGGCGCAGCGGCTGCAGCCCTACCGCGTCGAAGCCGGCGACGGCGCGGCGGTCGGCCTGCTCACCGGCTACTTCGAGCCGCTGGTCGACGCCAGCCGCACGCGCCGCGGCGCGTACCAGGTGCCGCTGTACGCACCGCCGGCCGATCTGGGCCAGCACAAGCCGTACTGGACGCGCCAGCAGCTGGACAGCTTGCCGGTGGCGCAGGCGGCGCTGCGCGGGCGCGAGATCGCCTATGTCGCCGACCCGCTGGACGCGCTGCTGCTGCAGATCCAGGGCTCGGGGCGGCTGCGTATCGGCGACGGCAACGGCCGTGTGCAAACGGTGCGGCTGGCCTTCGCCGGGCACAACGACCAGCCCTACGTGTCGGTGGGGCGTTGGTTGATCCAGCAAGGCGAACTCAAAGCCGACGGCGCCAACTGGCCGGCGATCAAGGACTGGGCGCGGCGCAACCCGCAGCGCGTGCAGCAGATGTTGTGGGCCAACCCGCGTGTGGTGTTCTTTCGCGAACAGCCGCTGCCCGACCCCACGGTGGGCCCGCGCGGCGCGCAGGGCGTGCCGCTGACGCCGGGGCGCTCGATCGCGGTCGACCCGAAGAGCCTGCCCTACGGCAGCCTGGTGTGGCTGGACAGCACCGAGCCGCTGTCGACCACCGTGCTGCAGCGCCTGGTGCTGGCGCAGGACACCGGCAGCGCGATCACCGGCGCGGTGCGCGCCGACTACTTCTGGGGCTGGGCCGAAGGCGCCGAAGCGCAGGCCGGGCGCATGAAGCAGCCGCTGCGGCTGTGGGTGCTGTGGCCCAAGGCGGCCACGCCCGCGCACTGACGCCCGAGCGCTGATGTCCGAGCGCTGATGTCCAAGCACCGACACCCGGCGCTACGGCAGGCTGACGCGCAGCTGCAGGCTGCGCTCGCGCGACGCCGTGGCCGCACCGAAGCCGCCGGTGGCGACGGACGATGCACCGGAGCGGGTCTGCACGCGCGCGATCTCGACCCATTCGCCCAGCGGCGCCTGCACCGTGGTCAGCACCTGCGCCTGGGCCGGCAGCGTGCGCCCCGGCGTTTGCCCCGGCGCCGGACGATCGGCGCTTTGCGCGGCGAGCTGCACCGTCACCGGCGCGTCGCCGCCGGGCCACAGCGGCTGCACTTCCATGCCGTTGACCAGTTCCACCCACTGGCTGCGCACCACCGCGCCCGGCCCCCAGGGTGTCCACCACACTTCGGTCGATTCCACCGGCATGCCCTGCGCCAGGCGCAGCGTGGCGCGAGCGCCGTTGAGCACCAGCACGCGCTGCGCCGCATCGCCGGCCTGGCGCATGCGGCCCGAATGCACGGCGAGCGAGCCGTCGGCGTCGACGCGCCCACCGCGGCTGCCGATCGTGACCGATCCCTGGGCGCTGCGTTGCGCGTCGAATTGCTCGTCGGTGATGCGCGTTTCCACGCTCAGGTTGCGCTGCGGCGGTGCGGCGTGTGCGCTGGCGCTGCACAGCAGCGCGGCCAAAGCGCAGACCAGAGCTTTCATGCGCCGATGCTGGCACAGCGCCGGCGGCCGCGGCGCGGCACGATCGTGCAATTTCCCAAGCGCAGCATGCGCAGCATGCGCGGCATGCGCGGCATGCGCGGCATGCGCGGCATGCGCGGCAGGCCCCTGCGCGGCGGCCTCAACCCAGGTGCCCCAACGGCAACGCCGCGCCGGACTTCACCTCGCCCAACGAAAAGCTGGTGTGGATGTCCTTCACGTAGGGCAGCTTCAGCAGCGTGTCGATCGACCAGCGCGAATAGGCGTCCAGGTCGGTGCACATCATCTGCAGCTCGAAGGTGCCGGCGCCGCTGACGTAGTGGCAGGCGATGACCTCGGGCAGCGCGCGGATCGCGTCCTCGAGCGCGCGCGTGGCCTCGGCGTTGTTGCGCTCGGCGTCCACGCGCACGAAGGCCAGCACGCCCAGCCCGATCTTGCGGCGGTCGAGCTCGGCGCGGTAGCCGGTGATGTAGCCCTGTTGTTCGAGCCACTTCACGCGCCGCCAGGTGGGCGCGGCCGACAGCCCGATGCGCGCGGCCAGTTCGGCGTTGCTCAGCCGTGCGTCGCGCTGCAGTTCGCGCAGGATCGCGATGTCGTAGCGGTCCAGCGCGGCGCCATGGGCCTCTTCGCCGGCCTCGGATGCGCCCCTCAGGGTTTTCCCTTGGATCGGTCGGAGCGCTGACTTGCGTTCACGTGTGTGCATATTCGCGCAAGATTCTTGCTCGGAGTATCGCTTTCACGGCAAACAAAGAAAAGACATCACGAAGCGTAAATCCTAAACTGCCGCACCCGATCGGCGGTGGGGTGCCGCATGCGCGGGGGCCGGTATCGAGGCCGCCACCCGGGATCACCCGGGAACACCCAGGATCGCCCAGCAACACCAAGGAGACGCAACGATGAATGCCCCGCTGCCCGAGTCGATCCGCCGCGCGCTGGAAAGCGCCAGCCTCGACGACAAGCCGCAAAGCGGCTTGCGGCGAAGCCACAAGTACCGTGCGGGCGGCATCGCCGCACGCGCGGGATTTGGCGTCGAGGCCACCACCCAGGAGACA
>Ga0116166_1003893_pt1 | contig 11202 bp, 14 predicted proteins | sample AD_JPNMR2_MetaG_FD_89884 | JGI IMG/M metagenome (GOLD analysis project Ga0116166, IMG submission 89884) | Active sludge microbial communities of municipal wastewater-treating anaerobic digesters from Japan - AD_JPNMR2_MetaG | ecosystem: Engineered > Bioreactor > Anaerobic > Digestate | place...
GGAGCTGGACAAAACGCTGGCCCACAGCGCCGGTTGCGCCGAGGACTCCAACACTAACCATACCTCGTATATATATCTGAACCAGTAATTATAGTGCACTTATTTGTATTTTGAAATATCCCGGTGAAAAGAATGGTTTTTTGAAACGCTGAAATGGAATGCGCTTCTCTGGTCACGCAAACCGGCTGGAATGGTATGAAAAATCGGTTTAAAATGCAAAAAAAGATTTTATTCCATGGTGATTGCTTCTGCCGGACAGACATCCACACAGGAGCCACAGTCTACACAAAGTTCACTGTTTACTACTGCCTTGCCATCTTCCATAGTAATAGCGGCAGCCGGACACTCATCGACGCAGGTTTCACACCCGGTACATTTATTTTTATCAACAATTGCGGTCATTGATATCTCCTCAAAAACTTGGTGAAATACTTAAAAATAGGTTTCGAAGGGATCATGAAAGGTTTAAAACGTCTTTCATTCCATAAATCCCTGGTTTTTTCCCGACTACCCAGCGGGTTGCTCTGACGGCTCCTTCGGCAAATACCGACCGGTCATATGCCCGGTGGGACAGGGTCACGGTCTCATAATTGCCGGCAAACATGACTGCATGATCCCCGACAATATCTCCACCGCGAATGACATGGACGCCGATCTCCGAGCTCCGTTCGGTCATCCCTTCGCGTCCGTATATCTCCTCACGTGGACCGATCTCTTCCTGAAGGATCTGGAGAATGGTCCGTGCAGTTCCGCTTGGCGCATCCTTTTTGTACCGGTGATGCGCCTCGATCACTTCGACATCATAGTCAGAGAGCTTTCGTGCAGCATCCCTGATAAGTGTCCAGAGAATGTTCATACCGATGGAATAGTTGGTTGAGATGACGGCAGGAACATTTCCCTGGGCGATTGCCTCATCAATCCCTTTGCGCTGGTCCGCGGTAAGCCCGGTGGTTCCGAGGATGATGGCACAACCGGCACGGGCCGCAACCGGGACATTCTGTGCTGCTGCCGGGGCAATGGTAAAGTCGATGACCACATCAGGCTGTACCGATGAGAGAAATCCGGCCAGTTTCTCTGATGTGACAACCGGCGCTCCATAAACCGTCCCTTCTTTTATATCAACACCACCGACGAGTTCCATATCCGGTTCTTTTGATATGATACCCCCGATGATGGTTCCCATACGGCCAAATGCGCCGCAAATTACAACTTTAATCATATCTGGACAGAACCTCCCTGAGTTTTTCTGTTGTCTGCTCTGATGCTTCATCAAGGGGCAGGCGAAGTGGTCCGGCAGCCATACCCTTCAGTTCTGCTGCCTTCTTTACCGGGATTGGATTTGATTCAAAAAACATCGCCCTGAATAATGGCGAATATGCATAATGGATAGTGCGGGCAGTCTCATAATCTCCCTTTTGTGATGCCTCATACATTTCTATGAGGGGCCGGGGATAGATGTTCGCCGCAACTGATATGACTCCTTTTCCACCAAGAGCAAGGATTGGCAGCGTCAGGTTGTCATCCCCTGATATAACGGTAAAATCCTCATCTCTTGTCATTTCAATGATCGTTGAAATCTGACCGACATCACCTGACGCTTCCTTTACTCCTACAATACTTGGATGTTTTGCAAGTTCTGCAATAATATCAGGAGTGATATTTTGTCCGGTTCTCCCTGGTACATTGTATACGACAACCGGGATGTCAAGGTCTGCAATGGCAGTATAATGCTTAATCAGGCCTGAACGGTTTGGTTTATTGTAGTACGGGGAGATGACCAGGACCCCGTCAGCCCCGGCATCTTTGGCTGCCCTGGTGAAACGAAGGGCTTCTGCAGTGTTGTTGGATCCGGTACCAGCAAGCACTGGTACCTTTCCGCCTGCTTCATCGATCGTTACCTCAATGACCTGTTCATGCTCGGCAAAAGAAAGAGTTGCAGATTCACCGGTTGAACCACAGGGAACAACACCATGAACCCCTGCGGCAACGAGGTGCGCTATGTTGGAACGAAGGCCCTCAAGGTCCAGATTCTTTCCGTGATTTCTTAGAAAAGGAGTAATCAATGCGGGGAAAACACCCTCAAACATGAGGATTATTTTTTGAATTTCCCTGTATTTATCTTTCTTGTGATGTATCCGGCGACTCTGTTTCTGACCCGCTTGCTGGGCACATTGGTTGCGCTCATAACGGCCTTTTTATTCTCTTCAAAGTCGTTGGTAAACTTCTCTTCATGGAACTCCAAAAGTTCGGTTCCGATTTTTTTGATATAAGTCGGTTTAATTCCCATGATATTTCTCTCTCAGTGAGTTGCATCAATAATGCGCTGTGCGATCTTAATAAGATTTGTTGCAACCGATCCCGGTTTCTCACCAAACAATCGTGCCTGCGCCGGCGTTTTTCCATCCGTTTCTATGAACAGGACATCCGGAACACCTGATTCCTGCTCACTACAGAATGCCACTGCCCAGTCCAATGTGGAGACACCTTTTGGAATCTTCTCAGCACGTACGGTGCAGGTCTCAAGCAGCATATTGTCCGTGATTGAACGAAGTCCCTTTGAATACCTGATACCGGAGGCGCATCGTATCTCCGGAGAGAATCTGAGCGCTGTTAGGATGGCGGATACCATCGGCGTAGAGCAGTCAAATCTGACAGGCGGGCATGCATTATGGCCCGAATGAGGCAGGGTGATGATACACGATGCAACCTCTGCCGGTATTCGTGCCCCCGGAATGGCGTACACCAGTTCCATTCCGTCATCAGGGATGAGTTCAGAAGGTACATTCACCTGTATCTGTGGAATGACCCGCATCAGTTCCGCTGTGATGTTTTCTTTTTCTGCCTCTTTCACTGAACTCCCTCCTTTGATTGGTGATCCTGACCAGTCCCACAACCCTTAACCGGGGAGATGACGCACAGTACAGGCGTTATGAAACGTTGGATGCTTGATGCCATAGTCGGAGTTGGAAGCCTTATTGTCTTTCTTATTCTCATTCTTCTGCTCCCGGCAGTCCTTCCAGACGAAATCGGGTATTTAGGTGCCCTGCTGCTCTTTGTGATCACCATCAGCGCGGGAGGGTACGCAATCAGGGGTATCTCCACCTGATTGTTCTCCCTCCTTTCTCTTCGGATTCTGATTTGACGATTGTGCAGGTATATCACCGGAAGATTTCTCTTTCCTGCTCATATCACGTTTTTTCTGTTTATAATAGGTCAGGGGATGGGTTACTTTTTTGCACAGGCTGTCCGGGTGCACACAAATACCATGCGTCTTCATGGTGGCACAGAGGGGGGAGGTATATTCTGTCCCGATTCCACCCCGCCCGGTGATGTGCTCAACCTGGTACATAGTTTTTTTCAGATCAAAGTTAGGAACAGATCCATACAACTCGATTATCCGCGTGTTTTCCATCCCGATATTATGGAGAAAAGAAGAGATTGCAAACCGGGCCATATGGGTCAGATGCCCGTTCCCGGCAATTGCTCCAAGAATTGCCTGCATGCACGGGGGAAAAGCCGACTCTTCAACCTGACCAAACTCTTCAAGCATCTTCTTCTGCCATTCGGCCTTTATCCGTTCGACCGCAGGACTGACCAGTTCACAGATAGATGAGGGGACTTTGAGTGGCAGGTTTTTTGCCATGATATACCGGAGCCGTTCCCTGATGATCTCATCAAACTCATCCGGAGAGATATGTACCTTTCCTTTGATTACGACCCGGTTAATCAGGCGCCATTTCTCTTCTGGCAACCGTGCTGCAACTGGTATGTAATCTACCACTGATAGTGCATTCTCCGTGTCGGGCAGACCGATGGATTTCCTGATAAACCGTTTCACGTCAGGGTTTTCTTCCTGTACATATGCATAGACAAGCCATGCCTGATACCTGACCAGTCGGTCGATGAACACGCGATCCTGGGCGCAGGAGACCAGTATCCTACTGAGCGGGTATGATGCGATGATGGTAGTTGCGGCGTCAGCGTCTTTCGGGATGTCCGGGAGTGGGGGGATCTCTTTTCCGGCAAAGGATAGCGCATGCTCAAGCGTTGTGATCGCTTCTTTCAGCGCCAGTCTGCCAGCTGGTGAATGAAGAAACTGATCAAGTGAATTGCTGATGGACCCGATATACGACTGGGCCTCTTTTAAAAAAGGGTATTTTGCCAGATCTTTGCGATCAAGGGTGACCATGCATTTAGTCAGCCTCAATCCGGGGTGCAAGCAGATACTCTACCTGGCCGTTGCCGCCTGCAATCTCAAATGAAAACTTGACCGGATGATCAATACCAAGATCGATGGTAACCTTCTCGGCATGACTTATGACCTTTCCCATATCTTTCAGGTAATCTATGGAAAAGAGTGACTTTGCAGACTCCCAGTTGGAAGAGATGACCTCTCCGGCTGAAAATGACCGTCTGATATTGTCAGAATCCCCCTCGGCATACAGAACAAACTCTTTCTTCTCTGGTTCGATGATAAACCATATCTTGTCTGATACGATGGATGCTGATTTAATCACATTATACAATTCTGATCCGGAGATCGTCACCTGACCTGGAAGCTGGATCCCTGGCGCATTTGGATCCTTTTTGATGGTATTTGAGTCAAGGAGCGTGATCGAGTAGTGATATCCTTCAAAGGTTACTTCAATCTTATTTGCTCCGTCAGGATGTTCCAGGTGGATATCACTTGCCTTTCCCATCATGGAATAGGTATTTTTGAGTTTTGCGATATCTAATCCGATCTCTTCGGTTGTTGCCTCATACTGGCTGAATGCTTCTTTCTTTAAGGTGAGGATAATCATCGCCACATTGGCAGTATCCACTGCCCGGGCCCAGACTTCTGTCTCAGAAACATGAAGTCTGCATTCAGTTACCAGAGCAGAGAGGGCATCAACGGTATCCTTGAATACATCTGCACTGATTGTTGCCTTCAGCATCTGCGCTCCCTATGCATTCAGGTTGTGATTTGACACAGATATATGTGCCGGGTTCGCATATTAGTGAGGGAACGATCAGGTCGATAATTTTTATGGGTTCACAATGGGGTAAAGATAAAGCATATCTGAAAGCAAAACAGTCAGGATACCGCTCCCGTGCGGCGATGAAACTGAAGGAGATACTCAGTAAAAATCCGGTTATCCGCCCGGATGATAATATTCTTGATCTTGGTGCCGCTCCTGGCAGCTGGCTTCAGGTTTTGCGTGAAATGACAGATGGCATTATTGTCGGCGTGGATCTCAATCCCATAGTCCCGATAGAAGGCGTCATAACCATCACCGGTGACTTCTCAGATCCGGCAGTGATTGCCCGGATCCGGGAACTGATGCCAGAAGTGAATGGCATCGTCTGTGACGCCTCACCAAAACTGTCCGGTCAGCGGTCATTTGATCAGGCCAGAGCCATTGAACTGAATGAGAAGGCGCTTGTCGTCGCACGACAGCTTCTCAAGCAGGGAGGGAATATGATTTTAAAGTCATTTCAGGGAGAGGATTTCAGCGGGTTGTATAATCGGGTTAAACAGGATTTCTACTCAGTCCGGACGTATAAAGCTCATACCACCCGGAAGGGAAGTACCGAAATGTATATTGTGGCAAAGAACTTTATCGGAAACCAGCAGGCAGCAGAGGAGCCGGAATCTGATGGATCTGCATGACACATATGGCCGGCCCATCTCAAACCTGCGTATTGCCGTAAACTCCGGGTGTAATCTCCGGTGTCTGTACTGCCACCGCGAAGGAGAGACGAGACCGGAAGAGCCCCTCCCTCTTGAGGATATCAGGGCCATTCTGGATGCTGCAGGCACCCTTGGGATACGGTCGGTGAAATTTACCGGTGGGGAACCCCTGCTTCGTGATGATATTGTGGAGATCATCAGGTCGGTCCCGCCGGGCATAGAGTCCTCGATGACGACGAACGGAACACTTCTCGGTTCCCTGGCTCACGATCTGAGAAAAGCCGGACTTTCCCGTGTCAATATCAGTCTTGACTCCCTCAATCCTGATACCTATCAGTATATTACCGGAACCGGCCTTTTATCAGACGTCCTTGAGGGTATTGAAGCTGCCCGGAATGCAGGGCTGACACCGATTAAGATAAATATGGTTCTCCTGAAAGGGATTAATGAGGGAGAGATAGAGGATTTTATCCGCCTTGTGGCAGGCGACCGGCATCTGATCCTGCAGGTCATTGAACTGATGGATCTGGGTGGATGCCCGCTTCATGCGGACCTGTCTGAACTTGAGGAGCGGATTGCACTTCACTCACGAAAAGTCATTACCCGGCGGATGCATCATCGCAAGAAGTACTGTTATGAGGGTGCCGAGATTGAATTTGTCCGTCCCTGGCATAATTCTGACTTCTGTAATCATTGTACACGTATGCGGGTAACGTCTGACGGGAAGCTGAAACCCTGTCTGCTCCGGGATGACAACTTGGTTGATATCAGGGGCAAACGGGGAGAAGAATTGATAAATCTCTTTCTTGCCACAGCAAAGAAGAGAGAGCCGTATAACAAGTGACTATGCCGAAATGGTTATGGTTGAAACACCAATCTGATGATCATGCCTGAGAATAATGAATATGAACGGGTCTTACAAACCCTGTATGAAAAATCCCTGATACTGGAAAACCTGTCCGATTTTCACTCAGATTTGAGTTTCTGGTTTTTTGATGCGATGGCGCATCTGGACTACTCGATCTCTTTGTTTGCGTATAATGCGGACTCACCACGAAATATGCTGACTCGTGAATATCTGAAATACCGCAAAGATCAGTCAATGGAAGGCAGGTTATCCAGGTTTGAAGGGTTTATGAACTGGCTTCGGGAGAACCATCCACAGGAGTATGAGAAGTTCCCTCTGTTTATGCAAAAGATCTATGATCCGTCTGATCTGGCGTCATATCGCTCATTCAGGATTGTGCTGGATCCAAATGATAAAAAACCGATACCATCTGCGGTGTTCAGAGTTATGATCGATGAGATCTTTGATAAGGCCTATCTTGCCTCTCTTTATAATGGCTCATCAATGGCGAAACTGTATGATCAGTATATGAGCCAGTGCTGATGCGGGGAACCTGATGCTTGATGTTGCCAGCCTCTGTTCAGAGCTTGTCCAGATCCGATCTGAGAACCCACCTGGTTATACCGATGAGGTTATCGCTTTTCTGCAGGATATCTGCACACAGATCGGGATAGAAACGGAGATTATTCAAAAGGGTCAAAAGCATAACCTGCTGTCGAAAAAGAGGCGGAATAATCTCCTTTTATGCGGGCATGTTGATGTCGTTCCGGCTCTTGATGATGACTGGGTCTATCCTCCTTTTTCTGGCAGGATTGATGAATCACGTGTGCATGGCCGTGGATCAACGGATATGAAAGGGGGGTGTGCCGCTCTCCTGTGTGCTCTGGAAAAGGTTTGCAATGAGGGGAGGGATCCTGATGTGGATCTTGCATTTGTCTGTGATGAAGAGGGAAATGGCGATTTTGGTATGGAGTATCTGGTTAAGAAAGGATATCTCTCTCCAAAATCGTGCCTGATTGCAGAACCAACCCCAAAATTATCTCCGGTTGTTGGAGAGAAAGGTATTGTCAGGCTTCATGTCACCTTTACTGGAGATGCAGGCCATTCATCACTGCATCCGGTCATTGGCAACTCTGCCATCATGCAGGCATGTTCGTTTCTTGAACTGTGCAGGAAGATACACGGGATGGAATGGCCCCATGATCCCCTGGTCACCGAAGTGATAGAAAATACCACAAACTCCCTCTCGACCCTTCTTTCGATATCACGAAACAGGGCAGCAACCATACTCAGTCATGTCTCGTTTAATCCAGGGCTCATATCCGGTGGAGAGCGAATTAATGTCATTGCGCAAAGGTGTGCGCTTGATCTGGACATGCGGATACCGTGGGGATGCGACATCCAAGAGCTTATCGGGATGATCCGGGCTGGTATTCCACAAAGCAAAGTGGAGGTCCTGGAATCTGTGGCCCCGACCCTCAGTCGTCCTGACCGGCTGTGCTCACTGATCTCAGAAGGGATAGAACAGGTGTATGGACAAAAGGCTCTTTTCGGAGTGACACAGGCGGCAAGTGATGCACGGCATCTTAGGGAGATCGGGGCAGAAGTTGTCAATTACGGGCCTGGAGATCTGTCCCTTCTGCATGCTGTTAATGAAAGTGTGTCGATAGAGATGTTACAGAATTGCAGGGATGTGTATATCCATGTTCTGTCACATCTATAACGATTTTTTCTTCCTTGCCTGAATGCTGTCAAGTTGTTCCCTGGCATGATGATACTCAGGGTCGATCTCCAGCGTCTTCATATACCAACAGGATGCCTGATCCAGATCTCCCTGTTCCTCATACGTATGGCCGATATTATACGCCGCATCAGGATATTCAGGGCAGATATCCAGAATCTCCAGGTATACCGAAATTGCCTCCTCAAACCGGAGAAGAGCTGCAAGAGCGTTTCCCTTGTTCAGCATGGTCAGGATATGATCCGGACGGTCAAAAAGGACTTTCTCGTAATAATCCAGGGCCTCTTCGTACCGTCCCAATGACTGAAGCGTATTTGCAAGATTGTATCGTGCCTCCAGGGATTCCGGGTCACGGTCGAGTGCCTGCCGGTACATCTCTTCCGCCTCGGTAAACCGCCCCAGGTTCTGCAGGGCAAGACCCATATTATTCCAATAGACAGCGGGACCGGGGTCTGCATGCAGTACCTTCTCATAACAGGCTAAAGACGCTTCATGCTCGCCCATCATCCCCAGGGCGATTCCTTTCAGATTCCATAATGCCGGATTATCCGGGGCCTCCCTGATAAGTATCTCAAGGGGTTTGAGGGCTTTTTCAGGTCGCCCACGCTGGATATCCCTGATTGCTGAAGCTGCGGTATATGCCTTTTTTACATTCATGGATTTATATTCATGGATTTCTGATCAGCCACCACCGGGTATAGATGAGATATACCAGGGCATTGATGATGATAATGAGCAATACAAGCCCGATGGTTATTCCTACCGGTCCTTTCAGAGCTGATTTCATCGATTCTGCAACCGACCCGATCAGGGAGAATGGGGATGCTGCTGGTGCAGGCTCCTCTGTATACGTCTCTTCTGGTTTTGGCATGTCAGTCACCTGGGGCGGCGTATCCGGTATCGGTGTTCTGATCAGTTCAGGGGGCGTTGGGGGCTGGGATGGAATCTCCGTTATGAGTGGTGGTTGTGTTTCAACAGCTGCCTGATATGATCCCTGCGGGAGGACAGGGGTCTCTCCTGATGCCGAAGGAGGGACCAGTCCGGCGGGAGGAGAGGGGGGCTGTGCTCTGGGTGGCTGGCCAGCAACCGGCGGGAATGATGGGGGAATGGTTGTCTGGGTTGCATTTGGAGTTGCAAATGCGGTCTGACTCTCAAGGAAGAGGGCATAAATTGCAGCTTCGTAGATTTTTCCGCTTACTACACCGGTAAACTGGTTTGAGGTTGTCTTTACCAGCTCCCAGGTTGCGGTCTGGGGGACATACCGGTATATCTGCGGGTTGAGTGCCATCAAATCAGATATCCGCTCAAGCGGGATCTGGATTGAGAATATCCCTTCCGGGTTAAAGTAGGTTCGTTCAGGAGTAATCTCATAGGCATACCCTGAAAACATCAGGGACTGGTTTATACTGACGGGAGCCAGGTCTGCAAGAGATCGCGACGTAACATTGACCTCTTCAAGGAACTGCCCGGACGGCGAGAAGAGAAGCGTATTCTTATTGAATGAGATGGAAGCCATCCCGTCGTCAGATGTGAATTTTTCCTCCTTTTCCAGGCCGTATTGTATTGAGGGCGGGGTGGAATCAGAATCAGAAGGGTTCGTATCAGGATCGTCCTGTTCTGAAGTGTTTATTGGGTATTCAGTCTGAACCGGCACCGGTGTGAGGGCAGGACTTGCGACATTCCCGGTCTGTTCACCGGTAAAGAGATCCAGCTGCTGTGATGCACCTGGTTCAAACAGGACTGATTGTGATGCCGGCATGTTATTAATCGTAAACGTTATAATCAGATCTCCGGTCTGATATTCATCTTCAGAGACATTCACCTTCAGCCTGGGATCAAAAAGACCCGGACCTCCGTAAAAGCCTTCCACATCTGTGACAATTGTCCCTCTCGGAGAACCGGCAAGAAAGGCGGTAATTGTGGTACCAACCGGAGCCGGTACTCCGTCAATGAGAACATTTCCGTAATATTCAGCGGGAAGTGGAGGGACTGCCTGGACTGGCAGAACGCATGCGATGATAATGAACAGGATAAGCAGGAGAAGTCCCTTCTTGTTCGATCTCATATGTGTACACAGTTTGTATTCTGATCCCTTCAATGAATTCCATCCGGTGTGTCGTTCCTTCGCGTCGGCATCAGGAATACTTTTTTATATAATCTGATAAATCTCGTAGCAATGAAGATGTCCGAAGAGAGGATCACCGTCCTGGCTGTCGATGATGAAGAGGAAATTATTGGAATAATCAGCCATTATCTCTCTGAAGATGAGAAATTTACCGTTATTGGTGCCCGTTCTGCTGGCGAAGCCCTTGAGGTTATGACCCATCATGAGATCTCAGCTGTAGTGTCTGATTACCAGATGCCCGGAACAAACGGGATAGAATTCCTCTCATTGCTCCGGGAGCAGGGTAATACTGTTCCATTTATTTTGTTTACCGGGCGGGGGTGTGAGGAGGTTGTTATCCAGGCATTAAACCTTGGGGCTGATTTTTACATGGTGAAAGGAGAGGATCCAGCCCTTCAGTTCCAGATGTTGAAGATGCAAATCCTGTCACTTATTGAGAAGCGAAAGGCTGATTTGGCTCTTGTTGAGAGTCTCAGAGAGAACCGGCGAATGCTTTCCCAGCTCCGGGCTACCCTTGAAGCAACCGAGGAAGGGATCTTAGTCACCGACCGGGATGGGTATATCACGAACTTTAATGAGCGCTTTCTGCACCTCTGGGATATCTCATCAGATAATATCAGATCGATTCATATTGAGACGTTTTTAAAGCGCTTTTCCCATATCATATCCGACCCGGCACTCATAAGCGAGATCGCAAAAACACGGGATGAACCAAGGTCACAAAGACGGCATACGCTGCACTGTCCTGACGGTAGGGTTTTTGAGATCTTTATCCGGCCCCAGAAGTGTGATGAACGGATTATCGGGACGGTGTA
>Ga0116166_1003902_pt1 | contig 11184 bp, 8 predicted proteins | sample AD_JPNMR2_MetaG_FD_89884 | JGI IMG/M metagenome (GOLD analysis project Ga0116166, IMG submission 89884) | Active sludge microbial communities of municipal wastewater-treating anaerobic digesters from Japan - AD_JPNMR2_MetaG | ecosystem: Engineered > Bioreactor > Anaerobic > Digestate | place...
CTCGCCGCAGTCCGTGGCGCAGGGGATCATCACGCAGGGGATGTCCTTCTGGCGGGCGACCTGGTGGTTCTTGCCGACGACGACGGTGGGGCAGGAGATGCTGACGCGCTTGTTGCCGGGGAACTGGCCCTTGGCGTTGCCGGAGACCATGTTCACCAGCTCGCCGACGGCGTCGGCGAAGTCGGGGTGGCCGGCCTCGAGTTTCTGACCCGAGAAGAGCGCGACGAGGGACATCGCGGTGTCGGTCGTGAACGACAGGACGATGGAGCCGACGACGTCGCCGCTCATCCCGATGATGCCGGAGACGTCGTAGGCCGGGAGGGGTTCGGTCTTGAGGCGCGGGTCGCCGACGTTCACCTGGAGTTGCATCATCGTCGAGAAGACGTGTTGGATGCTCTTGATGAACGGGGTGATGAACTGCGGGTCCATGGGGGAACTGCCTCCGATTCGGGCGACGCGGCGGGCTCTTGGGCCGGGTCGCTGCGCTGTCTGAGCGCCCGGGTCGGCCCGGGCGCGGACGATCCGTCACCATCGGCCCGTTCAGGCGCCGACTGAACCCCTCCCCGCCAGGGACGGGCTCTTCTCCCGGGTGAGCGTGATATTCGGGGCGGGCGCCGTGCCGCTCCGGGAACCCCGGGTCTGCTCGGCGAGTTTGAGCATCGCGCCGATGTCCACGATCAGGCTCACGCCGCCGTCGTCGCGGACCGTCGCCCCCGAGACCGGGCCGGTCTGCTCGACCATCCCGTCGAGGGGCTTGATGACGACTTCCTGCTGCCCGATGAGGCGCGTGACCATCAGGCCCACGCGTTTCTGGTTCTGTTCGACCACCACCGCGAAGGGCGTGGGACGGGTCTTCTCCGGGGGCAGATTGAAGATCGCCGGGCCTTCCAGCAGGGGCAGCACGCTGTCGCGCAGGCGCATCACCGGGTTCTGCCGGATCGTGCTCAGTACGTTCTTCTCGGGCTTGACGATCTCCACGATGCTCGCCAGCGGCACGGCGTAGATCTCCGTGCCGACCTCGACCATCATGGCCGTCAGGATCGCAACCGTCAGCGGGATCTGGATCGAGATGGTCGTGCCCTTGCCCGGGACGCTCGAGAGATCGATCGTTCCCTTGATCTTCGCGATGTTCGTGCGGACCACGTCCATGCCCACGCCGCGTCCCGAGAGGTCGGTCACCTGCTCGGCGGTGGAGAAGCCGGGGGCGAAGATGAAGTCCCACACGTCGCGGTCGGACATCGCGTCGAGGGCGGCCTGCGTCACGAGGCCGCGCTCGACGGCGCGCTTCCCGATGCGTTCGCGGCTGAGCCCGCGCCCGTCGTCGATGATCTGGATGAGCACGTGCGAGCCCTCGTGCGAGGCCCGCATGCGGATGACGCCCAGCGGGTTCTTGCCGGCCCGGGTGCGGTCGTCGGGCTGCTCGATGCCGTGGTCCGCGCTGTTGCGCAGGAGGTGCACGAGCGGGTCGGCCAGTTCCTCGATGACCGACTTGTCGACCTCGGTCTCGCCGCCCTCGATCTCGAGCGCGATCTGCTTGCCCGTCTTGCGGGCCAGGTCGCGGATCAGGCGCGGGTAGCGCCCGAAGAGTTTGTCCAGCGGCTGCAGGCGCGTGCGCATCACCGCCACCTGGATGTCGCTGGTCACGCGGTCGAGGTTGCCGGTGGCGAGCGTCAGGCTCTCGGCGAGGGTCTCGACGTTCCGCGCCGTGCCCGAAGCGGCCTGGCGGGCGATCGCCGCCAGACGGTTCTTCTGCAGCACGAGCTCGCCGACGAGGTTGAGCAGGGCTTCGAGCCGACCCACCTCGACGCGGATGGTCTGATCGACGCCGGCGGTGACGGCGCCGTCGGCGGCGGGCGCGCTGTTGCCCGGGTTACTGCCCGGGTGACCGCCGGGGCTGTTGCCGGGCGTGCTGGCCGGGCTGTTGCTCGCGGGGGCCGCGCCGGCGTGGTCCGCGGCGGGGCTCGGCGCGATGGCCGGCGCAGCGGCGCGCTCGGTCGGCGCCGCCGGCAGGGGCTCGCCCGCCATCAGCGCCCGCAGCGCCTGCTCGATCGGTGCTATGTCGCGGTCGATCAGGCGGCGTTCCTTGAGCCCGGCGCACTGCTCACGCAGCACGCCGACGCACGAGCGCATCTGGTCGATCACGCCCAGGAACGGACCGTCCTCGAGCTCGCACGCCGGCGACACGTTCCTGTTGAGCAGGTCGACGATGCGGTTCATGCCGTCGAACTCGAAGAAGGCCGCGGTGCGGGAGAGGCTCGCGAGCAGTTCGACGGCGGGCTCGGCGTCGCGCGTCTGGCGCAGGGCGCCCAGGAGCGCGTCGAGTTTCGTGACCGATTCGTCGACGTCGGCGACGAAGAAGTCGAGCAGGTCGTTCTTGCCGCTGCTCAGTTGCAGCGGGCGCTCGCGCGGGGGCGCGCCGGCGCCGGTGGGGGCCGCGTGGTCGGCGCCGGCGGGGGCGAGGCGCGGGGCGTCGGAGGCCGGCGCGGGGGTCGTGGACTGGGGGACCGGGGCGGCGGGAGGCGACGAGGGCGCGGGCTTGCCCGCGTGCCCCTTGCCCTCGCCCAGGGCGGCGAGCCCGGCGACGAGCGTGCTCTCGGCCTTCACCAGGTCGCGCCCGGCGCGCAGATCGTCGAACTGCCGGCGCAGGGTGTCGACCGCCGCGAGCAGCAGGTCCATCGCCTCCTTGCCGACGACGAAGACCTGATTTCGGGCGGCGTTGAGGGCGCTCTCCGCGGCGTGGGCGAGTTCCACCAGGTTCGTCAGCGCCAGGAAGCTCGCGCTGCCCTTGATCGTGTGCAGCGCACGGAAGACCTTGTTGAGCAGTTCGGGGTCCTGCGGCGAGGACTCCAGCGCGACCAGGTCCTGGTCCAGCGCCTCGAGCAGTTCGCCCGATTCGGTGAGGAAGTCCTGGATGATCTCGGGGTCGAAGCCTTGGACCGCCACGTCGAATCTCCTCTTGTTGCCCGGCGCGGGTGGGTGGGGGGGGGCGCCGGCGTTTGGAATCCCGTCTCACGTGTTCCCGGCGGCGCCCGGCGCGACCTTGCGGTAGCAGAAGCCCTGCGGGATCGGCATCTGCTCGAACGGCACGTCGAGCCCGCGCAGCGACTCGGAGTGCCCGATGAAGAGCGTCCCGTCGGGGCGCAGCTGGTCGGCGAACATGGTCGCGACCTGCGTCTTCATCGCGTTGTCGAAGTAGATCAGGACGTTGCGGCAGAAGATCACGTCCCACTGCCCGTGCCGCTTGGCCGCCAGGCGGTCCTTGAGGTTGAGCACCTCGAAGTTGACCATCTGGCGCACCTGGGGGTCGAGTTCCCAGAAGGCGCCGTTCTGCTTGAAGTACCGCTGCTTCATGAGCGGCGGGGTGGTTCGCAGGGCGTAGTCGGTGTAGCGCCCCGAGAGCGCGGTCGACAGCGCCAACTCGCTGATGTCGGTGCCGAGGATCTCGATGCGCCAGTCCATCAGGCGCACCCCCAGCGAGCGGTGGATCTGGATCGCCAGCGTGAAGGGCTCCTCGCCCGAGGAGCACGCCGCCGACCAGATCCGCAGGCGCTTCACGGACTTGCGGGCCTCGATCAGTTCGGGCAGGATCTGGTTCTCGAAGACCGCGAGCTGCGGCTCGTTGCGGAAGAACGAGGTCTCGTTGATCGTGATCTTGTTGAACATCTCCTGGAACTCTTCCTGCTGGTACGGCCCCATGGTCAGGAACGAGATGTACTGGTCGTAGTCGTCTATCTCCAGTTCCTGGAGGCGGCGCGACAGGCGCGACTCGAGCACGTACTTCTTGGTGTCCGGGAAGTGGATGCCGGAACGCTCGTAGATGATCTTGCCCAGGCGCGAGAACTGCGCGTCGGACATCGCCGCCTTCTTCCCCACGCTCAGCGCGGGGGCGGCGCCCGAAACGCCGGGCGCCGGCGCGGGGGGGGTGGACTTGCTCGTGGTCGTGGTCAACGCCATGGGGAGGGTCGTCTCTTGCGTGGTTGAACAGATCGAACGGCGCTGGGCGTCCCCGGGGAGGGGAGGGGGGGAGGAATGGGGACGCACCGACACGCACACGCGGGTTGGGGAGGGTGCTCCCGCGCCGGGCGCCGGTGGCGTCCGACGGGGAGGGGGAATCCGGGAGGCTCAGGCGGCGGCCGCGAGCGCCTGGCCCTCGAACAGTTTGTTCAGGTCGAGCAGGATGAGCAGCCGGTCCTCGAGCTTGCCGACGCCGGCGATGAAGTCGGAGTCGATCGAGCAGACCATCGCGGGCGCGGGCTCGACGATCGTCGAATCGATCCGCAGCACCTCGTGCACGCGGTCGACGATGAAGCCCAGCGTGCGTCCCTGCACGTCGACGACGATGATGCGGCTCTGCTCGGAGTGTTCGGCCGACGCGAGGCCGAACTTCCGGCGCAGGTCCACCACCGGGATGATCTTGCCCCGGAGGTTGATGACGCCCTCGACCTCGGGCGGGCTCTGGGGCACGCGGGTCAACTCCATCATGCGGTTGATCTCCTGCACCGCGAGGATGTCGACGCCGAACTCCTCCTCGCCGATGCCGAAGGTCACCAACTGCAACTGCGTTCCGCCGGTCTGGTGCGAGCCGATCGTCGTGCTCGTGTTCGGGGCGCCGGGGATGGTCGTGGGGTTGGACATGTCGCCTCCTGAGGTGGATGGCGCGCGTGGGCGGGGCGTCGGGTCGATCCCGGCGCCAAGCCGAGCCGCGCGGACCAGCCTCCATCGACGCACGGGGGCTTCCCCTTGATGGTGGAATCGCGACTCGCTCCGGGCGAGCGCGGGTTTCGACCGGATAAATCGCACAGGGCCCTGCGCATCCCCGGGCCGGGTGGCCGGTGGGCGCGGATTCGGGAAGAAGCACCGGGGGGATCAGGGAATCGCGGGGCGCCAGGGCGCCGAGAGGCCGGCGCGTTGGCGGTGGGCTCTGGGGCGCCGAGCATGCCGGCGGCTAGGAAACTGTTCGAGTCGGCTCGACGCTGCGGTTGGGAAGCAGCGCGGCGGGCACTGCGCCGAGCAGGTCGTCGGCGTAGTTGGTCGCGGCCCGGCGCCGGGTGATGGGCCCTTCGGCGTCGCCGCGCAGAAACTGACGGATGAGGCGCTGGTCCTCGTCGAGGCCCGCCGCGTCCGCATCGCTCAGTTTGCGCAGGCGGTCGAACCACTCGCGCGAGTCGACGCGGAGCACGCGCCCCTTGTCGAGCATCGCCATGCGGTCGGCGATGGTGAACGCCGAGTCCATCTCGTGGGTGACGACGACGCTCGTGACGCCGAGTTTGCGCGAGAGGTCGACGATCAGGCGGTCGATCTCGGCGCTGGTCACGGGATCGAGCCCCGCGCTGGGCTCGTCGTAGAAGAGGATCTTGGGGTCCAGCGCCAGCGCCCGCGCCAGGCCGGCGCGCTTCTTCATGCCGCCGGAGATCTGCGCCGGGTACTTCTCGGCGTGCTCGCGCAGGCCCACCAGTTCGAGCTTGATCTTCACGATCGTCTCGATGATCTCGGCCCCCAGGTCGGTGTGCTCCTGGAGCGGGAGGGCGACGTTCTCGGCGACGGTCATCGAGTTGAAGAGCGCGCCCGACTGGAACAGGATGCCGAAGCGCTTGCGCAGGTCGTCCAACTGCTCGTGGTCGATCCCGCGGAGGCTCTTGCCGAAGAGCGCGACGTCGCCCTCGTCGGGCTGGAAGGTGCCGATGAAGTGGCGCAAGAGTGTGCTCTTGCCGCACCCCGAGCCGCCCATGATGACCATCGTTTCGCCCGGGTAGACATCGAGCGTGATGCCGTCGAGCACGGTGCGCCCGTCGAAGCGCTTCACGAGTCCGGTGCACCGGATGATCGGGTTCCTGGACGGGCCGGGCGCGCCCGGGCCGGTCCCCGTCGGCTCCGGCTGCGCGGCGCTGCGGGCTTGCGGGCCGGGAGAGGCGTTGGTCGATGCCGCGGTCACGCCGGAATGATACGTGAAGGGCGGCTCACAACCAAGAAACCCGGTGTGTGCGCCCCGCCGACCCCGTCAACGGTGCGGGCTGGGCCCGTGCGCGGCGGGGCCATGCGGGCTGTTAGGGCGCCCTGTCGGTGTTACCGCCGTCCCCGGGCTTGCCGGCGTCCCCGGGCTTGCCGTCGTTCCCGGGCTTGCCGTCGCCTGCGCCGGCGTCGGCGCCGGGCTGGGCGCCGTCGTCCTCCACGCTCGTGTCGTCTGGGGACGGTGTGGTCGGCGCGGTGGGCACGACCATCGGCGTAAGCCAGATCACCTGCTTGCCGGGGACGTAGATGCCCAGGTTCTCCATGGGCATGTTGGGGGGCGGCGCGGCGGCGCCGATCTTGGAGCCCGACCAGTTCGGGGGCATCTGGACCATCAGCAGGCCCCAGCCCTTGTCAAACTCCGCGGGGATCGGGAAGACGTTGGGGTACTGCTGCTGCATGCCCTGGTTCTGGTTGCCCATCTGCGAGCCGAGCGTGAACCACGCGCGGATGTAGTCGCCCAGCGACTGCGGGCTGCTCTTGAACGCGCCCAGGTCCGTCGTATAGGCCGCGACGAAGTCCTTGACCTCCTGGTCCTTCACGACGGCGTTGAGCGTGGGAGAGAAGTTCTGTCGCGCGGTCTGGATGTCTCCGCTCTGCATCGCGGTGAGGGCCTGCTGCGCGGGAACGAGCATCGGCCTCATCGCGACGCTGCCCTGCTGCATGGCGCCGACCGCCCCGACGGAGATGACGACCCAGATGACGCTGGCGATCAGGCCGATGATGCACCCGGCCGCGGCGATGCCCATGCCGGTCAGGCGTCCGCGGGCGCGGGTGATGAGCAGGATCGCGGCGCCGCCGAGGATCATGGCCAGAAGGCCGAACCCGGGGAGGCAGAGGATGCCGAGGATGAGCGAGGCGATCGCCAGGATCGACACGCGCGGCGCGACGGGCTCCTCGAAGTCGCGCATCGCGCCGCCGAAACGGGCATAGGGATCGGGGCTCGCCGCCAATGGCATGGTGAGGGGGTTCATGGCCAGAGGATAGCTACTGGGATTCGCGACCCGCCAGTTTCGCGCCGCGGCCTAGCCCGCGGGCATGCTGCGCCTGAGGCGGGCGACGCCCTGCACGACGATCTCCGCGGCCTGGTCCGCCTCCTGCTCGGTGGTCTCGCGCGAGAGGCTGAAACGCAGGCTGCCGTGGGCCCTTTCCGGAGGGATCCCGGTCGCCAGCAGCACGCTCGAGGGCTCGAGCGATCCCGAGGAGCACGCGGCGCCGGCGGAGCAGCACACGCCGCGCTCGGAGAGCAGCAGGAGCAGCGCCTCGGCCTCCAGGCGCGCAAACGCGATGCTCGACGTGTTCCACAGGCGCAACGGCTCGGCGTGCCCGTCGACGCCGAGCGGCCCGTTGACGGACGCGTCGACCCCCGCGCGGCGCGCACCGGCGACGACGCGCTCCTCGAACCGGTCGCGCAGTGCTCGCCCGGCGCTCACGTGCGCCGGGTCGTTCAGCCAGGCGTGGGCGAGTTGAGCCGCGACCCCCGCGCCGACGATCGCCGGCGTGTTCTCGGTTCCGCCGCGACGCCCCAGTTCCTGCTCTCCGGGGATGATCGGCGCGACGCGCACCGGCGGGCGCAGGCACAGCACGCCGACGCCCTTGGGCCCGTGGAACTTGTGCGCCGAAAACGTGAGCATGTCGCAGACGCTCGCCTCCGCGGGCGGCGACGAGCCGTCGGGCCCCGGCGCAACGCGGCGCTGCTTGCCCACCCACTGGGTCGCGTCGCAGTGAAAGATCGCGCCGTTGTCGCGGCAGACGCGAGCGATCTCGATCACCGGCTGGATCGCGCCCGTCTCGTTGTTGGCCCACTGCACGCTGACCATCTTCACGGCGCCCGCCGTGCCGAACTCGTCGGCGTGCGCGCGGAGCGCATGCTCGATCGACGCCGGGTCGACGCGGCCGTCGGGCGTCATCGCGGCCCACACCACGCGCACGGTGCGCCCGTCGAGCCCGTAGCGCTCCAGATCGGCCGCGAGTTCGCGCACGGCCGAGTGCTCGGCCCGGGTTGTCACCAGCAGCAGCGGGGGGGCCGGCGCCCCGGCGGGTCGCGGCCCGGTGCCGGCGCCCGGCGACGGAGGCTGGGCCAGCGCGCGAAGCCCGCCGCGGATCGCCAGGTCGATCGCCTCGGTGCCAGAGCCGGTGAGGGTGACCTGGCGCGGGCGAGCGCCGACGAGCAGCGCCAGGTGCTTGCGGGCCAGTTCGATGGCCTGTCGGGCGGCCTGGCCGGGGCGGTGGATGCTGGACGGGTTGGCCCACAGTTCGCGCTGGGCGTGGTCCATCGCCGCGGCGACCTCGGGCGCCGGGCGGGTGGTGGCGTTGTTGTCGAGGTACAGCGTCTGCATCGCGGCGTATGAAAGACCAGAGTTTACGGGGCGCGGGACCGGATCCGGGACAGTTGCGTGACGGGCGCCGCGCTCCCCGCGTCCGGAGCCGGGACCGAGTCTGCACGGACCCCTTCAACGGGGTTGCTACAGTGGAAGCCGCCGAGAGCGGCCCTCGGAGGGAAGCAAGGAATCCCCGTCATGTCCACCAGCGCCCCGCCCGCCCAATCCTCGTCGCAGGCCCACGCCCCCGGCCCGGTGCCCGGTCTGGATCACATCGTCGATCCGAACGTGCACGGGAACCGGAACTACTGGTCGAAGTACGACTGGCCCGAGGCGGGCGATGAGTGGAGCAAGCCCTGGGGCGGCTCGGAGAACATGTGGTACTGCGCCCTGTTCCCGCGCTTCCGCTCGTTCCTTCCGACCGGGCGCATCCTTGAAATCGCGCCGGGCTTCGGGCGCGTGACGAACTACCTCCGCAAGTACTGCGAGCACATCGACATCGTGGACCTCGTGCCCAAGTGCATCGAGGCCTGCCGCCAGCGCTTCGCCGGCGACAACCACATCGGCTACCACGTCAACGACGGGCGCTCGCTGGCGATGATCCCGGACAACTCGGTGGACTTCGCCATCAGTTGGGACTCGCTGGTCCACGTCGAGCACGAGACCGTGCGCGAGTACCTGCGCCAGATCGCGACCAAGCTCAAGCCCGGCGCGATCGGGTTCATCCACCACTCGAACTTCGGCATGCAGTTCGACACGATCGCCCACGAACTCGACAAGCACGTGCTGGGCGGGCGTCGTCCGAGCATGACCGCCGAGAAGTTCCGCGCCGACTGCAAGGCCTTCGGCCTTCGGTGCCTGTCGCAGGAACTGGTCCCCTGGACCGAGCCGGGCCTGCTCATCGACTCCTTCAGTCTCTTCATGCGCCCGAACGCGGGAGAGGATCCTTCGCGCTGGCCCGAGCCGACCGTGATCGAACGCACCGACTGGGGCTACGAGGTGGCGAGCGCCGCGCGGATCGGCTCGCTCTACCGCCGCCCGTAACACGCGGGAACGCGCGTGCACCCCGATGCTCCACCGAATCCTGGCCGCGCACCGATGCCGTGGTGGGCCCGCGCGCTGACCGGAGCCCCGCTTGCGCTGGGTCTGTGCCTGGCGCTGCCGGCGCTGCGGGTTGCTCAGTGGTCCGGCGACACCGGGCTCTACGCGGCGATCAGCGCCAAGGTGTGGCGCGACGGGTGCTGGTTCCCGCTCCGCGGGTCGATGGATCCTTACTTCAACAAGCCCCCGCTGGCGTTCTGGCTGCACGCGCTCTCGATGGGGCTCTTCGGTGACGGCACCCTGGGCCTCTACCTGCCCGAAATCCTGTCGTACCTCGCGACGATCGTGTTGACGCAGTACATCGCGTTCCGCCTGGTCCGCGCGGCGGACGCCGGGCGCTTCGGCGGGGCCCGCGCGGGGGCGCCGCGCGAGCGCGCCGTCATCGTCGGGGCGATCGCCGGCCTGCTGCTGGCATCGACCGGCCAGTTCCTCTCGATCATCGACACGCTCAAGCTCGACTACCCGCACAACGCGCTCTTGTTCGCGTCGGTGGCGATGATGTGCGCCGGGTGGACGCGCACGCCGGGCTCTGAAGACCCGCGCAGCGCGGCCCGCGCCCGGCGCCTCGTCGTGCTCGCCGGTGTGCCGATGGGTCTGGCGCTCCTGGTCAAGCCGATGTGGGGTCTGGCGTCGTACGTCCCCGTGCTGGCGTGGGTGCTGCTCGATCCGCCGGGTGGATTGGCGCGCCGGAGAGTGATCCGCTGGATGCTGTCCTCTCTGGGGCTGGCGCTGCTGGTGGCGCTGCCCTGGCACCTGGCCATGGCGCTCACGACGATCCCCGTCGTCCCCGGCCCGGGCGCGCCGGCGGGCTTTGTGACCGAGTATTTCGGCAAGCAATCGTTCCAGCGCGTCAGCCGCGGCCTGATCCGGCAGCCGTGGTGGTGGTACCTCAACTACCTGTGGGACACGTGCAGGCCGCTGGTGCTCAGCGCCGCCGCGGGTCTCGCGACGAGCCTCGTGTACGTGGTCTGGCGCAAGCGATCGGACGGTCCCGCGTCCGCGCAGATGCCCGAAGGGGGCGCGGGCGGGTCGCGCTGGTGGCGCCCGCGCGGGCCGCTGCTGTTCGCGATGCTCTGGTGCGTCTTCTGGCTCGCGGTGCTCTCGTGCGTGCCCGACAAGCGGCGGAACTACTCGCTCCACGTGCTCCCGATGCTCGCGGTGCTGGTCGCGCTGCTCGCGACGTGGCCCCTCGCCGCGCTCGCGGCGGAGGGCGCAAGGTCCGCGGCGCGAGTCGGTGTACTCCGCCGGCTCGGCGTCCTCGGTGGCCTGTGCGCGGTGGCGGCGACGCTCGCGTGGTCGCTGCCGTCGCCCACGCGGCGGTTCGGGGCCGGCGCGGAACGGAACGAGCGTGTTTACCAGGACAAGTGGGGTCCGGTGGTCGAGTTCGTGAAGACGCTCGATGAGCCGCTGTATGTCGGGTCGATCTACTACGCCGACGCGGGGATGTTGTACGTGAAGACCGGGCGCTGGGCGCTGGGGCGCGGCTGGTCGAACACGCCCCTGGGCAAGGGCGTGCCCGACGGTGCGCTGGTGATCTACGACGAGGCGCGGCGCGCGCCGAGCCCGCAAGCGCCCGTGGTGTTCCGGGCCGCGCCGCACGCGGGGGGCATGGGCGTGGTGATCGTGCGCCGCACTCCCGGCGCGCCCGCGGATCCGGAGTGAAGTCGTCGACGCGGCTTGGCTCCGGGGCGTTGGGGTGGTCGGAATACAGTGATCGCACGCGGGCGTGGCGGAACTGGCAGACGCACGGGACTTA
>Ga0116166_1003904_pt1 | contig 11181 bp, 6 predicted proteins | sample AD_JPNMR2_MetaG_FD_89884 | JGI IMG/M metagenome (GOLD analysis project Ga0116166, IMG submission 89884) | Active sludge microbial communities of municipal wastewater-treating anaerobic digesters from Japan - AD_JPNMR2_MetaG | ecosystem: Engineered > Bioreactor > Anaerobic > Digestate | place...
CGGCTTTTTGGGAACGAGCAAGGGGGCGGCGGGAGATCTGGAAGTGACGCTGGCGCCCAGTTCCCGCGGGTTCGCGGCCATTTTGCTGACGGCGCTCGACGGTAAGCCAATCCGCGCTTCGCGCCGCATGCTGCTCACGAATCCCGGTTACACGCTTTCCAGTTTGCCCGGCAGTCCGCCGCGCCCGCAGAAGCTCATCCCCTACCAGCGCGCGCAGGACTGGTGGACGCTCGAACCGGAGCCCGGCAGCAGCGGTCCCTCAGGCAGCCGCAATGGCGGTGAGCCACCCACGTGGATGGAGCGGATCGAGTGCAGGCTGTTCGTGCGTTCAAACGCCGCGGGTATGTCCGTGTATCCGCTGGACGGCGCCGGCGCCCGCATGCGCGCGCTTCCACAGGAGGCCGTCCGGCGCACGGAGAACGGCTTTGAAATTCACTTACAGGCCGACGGCCAGGACTTCTCCCCGTGGTATGAGATAACCACGGAGCCGTAATTAGATCGTCCAGAGGGGGCGTTGCGGCCCGCCTCGCGGAGTACGCAGCCTCAGAAGCGAAAACCCGCCCGAGTAGTGTGTTTCCCTCATGCGCCTGAACCGGCGCTACTGCCGATAGACAAGCAGCTATGAAACGAGTGTTGGTGTGCGGCGCCGGCGGGTTTATCGGCGGACATCTGGTCAAGAAGCTGAAGAGTGAAGGCTGCTGGGTGCGGGGCGTCGACATCAAGCCCCACGAATTCTCCCCTTCGGCCGCCGACGAGTTTCTGCTGCTCGACCTGCGCCGGGAGGAGAATTGCAGGAAAGCCCTCAGCATCGACGGAGGCACGTTCGATGAGGTGTACCAACTGGCCGCCGACATGGGCGGAATGGGCTACATCCACTCCGCCGAGTGCGAAATCATGCACAACAGCATGTTGATCAACGTGCACATGTGCCATACCGCGGCGGAAATGGGCGTGCCCCGGTATTTCTTCTCGTCCTCGGTCTGCGTTTACCGCGACATGAAACCCGGCGAGCCGGAGATGACCGAGGAGCAGGCGATTCCCGCCAATCCCGACAACGAGTACGGCTGGGAGAAACTTTACTCCGAGCGGATGGCGATGGCCTATGAGCGGCGCACTGGAATGCAGGTGCGCATCGCCCGCTTCCAGAACTGCTACGGCCCCGAAGGCGCCTGGTGCGGGGGACGCGAGAAGGCGCCGGCCGCGATATGCCGTAAAGTGGCGGAAGCGGAAGACGGCGGCTGGATCGAGGTCTGGGGAGACGGCACCGCGGTGCGCTCCTACACTTACGTGAGCGACATGGTCGAAGGCATCTGCCTTCTGATGCGCTCCGATCTCCACGGCCCGGTAAACATCGGCTGCCCGGAGTACGTGACTGTCAACGAGCTGGTGGCCACGGTCGCCGAAGTCGCCGGGAAGAGGATCCGCATACGGTACGTGGACGGGCCCGTGGGCGTGCAGTCCCGCAACTTCAGCAACGCAAGGATTTACTCGCTCGGCTGGAAGCCCAAAGTCTTTCTGAAAGACGGGATCCGGCTCACCTATCCCTGGATCGAGGCACAGGTCAAGGCCCGGCTGGCGCTTGCGCGATAGACAGTTTACAAAGCCTGGCCGCGCCATCGCCCACCACCATGCAGGGGCCGGGCGTGTGGGCTGGAGACAGTTTACACGGGCCGCCCGCCCATTCGCGAGCAGGTAGTCGACAGGCCGTGGCGCGTGCCCGGTTGACAGTTTACACGGGCTGGCCGCCGGGGTTTTGTATACTGTTCTCATCACTGGGATAAACCCATGCGAAAAGCCGGAATCTTCTTTTTAGGTTCGGCGGCGATTCTCATGCTCGTTTCCGCGGGCTGCGGCAAGAAGAGCACGCCGGGAATCGATCGCGCCAAACTGCAAATGTTTCAGCCCCTTCCGGAGGCTGTTCCCGCCAAAGATGGGAAGGAGGCGTCCGAGGCGAAGATCGCGCTCGGCAGGATGCTTTTCCACGACCCGCGTCTTTCCGCCAACCAGCAGATTTCCTGCAATAGCTGCCACACCCTCTCCAACTACGGCGTGGACGGAAAGCCGACTTCCGAGGGTTTCAAGGGCCAGCACGGCGATCGCAATTCGCCGACGGTTTATAACGCCGCGCTCCATTTCGTGCAGTTCTGGGACGGCCGGGCGCCGGACGTGGAGGAGCAGGCCAAAGGACCGATGCTGAATCCCGTGGAAATGGCGCTGCCCGACGCGAAGGCTGCCATTGCGGTGTTGAAGTCGATACCCGAGTACGTGGAGGCTTTCAAGGCGGCATTCCCGGGCGAAAAAGACCCGGTCACCTTTGAGAACGTCGCCGCCGCCATCGGCGCCTTCGAGCGCAAGCTGCTCACGCCCTCGCGATGGGACAAGTTCCTGGCCGGCGACAACTCGGCGCTGACCGAGCAGGAGAAGGCCGGGTTGAACAAATTCCTGGAACTGGGCTGCCAGACTTGCCACATGGGCGTGCTGCTGGGCGGCAACCTGTACCAGAAACTCGGCCTGATGAAGGCTTACCCGGATACCTCCGACCCCGGACGCTTCCAGGTCACCAAGAGCGAAGCGGACCGTATGGTGTTCAAGGTGCCGTCGCTGAGAAACGTCGAGAAGACCGGCCCGTACTTCCACAACGGCAAGGTGGCCACGCTGGAGCAGGCGGTCACCGAGATGGCGGAGTACCAGCTTGGAAAGGCGGTGACGCGGGCCGAGGTCGAATCCGTGGTGGCATTTCTGAAGGCCCTGACAGGTGAGCTTCCGGCTGAGTACATTCAGGCTCCGGCTCTGCCACCGAGCACGCCTCAGACTCCCAAGCCGATTGCGGCGGATTAGTTTTCTTTTACGGTAGAACTGCCGGGATCGCGATTACGGGCAGTGAGCGCCGACTCATACCGCATCGTAAGGAGCCGTACGGGAAAACTTCCGGGTTCGCGGTTGCCGGCGGACGGCGGCTCCCTGCTTTTGCCACACAGTGGGAAGCCGCACAAAAATTTCCGCGACCACGGTTCCCGGCAGAGAAAGGCGAACTGCTCACACTGCTCGCAGGAAGCCGCACAAGAAATCCCGAGGTCGCGGTGACCGGCAGAGAACGCCGGGGGGTATAGAGTACTAGTCCCCTCTATCTTATGGACTAGAACGCTTGTTTAAAGGAGGTACGAGCGGAACTGCGCGCGGGACTAGTACCGGTATATGCCAATCCCCTTCTAAACCCTAGAACAGCTCTCGCATCCTTTCCTAAGAAGCGTTTAGATGAATGTAGGACTTCCTCCTGGAGCGCTTGATCCAGAGGTGCGGCATGAAGAAATACGCGTGGATTTCGGTCATCGCTTGCTCGCTGGTGGCTTCTGGGTGCCCCAGCGTCAGCGGCAGGCCCAAGGCTGCTGTTTACCCCAATACCAGGACCCTGGAAGCGCCGTGCAACGTGGCCTGGCCGGAAGTGCTGGAAATGGCCGGCGACGCCGGCTTCCGTCTGGTGGCCAAAGACGATGACGGCTACATCGCCCGCTTCCTTTATCTGGAGCCGCAGTTGCCCGAAGTGGTCCTTGGCGTCACGGACGCGGACAATCTGGCGCTTGCCAATGACGGCTCCGGCCAGCCATCTCAGAGACTGCGGATCCAATCGGCTGTGCTGGCGCTTTCCCCCCAGAACGGGGGTTGCGAGGTCAAGATGTCGGTTTCGTACCAGGGCCAGAACGGCATGTGGGGCCGCAACTGGTCGAGTCTGGAAAGCAGCGGGCTGCTGGAGTACAGGTTGCTTTCGGGGCTTGAGGTGACGAAACCGGCGGTTGGGACGAGGCGCGCTGCGCGCGGCGGATCGAGGCGCAAGCCTGCAAAGACGGAAGTGAGTTTCGCGCCCCTGATCATCGGCGGCGAGACCGAGCGCCAGTAGTTGCGGCCTGGGGCGGCACAAGGCCGCCGTCATCTGCTAAAATCAGAACCGAAGGTCGATGTACGCCACGGCCTTCACTCGCAAAGCCCAAGGAGAGCCACCCTAGCTCAGCTGGTAGAGCGGCTGATTCGTAATCAGCAGGTCGCCGGTTCAAGCCCGGCGGGTGGCTCCAGAACAGCCGTCCACACTTGGGCTCTACGCCATTAATGGGGGCACCCCGCTGCTGACCATCACCCACACATTATCCTAACCCTCAACCGGTAGTTGTTGAAATTGCGGAAGCCATAGGCTTGCCGCTGCAAGAGCTCCATCTTGTTATGGAAGCCCTCGGTGATTCCATTGTTCCGGGTAAAGCGCCACATCGTGGCAATCTCCAGGGACCAGGCTTCGAGCGTCTCGCCTAACTGCACCAGTTGCGCCAGTCCGGACTGGCGCAACTGGTGCACGGCCTTCAGAAACCGGGGAATGAGCCTCGCGCACTGCTTGCGCGTCCGGTGCTTCTTCAACAGCAGCGAGCACAGGCGCTGCTTGAACGCATAGATCTGACGGAGGACCGGGAACCGGGCCCAATACGCCTCGAGCCGGGCGACCTGCTCGGGCTTCAGCTTGTGGCGGTGGCGCCGCATGAGCGAAACCAGACCGCGGTGCCTGGCGCCAACCGGGTCGATTTCGCGCCAGCAGGCCAGGAAGTGATGGTTGATAAGCCGGATCACGTGAAAGCGGTCGGCGACGATGCGGGCATTGGGAAAACACTTGCGCACCAGGGAGCGATACGGGCTGGACAGATCCATGCACACCACGCGGACCCGCTCCTTGCCGGGCAGCTTCTTCAAATAGCTCTCCAGGGCGGCCTGGCTGCGGCCCAGCACCACATCGAAGATCTTGTGGCCCCTGAGATCGCACAACGTGGTGGCATAGCCGTGGCGGCGGGAGAAGAAGTGCTCGTCGATGCCGAGCACCCGTGGACAGGGAGCGCCCCGGCGCTCGGCCGCACGCAGACGCAGGAAGTCCTGGAACCAGCGCTCCACGGTGGCGCTGCCGATGGCTTCCCGCCGGCCAAGCCGGCTGCGGCTGATGCCGTCGAAATGCTTCACCGCCACGCTGCGGCGAAGCGGCTCGGTGGAGCGCTTGCGCGGCAGAATGCTCGGGAACCGCTGCCAGAAGCTGCGGCCGCACTGGTGGCACAGCCACTTCCGGCTTTCCAGTTCAAGGATGGTATGCCGCAGACCCCAACTTTCGTGGCGGGGGCGCCGCGTACGCCGGCCTTTTGACCGCAACCGCTTGCCGCCGCAATGCGGGCAAGCTATCGGCCCGGTATACCGGGCCGATAGCTTCACCCTTCCGTCTTTCTCCTCAATCGCAGTAATCTGGTATCCGGGCAGACCCAATATTGCCTCTGAACTGATTAGAACATTTCCTATACAGCACGTTTTATCAGTCAGCGGCGGGGGTCTGCCCCCATTAATGGCGTAGAGCCGCACCGAACTGGTGTCAAAGGCCCAGAATTAACGCCGCTTGCCCGGCAATACGCCTTCCTCGTCCCTCGACAGAATTTCAAGCAGACCTGTCCGCCGGGCGATTTCCCCCCAGCGTAGCATCCGCAGCTCCAAGGCGGCCGCCCATCGTTGCTTCAGCAGACGGCGAAAGGCGCCCCCGGACGTTACGCCCGCCACTCCGAAACGTGACGGCCTATGCAGTCTCGGTTGTGACGGCAGTCTACCGGAAGCCTCAGCACATGCTTGCTGAGAGTGGAGCGCACCGGTCGGAAATAATGTAGCTGCAATAGCTGTGCAGCCGGTGCTCCGGCCTCATCTGCCGCGCAAGCAGGGTTTCTGTTCCCTGATGAAAGATCGGCGGGAATGTAGGCTGCTCTTCTATGAGCGGGAGCCGCTCACAAACCGCTGCCACAGCCAATCCAGGTGGGCCCGAATTGCGGCCGCCCTCACTCCAGCTTGATATCTCGCTCCACCCTATAGGTCTCATTGCCCCATTGCGCACGCAGGAACTTCTCAACGCCCTTCCCAGATAACGTCGAGTGGCGGCTAAAAGGAGCTCAGGGAGACCTTTTTCGCGCGCTTCTTCCCGACTGCCAGCTGGAGAACCCTTGCGAGTTCCTGTCGCCTGGCCGACGCCATGGTCTGCAAGCCTTCCGCAACCTCGTCTGGCAGCCTCGTGGAGCGATGACTAGCGGAGAGAAACCATGATCGTGCTCCAGCACGTTCCGCCGGCTCGCGGGACAGGATCTTCACGCGCCTGCCAGACCTCCAGGTGTTGAAGCACTATTTTCGGTATATCCCATCCAACTGGATCCGCATTGAGGCTGATCAGGCCAGAGCCAATCAGGTGACCACGGGATCGGGGGCGATTGCCAGAGGTGACAGGGAGCACTCTTTACCCTTAAGGTAGGCACTCCAGAGCCGACTAGCCCGTCTAAACAGCGACCGATGTCAATGCTCAACCGAAAGTGTTCGGGAAAAACGAAGCATGAGAGCGCATCATCAGAGCCGAGCGGAAGTCGAGCGGACTGTTGTCGAATTCAAGCGAGTAGCCTGAACCAGCGCAATTTCTGCGTCAGTGCTACTCCGACCCAGTCTCGCGGCAATAGGTCTGGATTGGGATATGCAAAGCACAGACAGAACGCGTGGGCAGGGAAGTACAAACACGCAACACCAAACTGATTGACACGTCGTGCCCACGATTGATGTTGCTCAATGCTCAAGCAATCCTGTATTATCAAGTTGTGGCCAAGTTGGAACGGGCGGCAAATTCCAAATACCGCAAAATCTATCAAAGTCTTAAGGACGCGATCGCGTCAGGCGAGTATCTGACGGGACAGCGGCTCCCCAGCGAATCGGAGCTGGTGAAAATCTTCGGAACCTCTCGCGTTACCGTGAATCGTGCTTTGCGCGAACTACAGTTGGAAGGCATTATCGAGCGCAGAGCCGGTTCTGGGAGCTACGTTCGCTCGGAGCCGAACCGCACCTATACATTCGGCTTACTCATCCCGGAACTGGGCAGCACGGAGATTTTCGAACCGATCTGCCAGGGAATGATGGCGGCTGAAAGCGCCGCAAACCACGTCCTCATTTGGGGTAAGACTCTCGCCCGGACGGAAACCACCGAAGCCGAAGCCCGTGAAGTTTGCAAGCAACTTATTGCAAGCAAGGTGTCCGGCGTCTTTTTTGCACCTTTGGAGGGCATTCCTTCAAAAGATCAGATCAACAATGCAATCGTTTCCATGCTTGACGATGGCGGCATTCCCGTCGTGCTGCTGGATCGAGACATTTGCGATTACCCACGCCGGAGCCACTATGATGTGGTGGGGATCGACAATCGAAGGGCGGGTTTCATCGTCACAGAGCACCTGATCAAGCTCGGTTGCAGAAGAATTGCCTTCATCGCGAAATCCCACCTTGCCCCAAGCTGTGTTGCACGTTGCGAGGGGTATCGAGACGCCCTCAGACATTCTACAGTCGAACTTGCTCCCGAGTTCATCCAGCAGCTTGACCCGTCTGACACAGCTCGCGTTGCCGAGGTTATACGGGATTTCAAGCCGGATGGCATCGTCTGTTCGAACGATCGAACGGCAGCACACCTGATGCGGAGTCTTGCCGACCTTCAAATAGCGGTCCCGGACGAAGTTCGGCTTGTGGCGTTCGATGACGTCAAGTACGCAAACCTGGTGAGCGTCCCCCTTACGACCATCCACCAGCCTTGCGACGAGCTCGGAGCCGCCGCGATTGAAGCCATGATCCAGCGCATAGCACGACCTCAGATGCCGGCACGGGACATTTTGATAGATTTTCAACTCGTCGTGCGCGAGTCCTGCGGATCGAAGCTCCGAGAGATGGAGTTGGCACAATCGTGCACGGGTTCCCGCTAAGCAGACGAACAGTGGGAGCCCAAATCGCAAGACTCGCTTACCAGAGCGGCTGAAACATGGCTTTCCGCCGTCGGCGTCCGACCAACTGCCTGGTTGACAGCGAAGGCGGCGGATGGTGGAAATTGGCCTTTTGAGGCTTCGGTTCAGTCTGCTTGGCCACTGCCGACCGCCCGTAGCCCATTTCCAGTGCTGATATTAACAACTTGGAAGACCATCTGGAAAGACAGCCTTTCTGGTGGCTGACTTTACCGAAACCGCAGAGTTGACAATCTAGCTGCACTTCAATAGAATGCCAATGCAGACTGGTCAGGACTGGATGCAAATCGACCAGCGTGGGTATGAAGGTTTGCCAGGTTATTGAAAGGAGGAATTCTTTGGGATGAAGCAAGCTAGAAGAAGGGCGGCTCCCTGGATCGGTTTTCTGTTGGGCGTTCTGAGTGCAGCGATCCTTGTGACCGCGCTCTCATGCGGCGGTGCCCGGGAACAAGGGCAGCGTCAAGATGAGTCAGGAAAGCAGAGATATCAGCGCATCTCCGACGAGGAGATACGGCAACGAATTGATCGCGACTGGATCCGAAAGGCCGCATTGAACGACTTGCTCGACTACTGGGTTCAGCACGCCGTCATGCCCAACGGTTTCATACAGGAGAATCTCGACCGTCAGTGGAAGCCGTGGGGGCAGCAGCGCGAGGCGAGTCTGAACGGACAGGGCCGCGTACTCTATTCCATAGCGGTGGGGTATGAAATGAGCGGCGGGGACCAGCGCTACCTGGACGCGATTACGAGGGCGGCCGACTTCCTGTTAAAAATGCGGGATCCGGAGTATGGCGGGTACTACAATCGCGTATCTCCAGATTTGAAAGTCATCGATGATACCAAGACCGGGTTTCAGAGCTTCGCGATTTATTCCTTGGCCCACGCTGGCCGCGTGACGAAGAACGAAAAGTACATCAACGCCGCAATAGAGCTGTTTCGCGAGCTGAAAACGAAGATGGCGGACGGACCTTTCATTGGCGGAAACTTCAAACGCGATTTCAGTGGACCCGCGCCTCGCAGGATGATGCCCGGTTCTGCAGGGAGGGGAGGACCTGGGGCTGCGCCTCGGCCCGGCAGCCCACCGGGCGCGCCTCCGCGTGGCGGATTCCGGATGCCCGAGGGTGGGCATAGCCTTAACCTGCATATGTTTGAGGCGCTGCTTGGCCTCTATGAAGCCACGAATTCGCAGGAGGTCTGGGAAACCATTGAGGCCCAGCTGGACCATATAGCCCAGGTCTTCGACTATGAGCTCGGATATCTCCCTGAGATGTATGACGCAAACTGGAAGCCGGTCGGGACTCCTGGCGCCAACCCTGGTCACCTGTTCGAATGGGCTTCGCTGCTGAGCCGAGCCGTGGAACTGGGTGCAGATCCAAAGTTCGTTGAACTGGGAAGCCGCAACATCGATTTTGGCCTGAAGAGCTACAACAAAGAGATCGGCGGCTTGGGTGGTCGCTCCCGCGACACCGGCGAGCCAACATATATGCTCTGGTGGCCTCAATGCGAGGTCATTAAAGCCACGGCGCATTACGCTATTCTGCGTGGGCGATCTGATCTGTGGCCGTACTACGAACAGACGCTGGAGTTCGTGAAGAAGACGTATCTGGATCCCGAGTACGGTGGATGGTTCGAAGGCTACATACAAGGTGTGCCTCGCGAGAAGCTGGGCCCTCGCGCCTTCATCAAGGGTGCTGTTGACGGTCCGGAGCTGAGCCCATACCACATGATGTCAATGTTCCACGACTTGTGGCGTATCACCGATCCCAACTACAAGCCGGAATCGGCACGCTAGGGGAAGCGTGAAACCATCTTGCAGTTTGCGACCACCGCGCTCGCGAGCACCATCGCGGGCGCGTATGTGTCGCCCTCGAACTTGAGAGTCTCTCTAAAACTAAAGGGCCGGGCATGTGCCCGGCCCTTAGCGCGATTGGAGGAACCCGCAAGGGAGCACCGCGGGGAAGCGCGTGCTGCCCTCTTGGCCTTGGAAATGGGGCGCCTTTCCGCGACAAAGTGGCGCCTCTGAAGACACCCCTCATCTGGATGCTACAGTTTCAGCTCCCATCCTTTCCGGAAAGTCGGCTTAACCCACTTATTGACTTCCTTGTTATTAGTGAATTCGCACTTCTCGTAGTCCCACAGCAGCTTGCCTTCGGCATGCACGGCGGCTGCGCCCAGGATCATCCATTCCGCGTACGGCCCGGAGATACTGAAATTTGAGCAGGCTTCCGCTCCGCCTTTGCAGGCGCGAATCCAATCGCGGATGTGCGCCTCATGGTTGCTGCCGAAGCTGGCGCCTGGTGATCGCGTCAGATAGGGCTTGGGAAGCTGATATTCGGCCCATCGGGAACCCGGAAGGAGTCCGACACCTTCGCCACGTCCGCTGGTTCCCAGGTATCCTTTTGTGCCGACGAAGATGCAGTTGTACCCGCTGCCTCGCGCCATAGGGCCGGCGGGGGCGCTTCGAGTTCCGGATTGCGGTGCACCCTGGCCACTGCCCGGCGCCGCAGCAACTCCGCCTCCCGAGCCGATGAAAAACCCGCCCTGTCCTTGTTGCGGACCAACCTGCGGGCCTGTTCCAGGGATCTTGCGAGCTTGCTCCGCGGTCATCCCCGGAGGCATATACGGGTCGTCAGGACCGCCGTGGTGATACCAGTAAACTGAAACCGGAGGCATGTTCGGGCGCGCCGCAAAGTCGTAACGGATTACCAACTCGTCGGGGAAGGTGAACGGAGGCAGGGAATCCTTCTTGACGCACTGCACGCTGATCAGGTATTTCGGGTGCAATTGAAGCGCCCAATTGGCCGGCCCAAGGATATGGATTCCCCAATCGCCGATCAGGCCGGTGCCGAAATCGTAAAAGCCGCGCCAGTTCCATGGCATGTAAAAGCCGCCACCTTGCGGAGCGAGTTGAATAAGCGGGTCTTCCCTTGACAGCGAGCGCCCGGCTCCAGCGGCTGGGGCTGGCCGACGCCCGAGGCGCGCATTTCGGGCGGCGACAAACTCTTCATACTCTTTGTCACCGGCAGTGTAGGGGCGATACTCGGCACAGCCAAGCCAGAGATTCCAATCCAGGGTTTCCGGGACCGGCGTGGGCGCGGGGATCTTTGTCATGCCCTGCGGCCATGCGGCGGTTCTTGTCCAGGCATGCACCTCCCGCACCTCGCCAATTTCCCCTGACCAAATAATTTCACAGGCGACCCGCGTCGCGTCGTGCGAGTACCCCTGGTTGCCCATCTGCGTTGCGACTTTGTACTTCTCCTGCGCCTGGGTGAGAATCCGCGCCTCCCACGCTGTCCGCGTGAGGGGTTTCCCCCGCCCTACGATTTCCTTGGACACTGATTTGCGATAAGGAGAATCAGGATGTCCA
>Ga0116166_1003907_pt1 | contig 11172 bp, 9 predicted proteins | sample AD_JPNMR2_MetaG_FD_89884 | JGI IMG/M metagenome (GOLD analysis project Ga0116166, IMG submission 89884) | Active sludge microbial communities of municipal wastewater-treating anaerobic digesters from Japan - AD_JPNMR2_MetaG | ecosystem: Engineered > Bioreactor > Anaerobic > Digestate | place...
CGATGGATGCGTCCAAGGCCATCGCCGTGGCCATCGCCACCGACAAGCCGCTGCGCAAGCTTGCCGGCTACGTCAGGGCCTTGCTGCGCAGCCCGGTGCGCATCTATGCGGTGCCCACCACGGCCGGCACCGGCTCCGAAGTGACGGTGGCCGCAGTCATCGCCGACCCCGAGCGGCACGCCAAGCTGACGATCATCGACCCGCGGCTGGTGCCGAAGATGGCGGCGCTGGACCCGTCGCTGATGACCGGCTTGCCGCCGCACATCACGGCCGCCACCGGCATCGATGCGCTGACGCATGCGATCGAGGCCTTCGTCGGGCGCTGGAGCACCGAGTATTCCAACGGCATGGCGCTGTCGGCGGTGGGGCTGATCTTCGACAACCTGCGCACCGCCTGCCGCGACGGCAAGAACCTGCAGGCGCGCGAGAAGATGGCGCTGGCCTCCACTTACGCCGGCTTTGCCTTCACCCGCGCCAACGTCGGTTACGTGCACGCGATCGCGCACCAGTTCGGCGGCCTGTACCACACGCCGCACGGGCTGGCCAACGCCATCGTGCTGCCGCACGTGCTGCGCTTTTCGGCCAGCGCCATCACGCCGCAGTTGGCGCAGCTGGCGCTGCGTGCGCACGCCGGAGAGAAAGGCGAGGACGAAGAGCTGCTGGCCGAGAACTTCATCGACGCGGTGCAGCAGCTGAACGACGACCTGGGGATCCCGCGCCACCTCGAAGCGCTGCAGGACGACGACATCCCGGCGCTGGCGCAGGCCGCCTGCGCCGAAGCCAACACCTACCCGGTGCCGCGCTACATGACGCAGCCGCAGTGCGAGGCGCTGATGCGCCAGGTGCTGCCGCCGCCGGCCGCGCCGAAGGCAGCGCCAAGGCCCGCGCGCCGCAGCGCGAAGGCCGCGGCCCCACGCACCGCACAACCCGGAGAAGCGCAATGAAGAAAGTGGTGACGGTGACGCTGGGCGCGTCCAAGCACGATTTCACGCTGGACACCGCGTTCCTGGGCGAACGCTACACGGTGCAGCGCATCGGCACCGACGGCGACCACCGCAAGGCCTGGGAGCTGCTGCGCCGCCAGCAGGCGCACGCCGACGCCATCGGCGTGGGCGAGACCGCCGACCACTATCAGGTGGGGCTGCGCACCATCGTCAACCCCGACACCGAAAAGCTGACCAAGGTGGTCACGCGCGTGCCGGTGACCACCGGCACCACGCTGCGCCGGCTGCTGCAGGTGAACGCGGTGCGCCATGTGCAAAAGGAGCTGGGCAGCTTTTTCAACAACAACCACGTGCTGTTCCTGTCGGGCATGCGCAACTACGAAATCGCGCGCGCGCTGGCCGAATACACCGACAACCTGAGCTTCGCCGACCCGGTGTTCCAGACCGGCGCGCCGCTGCTGCTGGGCTCGCTGACGCAGCTGGAAACCTACGCCCGCGGCAACGAGCTGGTGGCCGGGCGCAAACCGCTGCGCGTGCTGGAAAAAGCGCTGCCGCGGCTGAAGAACCTGCGCGTGGCCAGTGCGATGGGCAAGGCGCACGTGGTGGTGGGCACCTACAACGAGATCAAGGCGATCGGCTCGGTCGACAACCTCGAGGGCAAGACGCTGATCACCTCGGCGGTGTTCGACGAGCAGCTCGCGTTCTATCGGCGCTGCAAGGTCAACCTGGTGATCGACGTGTCGCCCAAGCTGTTCGACCAGGTGGTGGGCGTGGCCACGCTGGAAGCGATGGTGCTGGCGCATCTGGGCCGCAACGCCAACGAACTGGCCGACGACGAGTTCGAGGAGATCATCGGCGAGCTGGAGCTGAAGCCGCAGTTGCTGCACCCCACCGGCAAGTTCCGCAACATCCGCCGCTTTGCCTTCGTGGTGCACCCGTTGAGCCAGGAGTTCATCAAGAAGGGCTTCCCGATCCCGAAGGCGACGCCCAAGTTCGTGATGGACCGGGTCGAGACGCTGGCCGCGCACCTGCCGCCGATGGTGTACTGCAAGATGGAGAACATCGTGTCGCCCACCGGCGCCGAGGCCGAAGGCTGGCTGATCAGCGTCGGCGGCACACCCAAGGAGATGCTGTCGCACCCGCCGGAGTTCACCTACCGCCGGCTGCTGGCCGCCGCCGACATGGCCAAGAAGATGGGCGCGCAGCTGATGGGGCTGGGCGCGTTCACCAAGGTGGTGGGCGATGCCGGCGTCACGGTGGCGCGCCGCGCGCCGCTGCCGATCACTACCGGCAACAGCTATTCGGCTTCGGGCGCGCTGTGGGCCGCGCACGACGCGATGCTGCGCATGGGGCTGGTGCCGGTGCCGCCCAAGGGCCAGCGCGTGCAGGCGCGCGCCATGGTCATCGGTGCCAGCGGCTCGATCGGCTCCGTGTCGGCGCGGCTGCTGGCGATGGCCTTCGACGAGGTGGTGATCGCCGGGCGCGACATGAAGAAGCTCGAGCAGCTGAAGGCCTCGATCCTCGAGGACACGCCCGACGCCAACGTGGTGTGCTCCACCGACTACGACAGCCTGCTCGGCGAGATGGACATGATCGTCACCAGCACCTCGGGCGCGGGCAAGAAGATCCTGGACATCATGAAGGTCAAGCCCGGCTGCGTGATCACCGACGTGGCGCGGCCGCTGGACCTGCCGCCCGAGGAGGTGGCCAAGCGCCCCGACGTGCTCGTCGTCGAATCGGGCGAGATCGAGCTGCCGACGCAGGTCAAGGGGCTGAAGAGCATCGGCCTGCCGAAGAACGTGATCTATGCCTGCCTGGCCGAAACCATCGTGCTGGCGCTGGAAGGCCGCTTCGAGGTCTTCACCATCGGTCGCGACACCGAATGGGAGAAGGTCAAGGAGATCTACAAGCTGGGCCTGAAGCACGGCATGAAGCTGGCCGCGATCTCCGGCGTCAACGGCGTATTCAGCGACGAGGACATCGCCGAGGTGGTGGCGCTGGCGAAGAAGGCGCGGCTGAAGTGGCGTGGGGGCGCAGCGGGCAAGCCGGGGCGCGCGCCGCGCGCGCTGGGGCACCAGGCGGCGCCGGCGCCGGCGGCGGGGAAGAAGGCCGCGGCGAAGAAGGTCGCGGCGAAGACGGCCGCGGCGGCAAAGAAGGCGGCTCCGCGCAAGCGGGCGGCCGCCGCCACCGCGTCCTGAACGGCGTCCTGAACGGCGTCCTGAACGGCGTCCCGAACGGCGTCCCGAACGGCGCCCAAGGCAGGCCGCGGCCGCGTGCGTTCGTCGCCCAAGGCGGCCGTCAGAGCATCTCCTCCGGTACCAGCGCCCCCAGCAGGTGCGCTGCGGCGCGCTGCCACCAGCTCGTGCCGGGTTCGCTGTCGAAGCGCTGCAACGCACCGCCTTCGCGGCCGGTCCAGATCAACGCGGCGTCGGGATCGCCGGGCGTGGCCAGCTGCAGGCTGAACGAGTGCTCCAGCGACGCCGCCTGGTCGAACCACCGGCCGAGTTCGCCGCCGATCGCCGCACTGTCGATCAGCACCGCGACCTCGGTGTTCGTCCACCTCGAGCGCGGATCCAGATTCATCGAACCGATCAGGATCGAGCGGCGGTCCACGACGACCGCCTTGGCGTGCAGGCTGACGCGCGGCGCCGGCAACCGGCGCCCGCGGCCGGACTGCGGCGCGGCGGGCTGCAACTCGTACAGCGCGACACCGCAGGCGAGCAGCCGGGGCCGGTAGCGCGCATAGCCTGCATGCACGGCGGCCACGTCGGTGGAAGCCAGCGAATTGGTCAGCACCCGCACGCGCACGCCGCGCCGGCGCAGCTCGCACAGCGTGTCGATGCCGCGCTCGGGCGGCACGAAGTACGGCGAGATCAGCATCAGCTCGGCCTGCGCCGCCTCGACCGTCTGGCGCAGCCGCTCCAGCAGCGGCCGCTGCGGCTCGGTGGCCCCGTCCTGCCGCTTGGCGGGCGGGTCATGCAACACCACCGCGGGCGCCGCGATCAACTCGACCTGGCCGGCGCGCACCAGCGGGCCGAAGCCGCTGGCCAACAGCTCGGCGACATAGTCGCTGCCGTGAAAGGCAGCGGCGCGCTCGGCCAGTTCCGACATCAGGCGTTCGGCGTGCCCGGGGTCGAGCGTCGGGCCCGTGAAGGCCTGGATCGGCACCGCCCACTCGCTGTTCCAGTACTCGTCGAAGCTGCGCGAGGCCTCGGCGACCGCGGGCCCGGCGACCAGCACGTCGAGGTCGGCGAAGTTGCTGCGGGTGTCGGCACTGAAGTAGGCGTCGCTCAGGTTGCGCCCGCCGATCACCGCAACGGCGTTGTCCGCGATCCACAGCTTGTTGTGCATGCGCCTGTTCAAGCGCGCGGCGTCGCTCAGGTAGTCCAGCGCCTTGCCCAGGTTGGCCGCCCCGCGCCACGCAAAAGGGTTGAAGACCCGCAGCTGCACATTGGGATGCGCGGCCAGGCTCGCCAGGTGCGAGTCGCGGTCGCCGACGTCCAGGTCGTCGATCAGCAGGCGCACGCGCACACCGCGCTGCGCCGCGAGCAGTGCGCGGTACAGCAGCAGGGTCGCGGTCGCGTCCTCGGCGACGACGTAGTACTGCAGGTCCAGCGTGCGCTGCGCCGCTTCGGCCAGCGCGGCGCGGGCGAGGAAGGCCTGCTGCCCGGACGTCAACAGGCGAACGCCGGACATCCCGGGCGTGGGCGCCAGCTGGGCGGCGAAGCGGCGCCCGAGTTCGGTTTGCTGCGGGTCGTCGATGGCATACGAGGGCGGGCGCGGCACGTCATGGCGCAGGGCGGTGCAGCCGGCGGCGAGTGCGGCGGCCGAGGCGGCCGCGGCCAACGCCCGGACCAGTGTCGCCGTCGTGCGTGCACCGGCGCGCCCCCGAGGCCGCCCGCTGCGGCGCGTCGACGGGCCCGGCCAGCCTGCCACCGGTCAACGGTTCGCCAGAACGACGTCGGCGACGTAGGCGACGGTGTGCGCGCGCGTGTTGTCGGCGTCGCCGGCGACCGCGACCGCGATGATCGGCGGCACCTCCTTGGCCTCGTCGCCGAACAGGCGCAGGAAGTCGGCGTCGACGTCGCGTGTCTCGCTGCGCCAGGCCGCGACCGGCGTGCCGGCGCCGCGCACGACGATCATGCGCACGCGGCGCGTGAACACGCTGTCGATCGCGGTGCCGGTGGGCAGGTGCGAATCCCACACGTAGCACACCTCGGCTGCGGGAATCACGTCCTTGCTCGCCATGCGCGCGACGCGCAGCGCCTGGCGCTCGACGAACGGCACGCGGTCCAGCGGCAGGTCGAAGCCGACGCAGACCTCGGCGGCGACATCGTCGCCGCTGCGCTCGCGCAGGTCGGCCTTGTCGTTCGGCACGTCGACGCGCCAGCGCCACGACAGCCGGTGCGCATCGCCGCCGATGCCGGGAAGGGGATGGGTCAGGATGCCGTACGACTGGTCGGCTTCGACGCGCACCGCACGCTGGCCGTCGATGTCGACGATGTCGAAACGCGTCAGCGGCTTGGTCTTGAACGGAAAACCGATCACATGCCAGGGTGCGGCAGGCGTAGTGCCGCCGGCGTCCAGCGGCGCGAGCAGCCCGGCGGGGGCCGCCAGCGCGGCGCCGACCAGCGCCGCCGCGCCAGCGCCCGCCGCCCGCCGGCCGATGCGCCGCATCACCCCGCCCCCTGCCGCGCCAGCGGCGGGTGCCGCGGCGCGCATCGGCGGGGCCAGGCGGGGTGTCGTCATGGGCGGCTGTCGGGTGCGGTCGAGCCGGATTGTGGCGCGCCACGCGCGCGCCGGCATCGTACGGCGAGGGGACAACACCGGCGAGCGGTCGCATGCTGGCGATGCGGGCCGCCGACCCCGGCGCGGCCCAAGCCGGCGCCCGCGCCGCAGGCGCACTCTCAGACGGCCGGCTCGCCTTGCACCGGGCCCAGCTGCAGCCGCTGCCGCCAGCGCCGCAGCGCCGCCACCGGGCCACGCGGCCGGCGACCTGCGCGCACGATCTGCAGCCGCGCCGGCTGCAGCGCTTCGATCAGCGTGCGCCCTTCGTGCAGTTCGAACTCGCGGCCGGGGTCCAGCATCGCTTCTTCGAGGTCGCCTTCCTGCGTCAACAGCGCGCTGCCGCACAGCACGCGAACGCGGTCGCCACGACCGCCTTGAATGCTCATCATCTGTTCGCGGCCGATGTCGATGGTGCGGATGCCATAAGTCGTCGCCTGCATTTGACTCTCCTTAAGGCGCATCGATTGCGCGTTGACGAGACGCCATTGGACGCGCGGCGCCGGAGCGCGACAAACGAAAAGAGTGCAGTTGATGAATGCACTTTTCGCATGTATGGTCGAAACATGGCCAGCCCCGCTTCGCGCAGCAAACCCCACCGCAGGCCGATCGGTCTGGCGCCGCTGCGCGGCTTCGAGGCGGCGGCGCGGCAGTTGTCGTTCACCACCGCCGCCGCCGAGCTGAACCTGACGCAATCGTCGATCAGCCGGCAGATCGCCACGCTGGAACGGCAGGTCGGCAAGGCGCTGTTCGTGCGCAAGACGCGTGCGTTGGCGCTGACGCCGGCCGGCGCGCAGCTGCTGCAGGCGGTGCAGCAGGCGCTGCGCGGCATCGACCGCAGCGTCGCCGCCGTCCGCGGCGCCGACGACCGGCAGCGCGTGATCCTCACCACCTATGCGTCGTTTGCATCGTTGTGGCTGGTGCCGCGGCTCGCGCTGTTCCAGCGCGAACACCCGGGCATCGAGATCCGGCTCGATGCCTGCGACCGTGTCGTCGACCTGCAGTCCGAGGAGGTCGACCTGGCGATCCGCTGGATCCCGGTGCACAAGCTGCCCGCCGATGCGACACCGCTGGTCGACGATGCCTTCGCACCGGCCATCAGCCCGCGGCTGCTGCAAGGTGAACCGTTGCGCGCGCCGGCCGATCTGGCGCGCTGGCCGCTGCTGGATCTGGACACCAGCGTTCCCGGCACCGATGCGGTGAACTGGGCCAACTGGTTCGCCTTCGCCGGTGCCGGCACGGTCGAGCCGGCCGCCGGGCGGCTGGTGTTCTCCTACGTCGACCAGGTGGTGCAGGCCGCCGTGCGCGGCCAGGGCGTGGCGCTGGTGCGCTCACCCTTCCTGCAGGACATGCTGGCCAGCGGCGACCTGGTGATGCCCTTTCCCCGGCTGACCATGCCCAGCGGCTGCCGCGACGCGGTGCTGCTCGGCCCCGGCGTGGACCGGCGCGCCCACGTGGCGCAGTTCGTCGCCTGGCTGACCGAGCAGTTCGCGCAGGCGCCGAGGTTGGCCGGGTGAGCCATGGCGATCGCAGACGATCTTATCGACGAACTTGACGAACTTGACGAAATTGACGAATGGGGGCAGAGTTCTTCCACATCTCAGTTGCTCCACCGCGCTGGGCGCGACCCGCGCCGCATGAAACGAATTCCCCTGGGGGACAGGCCGCCGCAGGCGGCCAGGGGGAGCAGCGGCGTTAACGGGCCGAACCCGATCCGGATCCCCCGGTCGGGTTCGGTGCCCCCTCGGGGGGCGGCCGCCAGGAGGCCGGGGGTGGTCGGTTTCACTTCGGCATGGAGGGCCAAATGAGTGCCGTCTCGCATCTTCAACCTACGCCCGAAGCCACTGCGGCCATCGCCACCGCACCGGCGGGCTACGCACCGGCGCAGCAGACCGCGCAACTGCTGGCGCGCAGCCAGGCCCGGCGTGCGGCGCGGCTGAATCAGCCGGACATGCTCGGCACCGACGATGCGGCGGCGCTGGCCGGCACCACGCGCGAGACGATCAACCGCTGGATCGGCAGCGGCCGCTGCATCGCTCTGGCGCGCCCGGTGCGCGGCTACCGGTTGCCGCGCTGGCAGTTCGAGCCATCGATCCACCCGCACCTGGCGGCGATCGCGCGGGCACTGGGCACGAACGAAGGCTGGGCGCTGCTGCTGTTCATGGAGACGGCGCACGAGGCGCTGGACGGACGCACGCCGCGCGTCGCGCTCGAACAAGGCGAAGCCGCCCGCGTGATCGACCTGGCCGCCGCCGAAGGCAGCGGCGAACGATGAGGGCACTGCCGCTGACCACGGCGACGCTGCCGCCGGCCACTGCGCTGTACCGCGTGCAACGGCCCATTCCCGCTTCGGGCCCCACCGGCCATGCGGTCGGCGCGGTGCATCTGCCGGCCATACCGGCACGGCGCGGCCGCTTCGATCTGGCCGGCGTGCACGTCGCCGCCTTTGCGCTGGACCCCGAAACCGCGGTCTACGAAACCATCGCGCGCGCGGCGGCGCGTGCGGTGTCGCTGTCGTTGCTGGGCGCGCGTGAACTGCTGCAAGTGCAGACCACCATGCCGCTGAACCTGCTCGACGCGCGCCCCCACGCGCACGGCTGGCCCTTCGTCACCGCCACGCGTTATGCGGCCACGCAGGACGAAGCCGACGACGCCGATGTGCTGCACGCGTTGTTCGGCGTGGTCTATGCGTGCGCGCAGCGCCAGGGCGCCGAGTGCGTGGCGCTGTTCGACAAACCGGTATCGGCCACCGCCACCGTGCTGGCAACGCTGTCGGGTGCGTCGGCTGCGGCGTTGCACCACCCCAGCGGCAGCCTGCATGCCGCGGTGCTGGCGGCGCTGATCGGCTCGCAGCTGCCGCTGCTGCCCTGAGCGCGGCGCTCACGCCGGGCCAGCCGAAGGCGGCGCTGCGGCCGCGGCAAGGCTGCCGTACAGGTCCTTCGGGTCGGCCAGCGCCGGCACCAGTTGCATCGTGCGGCCGATGCCCAGGCGCTGCGCCGCGTGCAGCAAGAAACGCAGCGCGGCGTGGTCGGCCACCGCAAAGCCGACCGAGTCGAACACCGTCACCTCGCCGGCGCTGCGCCGGCCGGGGCGCTGCCCACACAGCACCTGCCACAGCTCGGTCACCGGCCAGTCGGCGCCGAGCTGCTGGATCTCGCCTTCGATGCGCGTTTGCGGCGCGTATTCGACGAACAGCGACGCGCGCTTCAGCACGTCCGCATGCAACTCGGTCTTGCCGGGGCAGTCGCCGCCGACGCTGTTGAAGTGCATGCCCGGTTCGACCATTGCGGGCGCGATCACCGCCGCGCGCGCCTTGGCGGCGGTGAGGGTGCTGACGATGTCGGCGCCGCGCACCGCTTCGGCCGTGTCGGCGCAGGCCAGCAGCTCGAGGCCTTGGCCGCGCAGGTTGTGCTGCAGCTTGGCGGTGGCACGCGCGTCCAGGTCGAACAGCCGCAGGCTGCGGATGCCCGCCAGGTCGCGCAGCGCCAGCGCCTGGAACTCGGCTTGCGCGCCGTTGCCGATCAGCGCCATCGTGCGGCTGTCGGGCCGCGCCAGCGTGCGCGCCGCCAGCGCCGACATCGCCGCGGTGCGGATCGCCGTGAGCAGCGTCAGCTCGGCCAGCAGCAGCGGCTTGCCGGTGGCCGCCTCGGCCAGCGCGCCGAAGGCCATCACCGTGGGCAGGCCCAAGCGGGTGTTGCCCGGGTGGCCGTTCACGTACTTGAAGGCGTACAGCTGGCCATCGCTGGTCGGCATCAGCTCGATCACGCCTTCGGCCGAATGCAGCGCCACGCGTTCGACCTTGCGGAAGTCCGGCCAGCGGCGCAGGTCGGATTCGAGCAGCGCGGCGACTTCGGCAATGCTCTGGCTGACGCCGGTGTGGCGCACGATCTGCACCACCTCGGCCGCGCCGAGGCTGAGCGTGCCGAGGTCTTGCGGGATCATGGTGGCGCCGGTTTGCACGCGTCTTGCCCGGCGCCGCCGGTGTCGGCAACGCGAGTTCAGCGCTCGTCGAAGGACAGCACCACGCGCTCGGTCAGCGGGTGCGCCTGGCAGGTCAGCACGAAACCGTCCGCCACCTCGGCCTTGTCGAGCGCGAAGTTGCGCTCCATGCGCACCTCGCCTTCGAGCAGCTTGGCGCGGCAGGTGCCGCACACGCCGCTGGTGCACGAGAACGGCACCTCCAGCCCGGCCGCCGAGGCGGCGTCGAGGATGCTCGGCTGGTCCTTGCGGAACTCCACCTCGCGGCGCATGCCGTCGCGGATGATCGCGATGCGTGCCTGTTCGGCGTCGCCGGGCTGCGCCTCGTGCAGCACCGCGCCCACCGGCTGGCCGCTGGGCGTGGCCACGCCGAAACGCTCGATGTGGATGCGATCCTCGCTCACGCCGGCCGCCAGCAGCGCGGCCTCGGCCTCGTCGTTCATCTGGAACGGGCCGCAGACGTAGACCTGGTCGATGGACTGCGCCGGCAGCACGCTGGCAAGGAATTCGGCGATCTTGTCGCGGTTGATCAGCCCCATGTTCAGCGCGTTGTCGGTGGGCTCGTCGCTGAACACGTGGTGCAGCGTCAGGCGCGACATGTACCGGTTCTTCAGGTCCTCCAGCTCTTCCTTGAACATGGTCGAGCGCAGCAAACGGTTGCCGTAGACCAGCGTGAAGCGGCTGCCCGACTCGCGGCCCAGCACCGTCTTCATGATCGACAGGATCGGCGTGATGCCGCTGCCGCCGGCAATGCCCACGTGGTGGCGCCGCGCGCCGGGCTCGATCGGCACGAAGAAGCGCCCCTGCGGCGCCATCACGCTGAGCGTGTCGCCGGGGCGCAGCCGCTCGTTGATCCAGCGCGAGAACACGCCGCCTTGCACCTTGCGCACCCCCACGCGCAGCTCGCCGTCGTCGACGCCGGCGCAGATGCTGTAGCTGCGGCGCAGGTCCTGGCCGTCGATGGTGGTGCGCAGCGTCAGGTACTGGCCCTGCGTGAAGCCGAAGACTTCGCGCAGTTCGTTCGGTACCTCGAAGGTGACGATCGAGGCCTCGGCGGTGTCGGGCTCGATGCGGCGCACGCGCAGCTCGTGGAACAGCGGGGGGCTCATGACGCGCTCACAGGGGTTTGAAATGCTCGAAGGGTTCGCGGCAGTCCAGGCAGCGCCACAGCGCCTTGCACGCGGTGGCACCGAAGGCCGACAGCCGTTCGGTGTGCGCACTGCCGCAGCGCGGGCAGGGCACGGCCTCGGCGCGGCGGCCGACGAAACGCATCGGCACCGCGGCATCGGCCACCGGGCCCGGCGGGGCGATGCCGGCCTCACGCAGCTTGCGCTTGCCGTCCGCGCTGATCCAGTCGGTGGTCCACGCCGGCGCGCGCTGCAGGCTCACGCGCGCCGGCCCGAGCCCGGCGGCGCCGATAGCTTCGACCACGCTGCGCTCGATGACTTCGGTGGCCGGGCAGCCC
>Ga0116166_1003910_pt1 | contig 11166 bp, 6 predicted proteins | sample AD_JPNMR2_MetaG_FD_89884 | JGI IMG/M metagenome (GOLD analysis project Ga0116166, IMG submission 89884) | Active sludge microbial communities of municipal wastewater-treating anaerobic digesters from Japan - AD_JPNMR2_MetaG | ecosystem: Engineered > Bioreactor > Anaerobic > Digestate | place...
CGGAACAAGCATTAGTTGGTTAGGTTGATAGTCTTTAAACTTTTTCATACTATTTAATTCGACATCGAGATCCTAAATCTTGCCTGTTTGGGAAGAATTCTCACACAGGCTGCTAGCTGGGAGGTAAGAGTGGCCATGCTGATATCGCCGCTGCCGAAAACTAATATTGGGATCACAAAACCGATTACCGGAAGCATAATCAGAAACTGAAGTAAATCGGTAAAGGCGACGGCATAAAGGCCTCCCATGGCCGTATAAAGCACCAGGACGCCGCCCGCCAGCAATATGGCCAGCTCGTAACTGATGCCCATCGGTTCGCCCAGGAGCCTGAACACAATACCCATGGCGATGAGCTGGGCTCCAAAGATGGACATTACCGCCAGGATCAGGAAGACGGCCGATAAGCGGCGCACCCCCACGCCGAAGCGTTTCTCCAGCACATCCGGAACAGTCCAGACGTTAGTCTCGCGCAGTCTGTGCGCAATAAACAGGCTGAAGAAGGCATATCCCAGAAAGATGGCAATGGGCAGCCACATTACGCCTACACCGTATTCATAGGCTTTACCTGCCGCTCCCATGGCGGCGGATGAGCCAATCATGGTTGCCACAAGAGTTCCAATGGTTACCGTCCAGCCCAGGGAACGCCCCGCCAGGCTATAGTCAACACCTCCTCTGATCCTCTTGTATGAAGCTACTCCGATCAAGATTAAAACCAGGAAATAGAGAAAGAAAATTACCATGTCTACGGTTCCTACCACTGAACTCCTCCCCTTTATAATAATTTCTTAAATTATACAATATTAAACAAGAGTTGCCAACCTTCTACATTTACTCCCTGTGCATTGACACTCCTAAAATAAATTTGTTATAATTTCTCAGATTAATGAATTATTTAGAATGCCGGAACGTCATTAATAAAACTTTTCCTGCAGGGCACTCCATTCACCCACCTTGAGGAGGAGGCGAGAGAAAATGTCCAACCAGTTGTGGCTAAAGAATTACCCTGTTCGCTGGAATCTTGACTATCCTGAAATTTCTCTCTATAGCTATTTTAAAGAGGCCAATGCCCAATGCGGTGAGCTGATTGCCCTGGCTTATTACGGAGACGAAATTACGTTTAGGCAAATGCATGAATATATCGATCGTTTTGCCGCCGCTCTGGCCGATCTTGGTGTAACCAAGGGAGACCGGGTGGCTTTAATGTTGCCCAACTGCCCCGAGTATGTTTATGCTTACTATGCTGCGCTCAAGCTGGGGGCTATAGTTGTCCAGATGAACCCCATGTATTCTCCAGATGAAGTAGAGTTTGTGCTAAAGGATTCAGAAGCTAAAATTTATATCGGTGTTGATGGCACCAGCGCGACTTTTCAAGAAATTCGTGATCATGTTATGGTAGAACATTCAATTATATCGCGGCAGATGAATTATGTGGTGGAGGGGGAGAACTTCTGGTTTGACCAGCTGCTGCAACAATATCCGCCGGTTTCTGAAGAAGCAGTTGTCGATCCAAAAGAAGATGTGGCCGTTTTTCAATATACCGGCGGGACAACCGGAACTCCCAAGGCAGCCATGCTGACCCATTACAATATTGTCTGCAATGTGATCCAGAGAAAAGAGTGGATTCGTGATTGGATTAATAATAAATTGGGTGAAAAACTTACCCAGCAGTATGTTCTGGCGGCTCTCCCCTTCTACCATTCTTACGGTATGACCGGTGTGTTAAACATGGGCCTTACCCTTCCGGCAGGTCTGATTATCATGCAGCGATTCGATGTGGAAACCCTTTTTGACTTAATCGATTACTACCGGCCGGCTATTTTCCCCGCCGTTCCCACTATTTATACCGCTATAATTAACCACCCAGAGATCGACCAACATGACCTCAGTTGCCTGGAAATATGCAATAGCGGAGGGGCGCCGATGCCTGTTGAAGTAATGGCCAGATTTGAAGAAATAACCGGCAGCAGGATTATCGAAGGCTACGGACTTTCCGAAGCTTCTCCCTCGACACACGCCAATCCTGTAAAAGGGATTCGCAAGTATGGCAGTATTGGCTTTCCTTACCCCGATACGGATTGCAAAATCGTAGATCTTAAAACGGGAACGGAAGAGGTGCCGGTAGGCGAAGAAGGCGAGTTAATTATTAAGGGACCGCAGGTAATGAAAGGTTATCTTAATCGCCCTGAGGAAACCAGGGAAACGATCCGTGATGGCTGGCTTTATACCGGAGATATTGCCACCATGGATTCAAGCGGCTATTTCTATATTGTCGATCGGAAAAAAGATATGGTTATAACCGGCGCCATGAATGTTTATCCCAGAGAAGTGGATGAAGTGCTTTATAACCACCCCAAGGTTGCCGAAGCCATCACTGTAGGTATACCGCATGATTATTACGGAGAAGTGCTTAAAGCATACGTGGTGCTCAAAGACGGAGAAAATTGTACTGAAGAAGAGCTTCTCGAATACTGCTCCAAAAAACTGGCTGTCTATAAACTACCCCGTATCATAGAGTTCCGCAAACAACTCCCCAAGAGTGGGGCCGGAAAACTGATGCGCCGCTTGTTGCTGGAAGAAGAGGAAAGCCAGAAGCAACAGGGCTAAATTCTCAGGGCAAAATCTTTAAAATTGTTCGGTTAAAATCGCTGCAGAACTTTGCGCCGGGATCTCATTAGTTTATTACATAAAATGGAAAAAGGATAATCAATTGTTGGAAAGTGTTGTATTATGTATTGCGAACAAGGCAGAATATTGCTATAATAGCAACGGAAACCAATAATTTAAATTGAAAAAACGGGATCTGATGAAATGAGACCTAGATCTCCGTATAGATTAGGGGTCCATAATTTAAAAAGGAAGGATGATTCCATGTCTATTAAAATTGAAAAGTTAAAACAGATCATTGAGGAACTTAAAGAGGATTTGGGAAATGGCTTTGTGTCTACCGACATATGGGCTACCGCTGATGCGCAGTCTCTGGTTGGTTATAATTCACAACCCAAAGCGGTGGCCTTGTTCAATGAAGTTACGCGGATGCTGGACAAAACTCTAAAAAATGCAGAATTCCCCGGACTGGGTGATTATTACCTGGTGCACCTCGACAATAACCATCTGGTTGTGATACTGTCTATCGGCGCCTACCAGCAGAGCATTCTGGTGGATTTATCTAAAACTACCATGGGCATCTTAATGAGTGTGGTGTTGCCGAAAGTGCTAAGCGGGCTTGAAGAAGCCACAAAATAACCTGCGATATTATAGATGCCAGGCGCGGAAAGGGTTGTATGAAAACGCATGGAATCTGAAAGTTTATATAAAATCATTGATTCGCTGGTGCAGGATCTTGGAGATGGTCTTGTGGCCACCGATATCTGGATTGACGGTGAACGGGAATCGCTGGTCGAACTTCGCGGCCGCGGATCACCACCCGGAGCTATCGATTTATTTAATGACGTAACAAAAAACGTGGATAAAGCTTTAAAAGGGGCGGATTTCCCCGGGCTAGGCCATTACTATATAATCAATCTCTCCGGAAATCATCTGGTCGTGGTTTTACTGGCTGGCTCTTTTCGTCAATACTTGCTGGTCGATCTTTCGAAAACCACTATGGGTATATTGATAAGCGTGGCTCTCCCCAACTTGATTAGCGCCCTGGCCAATGCTAAGGCCAAAGAAGTTAAACAATCTCGCGGCACTTCTGGTTTTTGGAAATTATTGAGCTCATGGTCAATGGGTGGTCATACGGATAATAGTGAATAAGTTCCTACATTTCTTACCTTCTTAGCGTAGGAGCGGGTGTCATGCTGTTTTGGCAGCCGCTTTTTTTATTTTTTATTATAACCTTCAACTATCAGTTAATCCTTCTTTCAAATGGGAACATCTTTTTCTGGCTGGGGTATGATAGTAAAGCATAAGCGGTAGAGGAGCCCTTTTTTCATTTTATACTGATCATGGAGAGCCAGGAGGCCCGGCTTGTCCCCTCCAACTCCCCTTTGCGTTAAGTCGACATTTAAGGTAATGGTATCGCGCCGGGGAAGCTCGTGGATATGCCGGGCCCGGTCAAGATCATCGTCGGTATAGGGCCGGGCACTAAAGTTGAGCAGATTATCTCCGCTTTTTACTATTTTCAGCCCGCTTCCCCTTTCATCAGTCAGGCTGAGCCAGCGTACTTCGCTGCGGTTTCCGTTTTCCTGGGGGAAAAGGTAATTGTGGATGCTCTCTTCAACGGGCATGGTATAGATCCCAACAATGCCGCTGCGGTTGCGATCAGGCATGGTTTCGTGGGGACCTTTGCCGAACCAGCTCAGTTTATTATACTGCCCGGGAACGGTCATCTGCATGCCAAAGCGCTCCATCTCCCTGGACGGAGTGAACTGGCAGGTTACGGTAATTGCTCCGTTTGCGGAAAAAGAATAAATGATGTGGAGAGGTGTTCGGCCATACTTAACTTTTGAAATGACATGTATGGATATCTCTCCGGGGTGCCTTTGCTCAAGGGTAATTTTTTGAACGGCTCTGTTGGCCTCCACTTTTCTCCAGGGGCTATCCCGCTTTAACAGGGGGACAAAGTTGGCGACACCCAAATCGTTGCATGTAGGCACCCTCCAGAAGTTCGGCTTCAAGGGACCAGCCAGCATTTCGCGTCCGCCGCTTTTTATGGATATAAGGCGCCCCTTTTTTTTCTCCAGTGCAGCAGTGAAAAGGGGGCATGAAATCTTAATGAGCTCATCATTTTCTTCAATGGAAAGTTTTGCTGAAGGGGATTTGCTGCCAACTTTATACGCAAAGTGGCCTGCCAAAGTAAATTGTTCCCAAGCGATCACCAGACCTTGCGGGGCCCACAGGGTGGCCGCCGCCAATCTAAATTCCAGCAGCAGGTGATATTCGCAACCGGCCTTGTATTCCGGCATACTAAAAGGAATTTTTACAACCGTCTGCTCCCCTGGCGCAATGGCCGGCGTATCCATCTGCCCCTCCTGGATAATGGCGCCGTTTTCAGTTATCTTCCAACACATTTGCAATCCGGAGAGGCTTTTAAAGCGGTATTTGTTTTTAATTTTCACCAGGCCGCGTTCCAAATCAACAGGGAAAACTTTAATATCTTGATATACTTTTTTTACTTCATACAGGGCCGGGTGGGGGGTGCGGTCGGCGGCAACGATTCCGTTGCCGCAGAAAAACCCGTCATTGGGCTTGTCTCCAAAATCTCCCCCGTACGCCCAAAAATCTTCGCCTGCTTCAGTTTGCTTGAGGATGCTCTGGTCGGCAAAATCCCAGATAAAGCCACCGCAGCAGCAGGGATATTTCTCGAATGCATCCATGTACTCCTGGAAGTTGCCGAGGCTGTTGCCCATGGCGTGGGCGTACTCACAAAGAATAAATGGTTTACCGGCGTATTGCTTGGCCGTTACTTTCCTGCCAATGAGAAAATTGTTGGTTTCTCCGAACCCGGCGCGAACTGTTTCCCCGCGCCCGACTTTTTCCACAACCTGGGGCGGCGCATACATCATACTGAAAAAATCAGAAATATCAAGGACATGATCTCCTTCATAATGAATGGGGCGGGTGTGATCTATTTCCAGGATGGCCTGCTTCATTTTTCTAAAATTGTCCCCGTAACCCGCTTCATTGCCCAGAGACCAGATGATGACACAGGGATGGTTTTTATCCCGCTGCACCATGCGCACCACGCGATCCAGGCAGGGTTTCGTCCAGCGAGGATTGCTGCCGGGGAGACAGTGGCGCAGGCCGTGGCTTTCCAGGTCCGCTTCATCCATAACGTAAATACCATAACGGTCGCAAAGATCGTAAAAGGCGGGGCTGTTGGGGTAGTGTGAGGTCCGCACCGCATTGATATTATTGGCTTTAAGCAGTTGTATATCTGCTTCGGTTATCTCTTTTGGCACCGCGTGTCCATATCGGGGATGAAATTCATGCCGGTTTACTCCCTTAAGCAGGATGGCTTTCCCATTGATAAGAAACTGTCCTTTCTTGATTTCAATCTTGCGGAAGCCGAAAGAGCAGCGACGTACTTCTATGATGTTGCCTTTTTCACCGGTCAGCGTTAGCAGAAGGGTATAGAGATAAGGGGTTTCAGCGGTCCATTTGCGGGGGTTGGCTACGGGTGCCTGCATGGACAGGATCAAGTCCGATCCCCCGTCCACAAGGCCTTCTTGCATCATGAGCTTTTCACCGCCCACCGCCTGGCCTTTCTCGTCCAGCAGGGCAACTTCCAGCCGGCACATTGAGCGCTTCCCGGGAGCATGGTTTTTGATCAGCGCTTTGAGATATAGCGTGGCATCATGGTATTGTTCATCCAGATCGGCATAAATAAAGAAATCCCGAACGGTCAGCGGCGGCTCCATTACCAGGTAAACGTCGCGAAAGATGCCGGAAAGCCGCCACATGTCCTGATCTTCCAGGTAGCTGCCAACAGACCATTTGTACACCTCTACCGCCACAGTGTTGAGACCCTGGTTCAGGTATGGAGTGATGCGGAATCGGGCCGGCGCCGTCGAGCCCTGGCTGTACCCGGCCATTTTCCCGTTGATCCACAGGTAAAAAGCAGACCTTACTCCGTCAAAATGAATGAATATTTCGTTGCCGTTCCACTCAGGCGGTATGGTAAAATTGCGCCGGTAAGAACCGACGGGGTTATCCCGGTGCGATATGCCGGGAATTCTTATTTTCCGGATCGCCGGGGTATAACCAAAATTGCGATAGATAGGGATGCCATATCCGGCTATTTCCATATTGGAAGGAACTTGAATTTCGTCCCAGTTTTCCACGTCGTACTGCGGGTGGTGAAAACCTGCCGGCCTGGCCTCAGGGTTTGGAGACCAGCAGAATTTCCAGGAACCGTTCAAAAGAAGTTGATAATCTGAAAGGCTTCCGGCAAGCGCCCCTTCCCGGCTAGGGTAAGGAAAAGAGCTGCAGCATCCCTCTTCCCTGTTGATCGCAATGACCTCAAGGTTCTCCCATTCGCGGCGGCGCTCCCGCATAGCGATCAGCTCCTTGTTTAATGTGCTTGAAACGCTGTATATTCTATAGATGCGAGTATAATCCAGACAGGTGGCGCTTCTCCGGTGATGTGTGCATATTTTTTCTGGTTAGGATTGTCTTTTTTGATTATACCATGCTTTGACATCGCTGAATATACAATGCCTGGATGCTGCCCAGTGACTCAGGCGCATTTTAGGCTATAAAGTCACGCCGAGTGAAATTGCGCGCAAAAAGGCTGGCCGCCACCGTTTGCCGTCAAATACTAAAGTTGGCCCTGGATGGCTATAAATCCTCCGGCGGGTGGCCGAGTAGCTCCATTTTCCTGGCCCGGGTTACGGCCTGCAATCGCCTGTTAACCCCCAGCTTGCCGTAGATACTTTTAATATGACTTTTTACGGTGTTTTCGGTTAATCTTAGCCTTTCTGCGATTTCCCGGTTGGATAAGCCGCAGGCCAGCATGTTGAGGACCTCTGCTTCGCGGCAGGTCAAGGCCTCAGGTAGAGTTTGTTTTTTGGGGGGATAATTTGATGACTGGCGGGTCGGATCTTCTGCCGGGAGACAAGACAACCGGTACAAAAAAGCGGCCTGGTTGCCCAGTAGTTGCAGCATCTCCCCTTGTTCCCGGGAAAAGGCTCCGGCGATGAGGTTGTTTTCCAGATAGAGGAGGCCGGCCAGGCGGCCCCCCCCGGAAAGAGGCAGGCAGCATACTGACCTGACGTTATTTTCCGCCACATATGGATCGCGTCCAAAGGCTCCCTCCCTGGCAGCGTCATCCAGTACCAGCCTATTTCCGGTATGGGCTACATACTGCACAATTGCCGCGGAGAAGTTTCTGTTATTTTTTAGCGGAGACGGTGCTAAACCGGTAAAGCGCCCGCCTGCTCTTATTTTGGCCATCTCCAGGTATAGTTCTTCACCGCGATACATGATCAGGCCGCCCTTTTGCGCCCCGGTGTTTTCCATAAGGAGACAGATTAAGCGTTCGGCCATCTCCCGCCAGTTGCTTTCCTGTGCCCAAGATGACCTGAGCAGGGAAGCGAGGTCCGGGAAAGAAGAAAAACTTTCCGCTTTCACCGGGGGGCCTGGTAAAGATTTGTTATAATTAAATGCCGCTGTGGATTCTTGTATAGCCTTCTCATCTGTAGGGTTGGAGTAGTGCAGGAAACGGCTATATTTTTCTTTAAGTTGTGTTGTTATAGCGGAAGCCCCCCATACTTCGAAACAGCGGCAGGCATCGGCCAGGAAGGCGGAGGCGGTCTTTTCCATTTTCCGGTAAAGGTAGAATTCTGCCGCCAGCAGGTTGGCCAGGGCTTCGTCCCGGGGATTGTTGTTTTGTGCGGCAGTAATAACCGCCTGTTCATATAGCTCCAGGGCCTCCGTTTTTCGTCCGCGCAGCCGGGCAGCTTCCGCTTTTAAAAGCAGCAGCCGGTGCCCAAAATTTTCCGGTCCGTGGCGGGCCCATTTGCGGAAGCGGGAGAGATTCTTGCGTAAAGTTTTCCAGCAGCGCCGCCGCTCTCCAGCCGCCAGCTCCGGCCAATAAGCGCTAATGCAGAGAGCATGAAAAAAGCAGTGCTCTTGATAAACCATCAACCCAAAAATGCTGTCCAGATCACTTTCAGCTTTGGCGAAGATGTTTAAAGCCGCCTGGTATTGGCCGGTGTAGTAGAGGTATTGACCCTGATAATGCCGGCAATAAAAGTCTAACTGCCTGGTGGCTTTATTCCCGGCCATAAACGAGGTAAAGTCCGGAGGGCGGCTTTGCTGCTCTTTTAAGTTTTCGGCCAAATGTTTGACTGCTTCCACAAATGCCCTTGTTTCTTCCAGATTCAGCGCCTGCAGCCATTGAATATGCTGGTGGCAGTCAGCGATTACATCGTCCAGAGGGTAACCGGCCAGGAGTTTTGTTTCCACCGCACCGAAGAGGGCATTACCGGCATAAAAAAGGTCACCTACGGCCAGGGCATCTTGAAGGACCCTGTCCAGGTAGTCGAGGTTGGTTTTTCTAGGGGCCACCCAGTGATTCATTAAGAAAGTAAAAGCGTAAACATAGCGGCCCCTGACCGAGGGATAATCGTACTTCTCCGCCAGGTTCAGCGCTGCCTGGCCCAGCCGGTAAATGTTTTTGGAAGTGCCGAAAACCAGGGAGGCCACTACGGCATAGCTTCCCACGGCCACAGGTGTATGCTTGACATTGGGGTGTTTTAAGGCAATTTCAACCATTTTCAGGATTGATGAGGCACACAGCATCGGATCAAGGTAGTAGGCAGAGGCGGAGAGGGCAATTAGCAGATCCATCGCTACAATTTGTAAAGGATCAGCCTGCTCCGGCAGGGCGGCAACCTTGTTTAAGTTCTTCAGGCGCAGGCGCCATCTGGCCCAAAAGAGTCTTTGCAACACGGACAGCTTTCCTGGTCTGTCCGGAAAGGCTATACCCAGTTCTTTCAACCCTGCCAGGCCAGTGGCCATGGCCTCGCGGTGCCGGTTCAACCCGGTGAAAAAGATTGTTTTGAGCAGATGCTGCTCCGCCCTTTGTCTAGATGACCCGCCCTGCTCCAGGGCCGTATCCATCATATGCAGGGCGATGTCGTGATTACCGCACATGTACTCGCATTGGGCCATCTCTATGGTTAGCTCGCGGGTCAGATCGAAGTACTTCTCCCAGGGATGGTCGGGCAACAGCTCCAGGCCCGAGCGCAGGTAGTACAGGGCCGACCGGTAGGCCGCGGTGGCTTTTACTTTCCGGCCGGCCATGAGGTTAAATTGGGCCAGTTGCAGGCGCTCCGCCGGGTCAGTGATTAGCTCTACACCAAGGTTAAGGTGCCTGGCCATATCAATTATGCGCGTTTCCAGATGATCTTGCGTAGTAGATGCATCCAGCAGGCGGCCCAGTTGCAGGTGCATCTCTTTTTTTTGTTCTGGTGAAATCAACCCGTAAGCGGCCTGCCGGATGCGGTCATGGAGAAAAAGGTATGAGCCGTCTTTTTGACGGAGAATTAAATTTTCTCTTTGAGCCTGTCGCAAGTACTCCTCAACCTGAGCGGCCGGGCATTCTACGGTAGTGGCAAGAAGATCGGGTTGGAAGCGATCTCCGTGACAGGCCGCCCATTTTAAAACTTTCTGGGTTTCCGGGGCCAGTTTTTGTAGCTTTCCCACAAGAAAACTTAAGAGATCATCGCTATAGGGCTGTTTTAAGATAGCCTCCAGATTCCACTCCCAACGCCAGTCGTGATAGGTAAAGTAAATTAGTTTTTGCGCGTACAGGCTTTGCAGCAACTGGCGCAAGAAAAGTGGATTGCCTCCGGTGTGGCGGTGAAGCGCTTGCGCCAGCGGTTTACCCTGATTGGCAGTGACATGGAGCGAATCTGCTACCATTTGTACGGTTTGGGCCAGGTTTAACTCTGCCAGACTCACTTCCTGCAGAATAACTTTTCTATGCTTCATCTCTGCTATTGCTGCCGCCAGAGGATGATCCTCAGTTAGTTCATGGCTGCGATAAGCGCCGATAAGCAAAAGAAAACGGTTTTCCGGGCAAAAGGCAAGATTTGTTAACAGCTCCAGGGAAGCCTCATCGGCCCATTGCAGATCATCTAAAAAAATTACCAGGGGATAGCCCTGCCGGGTAAAGGCCTGAATAAAACTTTTTATTACCAGAAGAAAGCGGTTTTTTGTTTCTGCGGGTGGCAGTTCTTCTACAGGGGTTAAGGGACCGGTGATTAATTCGATCTCCGGGAGTAACGGAGCAAGCACGGCAGCGCCGGTTCCCAGGGTCTGGAGCAGTATCCGGCGCCATTGCAAAAGCTTCCCTTGATCTTCCGCTAAGATTACCTGGAGCAACTCCTGAAAAGCCTGGATAAAAGAGAGGTACGGTTTACCGTAATGCAACTGGTCTGATTTCCCGGAGACAAAATAGCCCTTACCGTGCCGTACCAGTGGTTTTAAAAATTCGTATACTAAAGCTGTTTTACCGCTGCCCGCATAACCGGAAACCAGCACAACTCCGGCTTTACCTTTATTGATCTGATTGTAGATCCGTTTCAGCGCTGCCGCCTCTTTATCCCGGCCGTAGAGTCTGGGGGAAAGCTGGAATATGGCGGAGATATCCTTTTCCGCCGGGGCAAAAGCCTGGATTTTTCCTGAATCCTGCCATTCCGTAAAGCACCGGTTAAG
>Ga0116166_1003912_pt1 | contig 11164 bp, 7 predicted proteins | sample AD_JPNMR2_MetaG_FD_89884 | JGI IMG/M metagenome (GOLD analysis project Ga0116166, IMG submission 89884) | Active sludge microbial communities of municipal wastewater-treating anaerobic digesters from Japan - AD_JPNMR2_MetaG | ecosystem: Engineered > Bioreactor > Anaerobic > Digestate | place...
CAACCTGTTTGCCGCGGTGGTCGGGGCGTTCATGTATTTCGCCACGCTGACCGAGATTCCCATTCTGCAGGGATTGATCGGCAGCGGCATGGGCCAAGGCCCGGCCTTGGCCTTGCTGCTGGCAGGTCCGGCCCTGAGCCTGCCGAACATGCTGGTCATCCGAAGCGTCATAGGAACCAAGAAAACCGTGGTTTATGTAAGCCTCGTCATCATTATGGCCACAATCAGCGGAATGATTTTCGGCGCAATTTGGGGTTGAACCATGAATGCCCGATATGGATTGATCCTGTTTTTGAGTTTGTTCTTTTGGATTGCCGCCATGCCGGAATCCCAGGCTGCGGAAAACGGATATACGTTGCAAGAGTGCCTCCAAACGGCGTTGAAACTAAATCCGGACATCGCGATGGCCGAACAAAACGCCGCCGCCGCGGATGCCCAAAAGGACTATGCGCACGGAGAACAATGGCCGGCACTGATACTGAGAAGCACGTACACCCATTCCTTGGATACGCAACGCTTGACGACGATTCGTCAACCCAACGAACCTTCCGTTTTCAGTGAGGATAATTGGAAAGGGGATATTTTTTTAACGCTGCCCTTGTTCACCGGCGGACGGATTATCCATTCCATCCAAGCGGCGGAATTATTGCAACTGGCCTCTGAAAAACGGCTCGCCCGCACCCGGCAAGAATTAATCTATAACGTGAGCCGTGTGTTTTATGACATTTTGGCCCAGCAGAACGTCATTGAGTCATTACAATTCTCCCAACGGGTATTGGAAGAGCATGAACAACGAATCCAGCAATTAATACAGGCCGAACGGGCCGCCAAAGTGGATTTATTGCGGACGCAAGTGCAATTGGCCAATGTGATCCAGAATCGGATTCAAGAATCAAACATACTGGACATTCAGCGGCAGGTTCTGATGAACCTCATGGGAATCGAAAATGCCACGGAGCCTTTGGAAATTGAGGGCGAATTGAACGAAGAACCTTTTCCCGCCGGCCGGGTTTCTCCCCCTGACCGGGCTTATGAAAACCGGACCGATCTGCAGGCCGATCAGGCGGAATACCAGGCACAAACCAACCGCGTCGCGGCCGCCGCAGCAGAACAGTGGCCGGCCCTTTCCCTGTTTGGCTCCTACGGAGGAGTGTGGGGAATCGATCCTGATTTCAAGCAACCGGGTGCGGCTTCCCTGGAAGATACGGGCATGATTGGCTTCGCTGTCGAGGTTCCTCTATTTGTCGGCGGACGGATCCAGGCCAAAGTGCGGGAAGAACAGGCAAAACAATTGGCCCTTCAAGAACGAGTGCGAAAACGCCGGCTGCAAATCCAGCTGGAAATCGAAACCTCAATCAAAACGGTTCAATCCATTTACCAGCGCGTGATCGCTGTGAAAACCGCTATAGCCCAAGCCAAGGAAAGTTTCCGTATCGAACAGGAAAAATACAACGCCGGCAAAGGAACCATTACTGATGTGCTGGATGCCCAATCGGCTATGTTGACGGCGGAAACCAATTATTACCAGGCTTTGGCGGAATACAACATCGCTATCGCTCAGTATGACTTTGCCATGGGGGAATCCCAATGAAAGCCCTCCGAATGGTTATCATTACGTCAGGTGTGTTCGGTCTTGTGCTGGTAGTAGGCATAAGCGTGAATGCCTTGGTAAATGCTAAAAAACAACAATTATCGCAGGCGCCCAAATATGGGGAATCCCCGGTTCCGGTTCACGTGGTGGCCGCTACGGCCGGAGAATATGTCCAAGGGCGAGACTATTTAGCCGTTGTGGAGCCCGTGCAAAAAGCGGAAATCAACGCGCGGGTTCAATCCACGGTTGAGCGTATTGTGGTGGATGAGGGAAGTAGGGTAAAATCCGGCGATCTCTTGCTGCAATTGGATGACCGCGAGATCAAAGCCAATATCGAATCGATGACGGCCCAAATCGCCCAAGTGCAAGCGGAATGGTCATCGAACACGTCGTTGATTCAATCCTTACAAGAGTCCGCGGCCTATTGGAAAAAAGAGACCGACCGCGACCAATCTTTAGCCCATAACGGGGCGATCCCCGTTTCCCAAGCCGAAAAAACCCGGGATCAGTATGTATTGACACGCGGAAAATTGGAATCCGCGCAAGAACAATCCCGGGCGCTGACCCATCAGATTGAATCCCTCACCCAGAAAAAACGGGAATTGGAAATCACTTTAGGGTATTATTCCATTGTCAGCCCCTTTTCCGGCGTGGTGACCCAGCGGTTTGTCGATCCAGGCGATATCGCCATGCCCGGAAAACCTCTGCTTCTCATTGAAGATCATTCGTCGCTCAAATTATCCTTTTTGATCCCTCAAGAAGACCTGCCGGAAGTTCAAGAAGGGGCGGAAGTGCATTTCCGCATCCAAGGCGGCCTGGAAAAGGCGACCCTGTCCCATTTGTTTCCTGCGCTCAATGAATCGCGCATGTTGCGCGCTGAAATATCTCTTCCGGCTGCATTGCATCCGATTGTAAAAAGCGGACAAGCCATTCCCATTACGGTTACGCTGAAACGGTGGCCTGACGCAACCCGGTTGCCTGTCTCCGCGATCTTGCAACAGGGAGAGCAAAATTATGTTTACGTGGTCCATAATGATCGCTTGGAAAAGACAACGGTCGAAATTCTTGGCAACAATGGCGACGAGGTGGCCGTGCTTGGCATCGCCCCGGACTCGCAAGTGGTTGAACATGCGTTTCTCGGCTGGGCGAAACTCGCGGCGGGACTGGAGGTGGAGGTCTATCCATGAACCTGACCGGATTTTCTCTCCGGTATCCTTACGCGGTCATGGCCCTGCTTCTGGTGGTGGCGGCCTTGGGAAGTGTTGCGTTCTTCAATACGCCCACCGACTTATTTCCTGATACAGTGCCGCCGCAAGTCGTCGTGGTGACCGTGCACCCTGGTGCCACGGCCCGGGATATATCCGATAAAATCACCCAAATCATCGAAAAAGAGTTGAGCACCATCGGAGGGCTGAAAAAGGTAACCAGCACCAGCCGCGATGAAGTCTCCTCCGTCAATGCCGAGTTTTTCTATCACAAGCCAATCAACGACGCGGTGTTGGATGTGCAAAGTGCCCTCGCGCGCATTCGGCCCGAACTGCCCGGCGATATCCGGGAACCCCGGATTTACAAAATCACGGATGCAACGCGGCCCTTGCTGACCGTCGCCTTGTCTCCGAAACCGGGCTGCCCGATCACATTGGAAGAAATTCGTTTAGTTGCGGAAAACCAGATTGAAGACGAGATTCTGACTCTGCCGGGGATCGCCGATGTGGATCTGTTTGGTGCGCACCGTCCCGAAGTCCAAGTGCGCGTGGACCGGGACCGCTTGCGGGCCAACCATCTGCCGGTGGAAGAATTGATCAGCGTCCTCGCCAAGCAAAACATCTCCATCCCAGCGGGAACCTTGTACAGCGGCCGCCATGAATATCTGATTAAAACATCCGGTGAATTTGAGAATCTTGAACAAATCAAAAACTTGGTTCTCCGACGCACTGCCCAAGCAGAATTGCGGCTGTCGGACGTGGCGGATGTGTCCGTGCAAGCGCAAGAACCACGGAGTATGTACCACGGAAACGGGAAGGCCGCCATCGCCCTGAATATCCTGCGCCCGGATCAGGGGCCGACCGTATCCGCCATTCAAACATTCAAAAATCACCTGCCGGTATTGCAAAACACCTATCCGGACATTCAATTCGAAATCACCGACGATCAAGAACCGATAATCGATCTGAATGTGAAAGGCATGCGGGGTTCGTTGGTGCAGGCCATTATATTAACCGTCTTGATCATTTTCCTGTTTTTGGCCGATATCCGGGCGGCCGTGGTGGTTTCTCTCAGTATTCCCCTGTCCTTTCTCTTCAGCTTGATGATTTTGCGCCTGAGTCCCTACACCATGAATATGGTGACGCTTTCGGGAATGATCATCGCCGTGGGGATGGTGGTGGACGCGTCCATCGTGGTTCTGGAAAATATCTACCGCCATTTCAACGAAATGGAGCACCCCGACGCCCGCGCGGCGGCGCTGGCCGGCACCAAAGAAATCGCCTTGGCGATCACGGCCGGCATGTTTACCACCGTTATCGTCTTGATCCCCGTCATGTTCAGCGGAGGCTATACCCAACAAACCATGCGGCCGTTGAATCTGATGATTTCTTCGACCCTGATCGGTTCCTTGCTTGTGGCCCTGACCGTCATTCCTCTTCTCGCCTCCCGGGTGATCAAAGGAAATCAGAACCGCCGGAACTGGTTGGAAAGGATGGCCGGATTGAGTGAATATTTCGTGCGCGGGGTGACGGCCCTGTATACCGGGATCTTGCGATTGGCTTTGCGGACGCGATTACTGACAGTGGGATTGGCAGTTTTCTTCTGGATAGTCACCATGCGCCTGGTTCCTCCGCTGATTGGGGGAGAATTGATGCCGCTGATGGACACCGGCATCGTGAATCTGGAATTTGAAACGCCCCCCCAATATTCCCCGCCGGAAGTGGAAGAAGTTTTGTATCAAATTGAAAACCTGATTTACCAGAATAAACATGTTCTATCCGTCTCCTCCGTAATCGGTTCGGAACCCGGGGAAATCAGCTTTGGGGGAGGGGGGGCAACCGCGCAATCCGGAAAGCTGGTGATCCATCTAATTGATAGGACACAGCGAAAGGAAACGATTTGGGAAATCCAAGATCAATGGCGGCAATCGATTTCCCACATTCCGGGAGTCAAAAGTTTCCGGATCAACGAATACGGCGCCACGCCGCTTTCCACGACCCGCGCTCCCTTGGACATCATCATTAGCGGACCCGACCGCCGGATTCTGGATCATTTAGCCGATGAGTGCCTGACTAAACTCAAGGGGATCCCCGGTCTGGTGGATGTCCGCCGCAGCTGGTACTTGGATAAGCCGGAGTTTACCATCCAAGTGGATCCCACGTTAGCCCGTCTGTATCAAACTTCCCCGCAAGAAATCGCCCTGGAATTGAAAACTATGCTGAAAGGGATCTCCCCCACGGCGATGCGGTTGAATGATTATCTGGATATTCCAATTACGGTTCAATACGCCGGCCGCTTTCTTCAGCAGCCCGGCCAATTGTCGCAAACGTATGTTACTACCAATGAGGGTTTATTGCCTTTGCGGGCCCTGGCAACTGATCAAGCCAGCTATGATCAACCATTTATTACCCGGGAGCGGCTTCAACATACCATTGATATTACTGGAGTCAATCGAGTCTATACCATTGCCCAAGTCGGGAAAATGGTACAAACCCGCTTGGCCAATTGGCCGCTGCCCGCCGGCTATTCCATCGAGGTGGCCGGGACGATCACGGATATGAAGTTGGGAAACGAAGAAATGGGGAAGGCCTTGAAGATCGGATTCATCCTCCTCTATCTACTGCTGGTGGCCATGTTTCAATCGTTCCGGCATCCGCTGACGATCATGTCCGCCATTCCCTTGGCCGTCGCCGGCGGGCTGTGGGGTTTGTTGCTTTTTGATAAACCCCTGTGCAAACCGGCCACCATGGGTTTGATCCTCCTGGGCGGCACGATTGTCAACAACAGCATTCTCCTGTTGGATTTTATTATCCGGGCTCGAGAAAAGGGGATGAACCGGAACGAAGCCATTCTCAATTCGGTGCGGCTTCGCATCCGGCCGATTTTGATGACCACCGTTTCCACGATCGTCGGTTTAACTCCGTTGGTTTTCGAAATGGCCGTCGGCCTGGAGCGAATGAGCCCGTTAGGCATTGTAGCCTTCATGGGATTGCTCATAGGTACTTTCCTTACGATTATTGTGGTTCCCGTCATTTATGCGCTTCTTGACAGCGCGGCGGTGGCCGGTGCGTCAGTTATTTCTTTCCTGCGTTTTAAGCATAGAGAAATGGAAAATAAATCATCATAACGATATACATCATCAGATGAGGAAGTTCAAAAATATGATGAATTCTCCGGTTAAAAACACTTGGATCCACAGTCAAGCGGTGGGGACGATCTTTTTAGTATGGTTCCTGTTTCTCTCACCGAATAACACAGCCTATGGCTCAGATTCGGAACTCAAGATTCCCGGCGTCTGTCCTCCGTTTCATTTGCGGGATGAAGAGGGAAACGTGATTGATCCAATCAATGGGATCAATACCGACAAGCCCTATTCACCCAAACAAACCTGCGGGAAGTGCCATGATTATGGAAAAATCACCCAAGGATTCCACTTCCAGCAAGGAGCCGGCGAAAAACCCACCGATGATCAATCCAAGCGTGTCGAATGGGCGCTGACTCCGGGGAATTTCGGGGGAACCTGGTGTTCGCCTGCGCCATTGTACCGGTACCTTTCGCCTAAAAAGAATGAATCCCCCCTTCTGATGGACATGACCGCGCAAACCTTTATCACGGCGGGATGCGGCGATTGCCATCCGGGGGGTGGGCCGTTGGAATTCGACCGGGAGGGCAATCGGTATGACCTGTGGATGAAGAATCCTGAAAGCGGTCTGATCTCCGGCGGCGAGAATCATTTCGATGGGGATTATTACAAAACCAATTGGGATCAATCCGGCGTCCTGGAAGCGGATTGCCTGTTATGCCACATGCCCGAATATCGATTTGATGTTCGGAAAAAACAATTAAAAGCTTTGAATTTCCGCTGGGCGGCCACGGCCGGGGCGGGATTCGCCGAAATCCAAGGCACGGTTGCCAATGGAGAATCCGTCCAGGTTACTTATAATCCGACTCTGTTCAATGCAGATGGCACAATCTCTCCTCATATCGTCCGGGAGCCGCGCAATGAAACCTGCCTGCAATGTCATGCCCAGCCGGGCTGGAAAAAGCGGGGGGCGAATTTCCGGGAACGAACCGACGTTCACTTGCGGGCCGGGTTGCGATGTGTGGATTGTCATCCCGCCGGCCGTTCGGCCACCGATCCCCGAATCAACGGTTATGAAGAACACCAGATCGCCAAGGGGGATGATCCCGGCGGACAGGTGCGCAACGATTTGGACAACACCATGGTAACCTGCCTGGATTGCCACGACACCGGCCGGTTAGGTGCGCCCAAAGCCGTCCATAAAGGACTGCCCCCCGTTCATCTCGAAAAAATAGCCTGCCAGGCCTGCCACATTCCCGAGCGTGTCGTGAAACCCATCCAGCTGCAAGCCAGTGATGTGTTGAATCCCGCCCCGAAAATCAGCTCGCCGGGCAAACGGTTATGGACGTTCTACGGACCGGAGGGCCTGTTCCGCAATCATTACGGCTATCTGGAAATGATGGGATATGACGACAAACCCACCGAACCTTTCCGCCCGGCTTTGGCGTTATACAAAGGCAAAATCTTTCCCGTGAACCGGGTCCACAGCGCTTGGCCGGGAATCGAAACCGACGGTGTGGAAGCGCTGATGCAGCCCCGGATGAGTGATATCTACAAAATGTGGGCGGATCATCAGGCCAATCCCTCCCATTATCCCTCCCTGACGAAGATTGCAGATGACAACGGCGATGGAATTTTAGAAATCAACCGGCCGGAAGAAATCGACGCGCTGATTGAAGCGGTCACGCAAATGCTGCAAAAAATCAACTACCCGTTGGAGTCCAAACGCGTGGTCTGGGTGATGAATGAGCGGGTGTATCGTTCCGGAACCGATTACCGCGTAGTGAATAAGCACGATTGGGAAGCCTCCCCCTTTGCCAATGTCCACAAATACAGCCACGATATCTACCCGGCCAAGGCGGCCTTGGGTGCCAATGGCTGCCAGGATTGTCATCATCCCAATTCACCCTTCTTCTTCGCCCGCGTGACCCAATACCATTTTGACGAAAACGCCCGGGCGGTTACATTTCCGCAGTCCGAATTACTCGGGTATCTTGGCCGGCCTCCCCGCTATGACGGCTTGGTGGGTTGGGTCGCGTGGTTCTTTCAATGGTTGACGATCGTAGTGATGGCCGGCTTAATCGCCCATATTCTTTTGGACTTTACCGCGCGGCGCCACCACCTCAAAAAGACGGCCGGCGCCCCACCCGAAAGTGAAGAGACCGTTCAACGTTTCAATGTGCATATGCTGGCCCAGCATTTCTTGTTGATGAGCAGCGTGTTGATTTTGTTTCTATCGGCCTTCTTCCTATGGGGATTGCGCTATCCAGGCGCTGCCTGGGCCGCTTCCGTGACCGCTGCCCTCGGGGGAGTGGAATTTTGGCGGATCATTCACCGGGTGGGAGGTGTTATTTTACTATTCACTTGCTTTTATCATTTTGTTTATATCGTTGTCCATCCCGATGGCCGGCGGGATTTTTCTCTCCTTCTGCCCCGCTGGAAAGATTTCACGGATTTCTATGGGAATGTTCTTTGGTTTGTGGGTAAAAAAAGTCAGCGGCCTGCATTTGGCCGGTTTACCTATTTCGAGAAATTCGATTATTGGGCGGTCTTTTGGGGATGCGTCATTATGGGCGTGACCGGGCTGGGAATGTGGTTTCCGGAATGGGTGAAGAATTTATTTCCCACTGCCTATTCCTTGCTGTTGAATGCCTTCAAGGAAGCCCATGCGCACGAAGCCTTGCTGGCGTTTTTGGCGATTGTGATTTGGCATGTCTATAATGTGCATCTCCGCCCCGGCCGTTTTCCCGGCACTCTGTTCTGGATGCATGGGCGAATGAACAAAGCCGAAATGGTGGATGAGCATCCTTTAGAATCGCTGGAGCCTGAATCCGGATATACGCAACGCAGTTAGGAATAAGCATCACTCGAAAGCGTCCAGAGCCGGAACCATGAAGGCTTGCCGAACGATAATTTATTGCGGGTTTGCTCAGTGGGCATGGCTGTTGGGCATTGCCTGGATGGGATTGTTCCCCGTTGATGCGGTTGCCCAGGCAACCATACCCGAAGATACCGTGAAACACGATTTTCTGAAGGATATACCTATCGGGCCCGGTACCTTGGATATCAGCGGCAGTCTGCGGCTGCGGGGTGAATGGTTGGACCATTTCACCATCCACGAATATGGCGAAGGAGAAAGTGACCAAGTGCTCTTGGAGCGTGTCCGCCTGAATCTGGACTATCAATATTCCCGCCGTTGGCATGCCTTCGTCCAACTGCAAGACGCCCATTATTGGCTGTCCGATCTTCAGCTGGAGGATTTCGGTCCGGTCTGTTCCTATCAAAATCCATTGGATCTCCGGGAAGCGTATATTGAATGGAAACGGGATGAGGATTCTTGGTTTGGATATAAACTCGGCCGGCAGACGATCACCTATCGGGACGGCCGGGTCTGGGGGCCCGGGGATTGGGGCAACACCGGCCGGTACACATGGGATGCCGCCAAACTCTATGTCGATACCGAATTTCTGGATACCGACTTGATCGCGGCGAAGCAGGTCATCAGTGAAAAAAATCACTTCGACGACTCCCACTGCGATTTCAATGCGTACGGAATTTATTCCCGGACCAAAAACTGGCCGGTCGATTTGGACGTTTTTTATATACTGAAATATGACAACGAAGGGATCCCCAATCCAAGCGGCGGGTTCGGCGATCTGCAGTCTCATGCCGCCGGGATGTACGCCGGAGGGCAATTCGGCAACCACCTCGATTGGGCTTTTCTCGGCGCTTATCAGTTTGGGAAACGGGCAGACAACGATATCGAGGCCGTTGGGCTGAACATGCAACTGGGATACACATGGGATGTATCATGGAAACCCCGCCTGGGAGTGGAATATACCTACGCCTCGGGCGATAACAACCCACAGGATGGAAAATATCAGACATTTGATGGGTTGTTTGGAGGGATCGATCGTTTTTATGGCCGCATGAACTTTTTCTCCTGGATGAATTTGCAGGATTATCAAGTCAGTTTCAACGTCCGGCCGGTCAAGCAGCTGATGATCTCGGTGGATTATCATTCTTTTTATCTGGCTTCAAATCAGGATGCATGGTATTACGGGAATGCCCGCCGGATGCGTCAGGATGCCAGCGGGAAATCCGGTTCCCATATCGGCGAGGAAGTGGACCTGCTGGCCACATGGAAAATGAATCCCCAGGTTGAAATCTTCAGTGGCTATGCCCATTTTTTCCCGGGTTCCTTTCTCGCGGACACGGGATATCACGAGGAGGCGGATTGGATTTTCTTGCAGGCCACGTGGACGTTCTAAGATTCGTCAGAAGTACAAGACGTTTCCTTATAAGCAGAACAATCAGTTCATAAAATAGGAGTCGCATCATGAAAAAAATCCAGATTCTGGGCATCGGGTGCCCGAAGTGCAAAACCTTGACGGCGCATGCCGAACAGGCCGCCAAGGAACTGGGGATCGAGTATCAAATCGAGAAAGTGCAGGACATCAACGAAATTATTTCGTTTGGCGTCATGAGCACGCCCGCCCTGGCGGTGGATGGCCAAGTGAAAGTGGCCGGCAGAATCCCGTCGGTCGAAGAGATTAAAACCATGCTGTGATAAATGGGAGGTGACCACCATGAAAACATTAATGGTCCTGGGACCGGGCTGCTACCGGTGCCAAAAATTGGAAGAACACGCGCGGCAGGCTGCGTCCGAACTGGGAATCGAATACGAACTGTTCAAAGTTTCCGATATCAACGCGATCACCAGCTTTGGTGTCACCATGACCCCGGCCTTGATCGTGGATGGCGATATCAAGGTTTCCGGAAAAGTCCCCACAGTGGAAGAGATTAAGAAAATGCTTCAATAACGCAATGGAGAAGATTTGCCGAACGAGGAGAAACCAATGAATACCGCGATCAAAGCAGGAATTGTCATCGCGTTGCTTATAGCCGCCGCCGGCATCCTCGCGTTAAAAAATTGGCCGCAGTCCAGCGCCACTGCGGAACCAACGGCGGTGGAGTCCCCCAAACCGGCTCCCGCTTCGGCCTCCTTGCCCCGGTTACTCGATTTGGGTGCGGGCAAATGCATCCCCTGCAAGATGATGGCGCCGATTCTCGAAGTGTTGAAAAAGGAATTCGCCGGGCAATTCGAAGTCGTATTTCTTGATGTCTGGGAAAATCCCCAAGCCGCGGAACAATATGGCATCCGGGTCATCCCCACGCAAATCTTTTTCGATTCCTCCGGAAAGGAATTGTTCCGCCATGAAGGATTTTATTCCCGGGAAGATATTTTGAATCGATGGAAAACGTTGGGTATCCCCCTCAAGGAG
>Ga0116166_1003919_pt1 | contig 11155 bp, 9 predicted proteins | sample AD_JPNMR2_MetaG_FD_89884 | JGI IMG/M metagenome (GOLD analysis project Ga0116166, IMG submission 89884) | Active sludge microbial communities of municipal wastewater-treating anaerobic digesters from Japan - AD_JPNMR2_MetaG | ecosystem: Engineered > Bioreactor > Anaerobic > Digestate | place...
GGAGGAAGCCAATGATGGCGTAATCGAACTGGAAGGGCAAAAACTGCCGTATGCAATCGGTAAACGTTCCCCGGCTTTGCTTAAAAAAATTCAGATGGTCTTCCAAAACCCGGATGCTTCGCTTAACCCCCAGCACCCGGCGGGGGAGAGCGTCGGCAGGCCTCTGGTTCTACTACAGAAAGTACCCAAAGCAGAGCTTCATCAAAAAGTGCGCGAACTGTTTAAGGCTGTCAATTTACCCGAGGATTATATGTATCGTCTGCCACAGGAGCTAAGCGGCGGAGAGAAACAGCGGGTGGCCATTGCACGCGCTTTTGCCGCAGATCCAACACTAATGATCTGCGACGAACCGATCTCTTCCCTTGATGTATCGGTACAGGCCTCGCTTATGAATTTACTGGTCAAGCTACAAGAATCCAAAGGGACGTCTTATCTTTTTATCTCCCACGACCTGGCGGCAGTGCGCCACCTCTCCGATTGGATTGCCGTGGTCTATTTGGGCCGCATCTGGGAGGTGGGATCGGCTGAAGACGTATTTGTACCACCTTACCACCCCTACACCGAAGCATTGCTCTCGGCTATTCCTATTCCCGATCCCGATGTACACCAGGAACGGATCCGGCTCAAAGGCAGTGTACCCAGCGCGGTCAATATTCCGCCAGGCTGCCGGTTCCATACCCGCTGCCCCCGTAAAATAGGCGAAATCTGCGAGCAGCAGGAACCACCTTGGCAAGATGTGGGCAATGATCACCGCATTTGCTGCCATATCCCTGTAGAAGAGTTAAAAGCTTTGCAAAAAGCGGGTAGTATTCAACCGGGTAGATAGCGCAAAGGAGTGGTGCCGACATGGCAAGATACTTATTACGGCGTTTCACTTTTATCATCCTGACTTTGTTTCTTGCTTCGATCATTATCTTTGCGGTAACACAACTCTTACCGGGCGATGTAGCCCAGGTGGTGCTGGGCCAATTCGCCACCGAAGCCGCTCTAAAAAATTTACGGGAAGAACTGGGTCTTAACCGGCCGCTGTACATACAGTACCTTGATTGGGCCACCGGCTTCATTCAAGGAGATTGGGGCAACTCCATGGTGAGCCGTACGCCTGTCTTCCCGATGGTCATGCAACGGCTGCGCAATTCATCCATGCTGGCTGCTCTTTCTTTTATGTGCTATGTGCCTCTGGGGATCCTCCTCGGTGTAATTGCGGCCCTGAAACGCGATAAAGCTCTCGATCAAATTATTTCCGCCGTATCCATGGCTGTTGTAGGACTGCCCGAATTTGTAACCGGTCTTTTGCTCATCACTTTTTTTGCCATCGGATTAGGTTGGCTGCCGGCCAACTCGTCGATCAGCCCCGATACCACCTTCTGGGAAGCCCTGCCATACATGATTCTACCAGCTATTACCGTAAGTTTAACCAACCTGGCCTATATCACCAGGATGACCCGCTCCGGTGTCATTGATGTGCTGCGTACGGACTATGTGCGGGCGGCCAACCTGAAGGGTTTGCCCGCGTGGCAGGTGCTTACCCGTCACGTATTACGCAACGCCCTCTTGCCAACAATTACAGTAGTAGCCATGGGTATCGGCTGGCTGGTAGGCGGCCTGATCGTGACCGAACAGGTGTATGGTTTCCCCGGTTTAGGGCGGCTTCTCGTATTCGGCATACAGCGGCGTGACTTGCCCCTGATCCAGGCCAGTTGCATGATCGTGGTGGCCGTCTACACCCTGGCGAACTTTGGCGCCGATATCCTGTACGGTCTTTTAAATCCCCGCATTCGTCTTGGAAAGTAAATCTGAATGGTTTGTGTTTCTCCTTATTACATTGTGTATTTCATTGGCCACATAGTTTCAGGAGGTAACCAAATGGAGAAACCGCTTGAGGAAAGCAACACTTACCGGGTCTTAACGGAAAGAGAAATCAGCCAGATCCATGAAACCTCGATGAAAGTTTTGGAACAGGTCGGTTTTGAAATGCACTACCCGCCTGCCCTTGATTTGATGCAAAAACATGGGGCCAGAGTCGATCGGGGTAGCTGCCGGGTCTTTATTCCCCGAGAACTGGTTGCCCGTTGCATTAAACAAGCTCCCCCGGAATTTGTTTTCTACGGCCGTGAACCGGGTAAAGAAATGACTATCGGTGGTAAAAGAGTACATTGCGGCACAGGGGGGCTGGCCTTATACGTGCTGGATCTGCAGCGAAATAAAAGGCCTGCCGCCATCCGGGATGTTTCCAATCTGGCCCGGCTGGCCGATAAACTTGAATATGTCGACTTCTACATTATTCCGGTTTACCCGCATGACATCAATATTGACAGTGTGGATATTAACAGCTATTACCACTCTTTCCGCAACACCGGCAAGCCGGTAATGGGCGGGATCATGAACAAGAAAAAACTGGATGATGTGGTGAACATGGCCTCCATCCTGGCCGGCAGCCTTGATCAATTGCGCCGCCGCCCTTTTGTCGGTTTTATTGCTTCCGTAACCAGCCCTTTGACCATAAGCAAAGATCAGGCCGAATTGATCATGGAAGTAGCCGGTTACGGTCTGCCGCTGGCTACTTCTTCAGCTCCTGCCGCAGGGGCCACATCTCCCATGACCCTGGCTGGAACCCTGGTTCTGCAAAATGCCGAAGCACTGATTGGCATTATTTTGGCCCAGATGGTTAACCCGGGTACTCCTGTTCTCTACAGCGCCGTCCCTGTGACTATGGATATGCGCACCATGTCTATCTTGATGGGCAGTATTGAATCCGGTTTAATGAATGCGGCCATTACGCAGATGGCCCACTATTACCGCTTGCCCTGTTATATTACCGCCGGAACAGCAGATGCCAAGCTGCCCGATGCCCAGGCTGCTTTCGAAAGTGCCACCACGGCATTGCTGGCGGCTCTTTCCGGCGGCAACTTTATTCATGAAGCTTTTGGTCTTTTGGATGGTGCCATGACCGCTTCTTACGCGAAGTATGTTCTTGATAATGATATAATCGGCAGCTGCCTGCGAACGTTGCGGGGCATTGAGGTAAACCCGGAAACCCTAGCCCTTGATGTCATCTCGAGGGTGGGACCGGGAGGTAATTACCTGGCCGAGCCGCATACCCTCAAATATATGCGAACTGAACTACATTCTCCCAAGGCTAGCAATCGCCAGCCGTACCAAAGTTGGATTGATGCCGGCAGCAAGGACAGCTGGAAAATTGCTGAAGAGGTAGCTTACCAGTTGCTAAACACACCTGCCCGTGTCTATATCACACATGATCAAGATTGTGAGATTAAAAAACTTTTTCCAGACCTGGTCTCTTTAGGCGAAGACAATGACTACCATGAAGTTAGAGCAGGAGTTGAATGAGTACCGCGGCTCCGTCTGCCGCTAGAGGTAGTCGCTGATATCATAAATGCTCATCATTTCTGCCGCTGGAACGGTTGCACATAAGTTGCTTATAATTTAAGAAGAAAAAGAATGCGGTGAATTTTACTGGTAAACATCACCGCATTTTTTTTATCCTTACTATGCATATAAAATAACGCCTAGCGCTTTAGTTGATCGAATAGGCTTTATTATTCAGGCGCAGGCGATCGGCCATCATGGCGATAAATTCGGAATTGGTCGGCTTGCCTTTTTCCGTGCGTATAGTATAACCAAAAAATTTCTTAATAATTTCAATATTGTTGCGTGACCAGGCAACCTCAATGGCATGGCGGATAGCACGCTCCACACGGCTGGGGGTGGTGTTGAAGCGCTGGGCGATACCGGGATACAAAACTTTGGTCACCGAGCCTAAAAGGTCTATATCTTCCACTACCATCATGATTGCTTCCCGCAGATAAAGGTAGCCCTTGATATGCGCCGGTATGCCAATCTGGTGCAGAATTTCGGTAACTTCTTCTTCCAGCGGCAGGCGGCGCTGCGGCTTTTTCACTGCTGCCGGAGCCACGTTAACCGGAGTTGAAGCCACGCTTCCGTTAAGCTGCCTGATCCTCTCCGCCAGCGATTCCATGCTGAAAGGCTTAAGGATATAATAGGCCGCCCCCAGTTCCACCGCCCGGCGGGTAATATTTTCGTGGCCAAAGGCTGTCAGCATGATCACATGCGGGCGTTTTTCCATTTCCATTTCCGCCATCGCTTCCAGGACGCCTATCCCGTCAAGGTGCGGCATGATAATATCCAGCAGAAGAACATCCGGTATTTCCTCTTTCATCATTTCCAGCACTTCTTTGCCGTTAAAGGCCGAGCCGATCACTTCAAAATCCTGCTCCATCGATAAATATGTAGTTAAAAGTCCATTGAATTCTCTGTTGTCGTCTGCAACCAATACTTTTAACATATCAAAATAGTCCCCCTTTTAGTTATTTTTTTCTTTAGCTCAAAAAATTCGACATATGGATGAAAATTCCTTCTTATATTAAAAAAAATTAATTATTTGCTAAAATTTCCGCTTCCTGGTGCATCCATTCCATGAACACGCCGTAGCCGCGGGTCGGATCATTGACAAATACATGGGTAATTGCTCCGACCAGGCGCCCGTTTTGGATAATGGGGCTGCCGCTCATGCCCTGAACAATCCCGCCGGTAAGCCGTAACAGCTCTTCATCGACTACGCGGAGGACGATTCCCTTGTCGGAAGGCCTGGTCTGGTAGGTTAGTTTTTCGATTTCCACGTTGTAGCTGGCAATTTTGTCACCTTCCACTACGGTCAGGATTTCAGCCGGCCCCAGTTCTACCTGCCCGGCCAGGGCCATGGGGATCGGCTCTGGATAAGGTGAGTTTTCGTACTGAAATTGCTCGATATGGCCAAAAATCCCGAAAGGAGTATTTTTATCGATCACGCCCTTGAAATCGTCATGCTCCATAAAGATGCCGGTTTTCTCCCCCGGCTGCCCGCGCTGGGCAGGCTTGATATCGATGATTTTGGCTTTAACGATGGTTCCGCCCTTAATGTCGATGGGCTTGTTAGTATCTGTATCCAGAATTACATGTCCCAGGGCGCCGAAACGCTTGGTTTCGGGGTTGTAAAAAGAAAGTGTCCCTACGCCGGCGGCAGAATCGCGGATATAGAGGCCGATGCGGTAACTGCGGTCAATAGAAGAAAATGCCGGGTAAACAGTAAGCTCGATCATCTTGCCGTCCCTGCTGAGCAGCAACTTAACCGGGCTGCCCCCGGCCTTTTCCAGTAGCTCTGCCGCACGGTTGACATTGCTCACATCTTCACCGTTAATGGCCACAATGGTGTCGCCGATGAGTACCCCCGCTTCCCGGGCTGGAGAAATATTGCGGCCGCCCTCTTCAAAGTAGTAGAATCCTACAACTGCCACTCCCCTGGAATGTAGTTTAATCCCGATCGAATGCCCTCCCGGAACTAGGTATACTTCGGGCAGTACATTAACCGTAATTTGCCGGAGGGGAATTTTGCCGAACAGAGAAAACTCGAGCTTGACCTCTCCCAGTTCCAGGGCTTGCATGCTGTAGGGAGGGCGGACACGGCTTAATTCCGGAGACAACTGGCAGCCGTTTAAAAGGATAATGTCGTCGCGGTCGCCTTTGACGTATAAAAAAGGAAGACGCATGTTAACATAATATGATTCCCCTTTGTAAATGCGTACCTGGTCCGTGGAAAGTATTTGGGCCTGCCATAAAAATACGGATGTAACCAGGCAAAAAAAGATAATAAAAAAAATGGATAAATACCTTAAAATCCTTGATTTCATCGCTAGTACCAACCTTTTTTGTGATATTAAGGGTATTTGGTTCTCATGTTCAGGCTTTGTTTAAAATGTCCTAGAGGCAAATAGATTATGCTTTTAAGTTGACATAACTGTATGATAAGTTTTTGCCATGTTCACGGTGCCTAAGGCAGCTTTGGTTACTTTTGTGTGATATGTTCACAGCCTGGTTGGGAAAGCTAACAAAGGGTGTGATAAAGTGAGCGAAGCTTTAACCGGGAAAAAAGTAAATTTTTACTTTCGCGGCAGGGTGCGCAAGGGCTTGAAAACTAAGGAGTTGGTGAAGCGCTTGCGCCCCGGGGAAATCGCTTTCATTGCCCACCGCGATCTGGACTGGGTGGCCGCAGAAAGCCTGTGGCGCTGCGGGGTTAAAGCAATTCTAAATGTTTATCCGTTCAGCACGGGGTTGATCCCGCCGGACCCGCTGCAGTTTTTATTAAACAAAGGGGTCCACTTGGTAGAAATGCTGCCGCAGCATTTCTTTGAAACAATTAAAGACGAACAGGTCATTTCCATAGTTAATGATTCGATTTTTATCGACCACAAATTAGAGGCCAAGGGGCAGGTTTTTAATAATGAGCGCTGCAGCCAAATGTCCCGGGAAGCCCTGTCGAGCAGCGCCGCCGTGGTCGACAGCTTTGTTAAAAATACTTTGGATTACGCTTACCGGGAAAGGCGCTTGATTACCGGGGAATTCACTTTTCCACCGCTAAAAACTAAAATCAGGGGCCGGGATGTGGTGGTGGTGATTCGCGGTAAAGGCTACCGTGAAGATCTGCGCGCCATCCGGGCCTTTATCCGCGAGAAAAAGCCGGTTCTCATCGGCGTGGACGGCGGCGGGGACGCCCTGCTGGAATGCGGCTATATCCCCGATCTGGTCATCGGCGATATGGATAGCACCAGCGACGCCGTATTAACTAAGGCGCGCGAAGTGGTAGTCCATGCTTACCAGGACGGGCGCGGTGTTCCCGGGGAGCAGCGTTTAAGCCGCCTCGGTATTGCCCACCACGTTTTTGCCGCCCCGGGGACCAGTGAAGATATTGCGCTGCTTCTGGCTTACGAACTGGGTGCCGCTTTAATTGTGGCTATCGGTACCCATTCTTCGGTGATTGAATTCCTGGAAAAAGGCCGCAAGGGTATGTCCAGCACTTTCCTGGTGCGTTTAAAGGTGGGCGACCGCCTCGTCGACGCCAAAGGGGTCAGCCGTCTTTATTCATCCCGCAAAGCGGTATTTTTTTTGCCGGTAATCCTGATGGCCGGCCTGATGCCCCTGGTTGTGCTGGCCTGCTTTTCCCCGGTAGTGCAGCACCTGCTGCGGCTGCTGTTATTAAAGCTGCGGCTGTATTAGGAAGTAGTAGCCAGTAGCCGGAAGCAAGTAGCCGGAAGCAGGTATTTATAGCCGGACTGGTACTTAAATTGGGAAGCCAGAATCCAGGAAAAAGAACCGGCCGGCGCGCGGAGGCTTCCTCCCCCTGGTGGGAGAGAAACGGAGTGGACGGGGAGGCCAGGGGCCGATACATAATACTTCTCGAAATCGTAAAGATAGTGGTGGACTGTTCTTTTTTCCGGTAACCGGTTTCCTGGATGGCCATTTCTGAGTGCCCTAGTCTAGATTGACGCGAAAAGTTGGTGCCAGCATGTTTGACTACCGCGAGTACTTTATTGCCATTGCTGCCATCTTCCTGGCCCTGGCCCTGGGTATCCTGGTTGGGGTTTCTTTCGGTGATAATTTTGTGGTTTCCAACCAGCGTAAAATTATTGAGCTTTTAGAGCAGGAACTGGAGCGGCGCAAGGGTATCATCAATGAAAAAAATGAAGCGCTGGAGCGCTGGGAGCAGCTAAAGCCCCTGCTCAAGCGCAGCTATCTAAACAGGCTCAATGGAAAAGTAATCATTGTCATTGCCCGCGAAGATGGGAAGGCGGCAGAGTTGCAGGTGCTGCTGGAAAGCAGCGGGGCCATGGTGCAGCTTTGGACAGCCGAAGCGGTCCTTGCCCCGGCGGCGGGGGAAACAGGCGCAAGCCCTGATTTTGAAGCGTGGCCCCCTCCCGATTGTTTTATAGTGCTCATGGAGGGGACGCCTGATCCTGTGGGGGTGCAGGTCTCGGAGCAGTTGCTGCTGAGGGAAGATAAACAAGTTATTGCCGCCTACCCCTGGACAGGCAGGGAGGATTACTACTGGTCCTGCAGCGATGAACGTTGCGGGGTCATCGATAATATTGACACCTTTTGGGGGCAGATAGCCCTGCTGGAGATGATTGCCTCCGGGACCGGAGGTTATTATGGTTTTAGCTCCCGGGGGCAGGGGCTGATACCTCTGTGGGAGGAAGCACAGTAAGGAGGCCTGGCCCATGGAACTGGGAGTACTGATTCCCGCCTATAATGAAGCAGCATATATTGGGAAAACAATTACAGCATTGAAGCGGGTGCCGCAGGTACGGGAAATAACGGTTATTGATGATGGTTCAACGGACAAAACGGCCGCCGAGGCAGAGCGGCACGGCGCCCGGGTCTTCCGCCTTCCCCGCAACCGGGGCAAGGCTTACGCCGTCCTATGTGGAGCCCGCCTGATCCGGCAGCCCTACCTGGCCCTGGTTGATGCGGACCTGGGCGATTCGGCGGAAGAACTTTTTCATCTCCTGCAACCGCTGCAGGAGGGCCGGGCAGAGATGGCTGTAGCGCTGTTCCCTCGCGGCCGGGTGAAGGGCGGCCTGGGGCTGGTAAAAAAGCTGGCGGCCTGGTTTATTTACCGCGGTACCGGCTGCTTGTTAAGGGAGCCCCTCTCCGGGCAGCGGGTGCTGCGGCGAGATCTCCTTGCCATGCTGCGGCATACGCCCCGGGGGTTCGGCCTGGAAGTGGCTCTTTCGCTGGATCTGCTGCGCCAGGGTTATGCGGTGGTGGAAGTGGAGACAAGGATGAGCCACCGCGAGAGGGGAAGGGACGCGGCCTCCATATTGCACCGGGGGAGGCAGTTTGCCGCGGTGCTGCGGGAGCTGTGGCTGCGGCGGGATCTGTTGCTAAGGGGGAGCAATGGATGACAGAAGCGCTGCTACTGCTGCTGGCGCCCCTGGGGACATACTGGGCGGGGCGCCGCTTAATTATTTTTTATGAAGCGCGCCTGGCGGTAAAACCCAATTACCGGGGTAAAAATGTCGCGCCAGCCCTGGGGCCGGCTCTGCTTCTCAGTTACCTGGTGGTGGCGGCGGCCAATCTATGGCTGGGCAATGACCTGGTGCCATGGATCCCTCTGACTATGCTGTTGCTGGGCACTTCTTTTTACGGTTTATGGGATGATTTTATGGAAGAATCCGTTTCCGGGTTTGCCGGCCACCTGGGCGCAGGGTTAAAAGGCAGCCTTTCGGCAGGCCTGTTAAAAGTGATTACGGCAGTGCCGGTAGCCTTTCTCTTTACCGGGACGCTGCCCCTGCCGCTGCCCCTGAGAGCCGTGGCAGTACTGGCCGTGCTGTTTAGCGCCAACGGGGTTAACTTGCTGGATCGCAGGCCCGGGCGGGCCTTAAAAGTATTTTTTTTAGTTGGCCTGCTGTTGATCTTTGCCGCTAAGCCCGCCCCGGAAGCGGCCCGGATGCTGCTGCCTTTGATGGCCGCAGCCGTGGCCCTGGCCCCGTTCGATCTTCTGGCCGGGGGAATGCTGGGCGATTGCGGCGCCAACCTGCTCGGCGCCGCCCTGGGCGCTGCTGCGGCGCTTTACCTGGAAACTCAGGCCCTGCTTTTTTTTACCGCCGCCTGGGGAGCCATAAACCTCGTTTCCGAGCGCCTTTCCTTAAGCACAGTGATCGAAAAAAACGGCTTGCTGCGCTTTCTGGATGCGCTGGGCCGCGGTGAAGAAGAAAAGTTAACCTGAGCAGGGAATGGAAGGTTAACGGCGAAAACAATGTAAGGAGTATGGCAGGCATGATCCGCATGCGCATCGGGGTAGTCACGTCAGTGCGCCGCTGCCATGGCAATACCAGCGAGCTAACAGTTTTTTCTGAAGGCCGCCCCGCCGCGGCCGTCAACTATGATGCCCTGACCGGCCCGGTCAATTGCGGCGATCTGGTCTTGTTGAATAATACCGCCGTCCATCTGGGACTGGGGACCGGAGGGGCCGATTTTGTCTGTCACAATTTTTCCGCCCCGCTGCCGCCTTTCCGGGGTCAAGGCCATATCATGAAACTGCGCTATACCCCCTGGCAGATCCGGGTTTTAAGTTGTGAAGAAGAAGCGGCGGGCTACCAGGATCGCCTGGCCGCTTTTCAAGGCCTGAAGAGGATGCCCGTGCTCATCGCCGAGCTGCACAGTATGCTTGCTCCGGCAGTGGCCGTGATCAAGTATTTTCAACCCGGGTGCCGCGTAGTTTACCTGATGAGCGACGGCGGCGCTCTTCCCGCCCCTTTAAGCCGCTCTCTGGCCGAATTAAAAGAAAAGAAGCTGCTGGAAGGAGTTATTACCTGCGGCCATGCTTTTGGCGGGGATCTCGAAGCGGTGAATATTTATTCAGCCCTGGCCGCAGCCCATACCATCTTAAAGGCCGGCCTGGTGATCATCTCCATGGGGCCGGGAAACGTGGGCACAGGAACGCGTTTTGGCTTCAGCGGAATGGAGCTGGGTGAACATGTCAACCGGGTCAACGCCCTGGGCGGCACACCCGTGGTCATTCCCCGCATCAGCTTTGCCGACGGGCGCTCCCGCCACCGCGGCATCAGCCACCATACCCTTACCGCGCTGGCCGTGGCGGCCTTCTCCCCGGCTCGCCTGGTGCTGCCGCAGGCCCCGCAGCCGCAGCTGCGCCTGATGTTCGACCAGCTAATTCGGCATGGGCTGCAGCGCCGCCATCGTATCCTGGTGCGGCCGGCCCCGGCGCTGCTTCCGATCATGAAGCATTTTTCCTTAAGCCCCCCCGTTAGTATGGGCCGCCGCTACCGGGAAGATCCTCTCTTTTTTAACGCGGCCGCCGCGGCCGCCGCAGAAGCGCTGCGGGAGATGGGAGACTTGAACCAGGAGGCAAAACTAAGGAGACGGGAGACAGAAAAAGCAGGAACGCAGGCCCGCTTATGAAGGGGCAAGGGAATCCGGAATTTAGAAACAGTAGTCAGAAAAATGCTTCCTGTATCTTTCCCAAAAGGAGGAATAGCCATTGGTAAAGCAGTTGGAGGAGGAAACTCTATCCACCAGTGTCCTTTACCGGGGGCGCATCATTAATGTCCGGCAGGATCGGGTAAAGCTGCCCTCCGGGAAAACAGCCTATCGCGAAGTGGTGGAGCACCCCGGGGCAGTGGCGATCCTGGCCCTGGACGAGCAGGAGCAAGTTGTCCTGGTCCGCCAGTACCGGCAACCTGCAGCCGCGGTGCTGATGGAGATACCGGCTGGGAAGCTTGATCCCGGTGAAGACCCCCTGCATTGCGCCCAAAGAGAGCTGGCGGAAGAAACGGGCTTA
>Ga0116166_1003927_pt1 | contig 11136 bp, 8 predicted proteins | sample AD_JPNMR2_MetaG_FD_89884 | JGI IMG/M metagenome (GOLD analysis project Ga0116166, IMG submission 89884) | Active sludge microbial communities of municipal wastewater-treating anaerobic digesters from Japan - AD_JPNMR2_MetaG | ecosystem: Engineered > Bioreactor > Anaerobic > Digestate | place...
ATTTCATAATGTTTTATGTAAAAGTCAGTATACAGTTGACAGAAATCCTTTATCCATTCTGGCTCAAGCAATAAAGCAGGAAGAAAGTTTTTATCTCCTATTGTTCCTCTTAAGAGTTCATAAATAAAAAGATTCCCAAAAACAGAAAACTTTCCCTTTTCCTTTACCTTTTTTAAATTTTCTTTAATTCCATTTACATCTCCCAATCTTTCCTTCTTCGTCTCCGAAAGAATCTCTCTGTATTTTTTCCATATTTCTGATGTTTCTATTTCAAAGTCAATATGCTCAGGTGTTCCAGATTTTTTCTTCCACCATTTTAAAATTGAACCCCTTCCATCTTTTATAATCTGCCATTCCTCTGTCTCTTCAATAACTTCATTTCTTCCCGGAAAAAGAGCTGTATCAAACCAGCCACCACAATTAACAATATCATAATTAAAATATTCTCCAGTATCTACTGGCTGAATATAATCATTTTCCTTTTCAACTTTCACATACCTACCTGTTTCTTCATCCCATTTTGTTTCTCCTTCCTTTTTGTGAACTTTTTTTACAGGATAACCATCCTTAACCCATCCACAAAGTGTCTCGCTCCAGAAATGTTCATATAGACCCATTCTGTCTGGAATTTCTTTTTTCAATAATATTTTCACTCTTTCCCTTGAATTAATTTTTTACCTCCTTTTTGTTAACTTCGGTATTTGCAAAATTGTAAAATTCAAGATTTGACTCCACATTAATACTCAGTGTTTTCCGGATAAACACCAACAAGTCCTCCGTGTTCAACAACTATAATTTTCCTATTTCTTCCTTATTTTCCTCCTAACCTAATTAACAAATCTGGCCTGTCTGTCAAAATTACATCAACTCCCATTTTTATATATTTTTCTGCTGTTTTTGTATCATTTGCATAAAAAACATTTACAGTTACACCATAAGAATGTGCTCTTTCTACCAGTTCTTCTGTAATCTTGTAGGAAGGTGTAAAAAACTGCAATCTTTCTGCTTTACATTTTTTCGTTTCTTCTATATAATCTTCTGGTCTATCAAATTGTTTACCCATATTACAGATTCTTATATCTGGATATATTCTTCTTGCAATTTCTACCAAGGAAGAATCAATTGCAAGATATGTCTTCTTAATTTTGCCATTTCCGATGAGTATTCTTATAACCTTTTCAATAAGTTCTTTATCAGTCCGTGTATGCAGATTTATATCAATATTTTCAGGTATTACCTCAATTGCTTCTTCAAGGGTAGGTATTTTCTCTCCTTTAAGTTTATCGTCTTTCCATCTTCCAACATCAAGTTTTTTTATTTCTTTCAAATTCAAATTCCATATATAGCCAGTCCCATCTGTAGTCCTATCAACTTTCTCATCATGTAAAATAACAGGAAATTTATCCTTTGAAAACTTAACATCCATCTCTATCTCATCAACTCCTATCTCCGCTGCTTTTTTAAATGCTAAAAGTGTATTTTCTGGATATTCCCAACTAAATCCTCTATGAGCACAAATTTTTATCTTTCTCATTTTTTACTTAACCATTTTAATGTATTTATCAAAAACTGTGATACCCATCCTTTTGGGGGTACTTCCATATGTTTTCCATCAACTACATCAAATCCTAATAAAAAACCACAACAAACAACCCTGCCTTTACCTAATTCCCCAACAACCACAACAGGATTCTTATCTTTATCTAAAAGTATTACAAGCCCTTTTTCTCCTACATTTAAAACGAAATGGTCCCAATATGGATGTGTATAAAACTGTTTTTTATCCAGTTTATCCGTTAAAGGATGTTCAGCACTAATAACTACCTTTGAAAGAAGCCCCTGTTTTTCAAAACCCACCATCTTTTCTCCTGTTGCTATTTCAGGAAACACTCTATAAGGGAACAGTCTTCCTCCCACTGCGTCATGACAAAGCAATATACCACCACCTTCTTCTACATATTTTCTTAAATTGCCTATCCAGTTTTCTGGTGCCCTTGACATATCTTTTACATTTCCAGGAAGAATTAGCACATCAAAATTAGCGATGACTGATAAATTTAAATCATCTACCTTTATTTTTTCTGAATAATAGGCATCTTTAAATTCTTTTAAAGAATCCATAATTCCTTCTCCTCCAATACTTCCTTCAACAATGCCAATCGTTATCTTCCCTTTTTTCTTTTCCTCTATTACTTTTAGTAAATATGCTGAAACTCCTAAATTTTTAATTTTTCCTTTTTCAATATCTAAGATTTTATAATTATGTTCTTTAAGTTTTAGAGGAATTATTTTTACTTTATTATCAGGTAATATCTGATAAAACTTTATTTCTCCAAGTTTAATTGATGTTTTAAATTCTATCACCTGTGAATTTCCATTTACCTCTAATTCCTGACATTCTATAGTATCAAACACTCTATAGTTTCCAGCTACTTCATTTAGTTTCACCTCTACAGGTCCACTTTTGCTAGAACCATAATTGTATAAACCTAATAAATAAAAACCCTTACCTTCCCATAATATTGGCTGTATTCCGGACTCTATCTCTGTAATTAAAGAGCTATATTGAGAAATAATATATTTAAAGAGATTATTAACTTTCTGAGAAACAAATGCAGCACTTAAGTCAAATCCAAAATATAGAATATAACCTTTCCCTTTTCTCACACTAAAAATAATGGGATTATTAGTCCCCTTTATAACATTCAATATTTTTGCCTCCTTACTACTTTCTAAATTAACTTTATAACCTTTACCTAATGGAATAGGACCATAAATAGAATCTACTGTAAATCCACTCATCAGAGAAAACGATTGAATTCCCAATACGTTTCTAAAATCGGCATAGTTAATTAAATTGCCACTCAAAATAAGAACTCCGCCATCTTCAACATACTTCAAAAACACATCTCTTTCATTCTGTGGTAGAAATTTATCTTGAGGGAGTATAAGAATTTTGTATTCATTTATTCTATTAATATCTTTTGGGAAAATATATTGCCACTGAAGAGATTTTAAGTTTCCATAATTTACTATTTCACTGTCATACTCCTGATTATTTTCTTTTAAATATTCCAGCCATGCATTTTTATTCCAGTATATAGCACAGAACTTTGCCTGTTCTGAAGACATGATTAAGTTTCCAATAAGGGATTTAAGTTGAATTGAAAAATCTCTAACATATTCAAACATCTCCTCTCCTCTGTGTTTAATACCCCAGAAACTAAATGTCGCAATACCTTTACACCCATAAAAAGTATTTAAATATGCCTGTTTTTTCAATAATTCAGGCGAAAAAGATATAGTATCTCCAGTCCATGTCCATGAACCTTTATTATGCATACTGGCTGATTGAAATTTTATTGCAAACTGTCTTCTTGCATCATCACAAAAATATGGGTCAATATTTATTTCCACTCCGGTGTTGGCGATACCATCAAAATCTATTATTGCTTTAGGGTAGAATTGTCCTAACGGTAATTGGTCTGGCATTTGGTTAATATAGACAGGTATTTCCGGTTTTATCCTTTTTGCAAATTTATATCCCCAGTTTACAAAATGAGTATAAGTTTCTATTTTAAATTTTAGAAGGTCAAAAACTTTTGGGTCAGTGAGGTTTTTAAAATCAGGGGACTCTGGTGGCTCATATCCATATTTCTCTTTAAATTTGTTTTTACAGATTTGACATTTTCCATCAATTGAAGCCTCATCAGCAAGAGATATTGCATCAACTCCACATTTGATGAAATTTTCTATTAATGGTCCTAAATACAATTCTCTATATCTATCATCTCCTAAACAATGTGAATCTATTTCTTTTATCTTATATCGTGGACTGGAAGGATAAAGATTTACTCCAAGTTTATATTTATGTGCTGTGTTAACAACATCTGGCAATCTACTCACAACATATTTTTCCTGTTCATTTATTTCTCCGTAAAAATTGACAATCCAATTACTTCCTAATGTTTTTATTTCCTTAATTATTTGTTCGGGAGAGAGAAGAGATAGAAAACCTGCGCTATTACACGGAGAGTGCATTATAGGAAAATCCTTCTCAGGGTCAGGAACTTTTTCAACAAGAAAGTCTGACTTATTTTGTAAATTCATAACAATAAATTTTACTGAAGAAGCAAATCTTTTGGCATAATTTGAAGTTTGGCTATTAAGACATATAATAACTTCTATAATTTTATCTGGTTGTTTGGGAGAAAATGTGATAAATTGGCCATTATAGTTCTGGTTGATACCTATACTTACCTTACTTCTATTAAAGATAAATCCTATACTTCCTTTATTTCCCTGAAAATTTATCCAGTCACTGCTTATATTTTCTAATTTTAATGTTTTTAAAGCACCTGAATAATCATAAGCAGAATGGTCCATCAAGTAATTTTCCTCTTTTTCTGAACTTATAAAAGATAAAGAAGTAGGACTTTCTCCTGTAAAAAGGTCAATATTAAACACTAATTTACTTCCTTTACATTTGACATATGGGGCATCTTTATAAAACTCTAACTCAATCATTTCTTTTTCATTTGTTGTGCTCTTATATCTCAATTTTACTCTCAGCGGACCTTCTTCAACTATCTCTCCTCTTAGAAAACCTGTCCAACTTCCAATACCACTCAATGATAGATATGCAGGATGCAAAAAATTTAAACTTTCATTTCCTAAATAATAGAGAATACCATCGTAGTTTCCATATTTTGTCATTTTTGCTGTTAAAGTTCCTGTTTTGATTACCCATCCCTTATTATCCCTATCTTCAATCATTGATTTCTTTTCAAAAACATTAATTTTAGAGTTTCCCAGATATATATAATAAGGTCTCCAGGAATTTGCTGGAACGTCTCCTAAAAATAAAATGCTATAACCTTTTTCTCCTTTTGATATTTGATGAGGTATGACATCCCCTACTTGATTGACAATTCTTATAGAATTCAAATCAACTTTTTCCTGTATATCAAATGGGATGTTAACAGGTATATTATGAAGCCAGACATTTTCGTCATTATACAAAATCACTGGAACTCTATATTCCCAATTCTCGTCCCACCATCCTTGATTTCCAACCGAATATATAATCCATTTAGGATAAGAAATTTCTGACGAAACTAATCTTGCTTTATAAATATCTGAATCTTTCTGAGAACAAACAGATTGATTAGAAAAAATAGAGAGCAAGAGAAAGGATAGAAGCCAATTTTTTTTATTTTGTAATATCTTGTAAAACATTTACCCTCCCTTTTTATTTAGAAAATGCTATCTCTAAAATATAATTAAATTTATCACCCGGGTTTAATTCTTTTTTCCCGGATAATTCAAAAGTCAAAGTATAACTATGGCTAAAATCATCTCCAACAATAACCCATCCTTTATCTAATGGCTCTTTTATTCTTATAATAAACTTCTGACCTGTAAGTGTTTCAAATTCAACCTCCTCTAGTCTTTTATACTGATTTTTTAAAGAATATTCAGGTGCTACAAATCTTTTGTCGCCTTTTGTAATCTGAAATATATATTCTTGTTTATCACCAGAAGGATACTTCACAGAAAATGCCAATCCTGCATAAACTGACCTTATCATCCAGAAACTAAAATAAGTTTCTGCCAGAGTTAATTTTGTTTCTGGTTCTGCAAGAACATCAATTATTAACCTGGTTCTGTTTTCGTTATCCGGTGGGACAATCGTTACTTTCTCTATGACAGAGAGTAATACAGCTTCATCCTTATAAAATTTGTGTTCAATTATGGCTGTTTTCCCCCCTTTTTCTGAATCTATCACATCTTTGAAATGAGATATCCATGAAGAAAATCGTCTCTCTGGAATTTTTGTATAGTCAATCCTGCCCCACCATAGAACCGTCTCTCCTTGTTTTGTTATACTGAAAACATTATGATATTCAGAAGATATAAAACTAACAATTAAATCTTCACAAATTATCTTACATCCTCTATTATAATCTCCGGCAACTTTATCAACTTTTATAACATCGCAAAATACATTAAAACACATCAAAAACATCATAATTTTATAAATAAAAAATTTCTTAATTTCCCATCTCCTATTTTACGACCCTAAATAACCCCATCTTTTATAACTTTCCGAATTTTTATTCCAGACATCAGTTCGCCAGGATTCAACAACCTTTTTCAAAAACCATTCAACATGCCCATCTACAAAAAGAATATTTCCTCCTGATAAATGTCTATCACTTATATCATAATAACCACTTTTCTCTATAAGGGATTCATCCGAAGAAGAAGCTCTTTTTCTATCTGCTACCATAATCTTTAAATTTGGTTCAGGAATCCGCGAAAGTTTACTTGGTGGTGACTGCCTCCATGTTTCTGAAAGACCATATCTTATATCTAATAACTTGTAATTATATCCATATGAAATTGCATTATTCCAAAGAAGAGGACTTTTTAAATCATCACTTGGACAGGTTAGAAGTTTTTTATAAGGATGAGCAACTGCAGAATCAGGGATTTTTTGATAACCTATATATTTTGCAATTACTCCAAACCATCTTACCTGATTTCCCCATGGTGGCACTCCCCAATATGGAAACCAATCATCATAATCCTGAATGTACATATGGAAAGCAAGACCTATCTGTTTCAGATTATTCATGCATACTGACTGTCTTGCTTTTTCCCTTGCCTTTGAAAGTGCAGGTAGCAACATCGCAGCCAAAATCGCGATGATGGCTACCACTACCAGAAGTTCTATCAAGGTAAAACCCGAGTTTCTTGCCCTTTTTTCCATTTTTCTTTACCTCCTTCTCTTAATTTCTTATTTCGCCTCTGTTTTAATAATTTACTCTCATATCACCTCACCTCCTTCAAAACACTCTTCATATATTCAAAGTCATCTCTTGTCCCTTTTTCTACATCAGTCGGTTCCTCGTATTCAAGTCCTATATAGCCGGTATAAAATGGCAGTAGTTTCTCAAATATCCTTTTATAATCAATAACTCCTTCTTTTAGCCGGCAGTATCTTGGTTTTTTATTTTCAAACTTTACACCCTTAAAATGAGTAAATCCAATATAAGGCAAAATATAATCAATTGCTTTTATCGGGTCTTCTCCATAATATAAAAAGTTTGCAGGGTCATAGTTTATCTTCACATTTTCCATACCAACTTCTTCTATTAATTTTTTGCAACTTTGTCCTGTGCTCATCAGCCCTCCATGATTTTCAACAATAAGTGTCAAATTATATTTACCTGCGACTTCGCCTATCTCCTTTAACAGATTACCAACCCTTTTAAACGATTCCTCACTTTCTTCCCATACATCACACAACCTTACATACTTTGCACCAAGAAAAGAAATTAAAGGTATTTCGTGTTTGTAATTGTATGTTATAGATGCCTCTATAATGCGAACTCCTTTTCCGTCTGCTATTTTTTTATTCTTTTCAATTTTTTCTGTATCATTGTCAAAAGCAAGGGGTAATTTCAAAGGGTCTCCAAAATGAACGCAGATATCAGTAATTCCGATTTTTTTCATAAAATTACAGTAGTTATCAAAATCCCAGAATCTAAATCCCCAAGGTGAACTTGTAAATTTCATATCAATCCTCCCATTTGAAAAGAATTTTTAAGATGTCATATTTATTTTCTTCAAGTTCTTTGTATGCCTTTGGTGCATCATCAACTGAATATTCCTTTGTATATAAACCTTTTGCATCAAATTTCCCTTCCGATATTAATTTCAGTATTTCCTCCTTATCTCCTGGATTTAATGCAATTGAAGCACTCACAAACAGGTCACTGCAATTCCATCTTGAATACCTTGTTATTACTATTGGCTGTCTGTACTGTCCCTGTAAATGTATTCTTCCACCAGGCCTTACATAATCAAAAACATCATCAACAATTTTTGGATTTCCACTTGCCTCTATCACGACATCAACCTTTTTCCCGTCATTTATATCCAACAATTCTTTCACCGGATTTTTGCATCTCAAATCAATCACACATTTACTAAATTTCCTTGCCAGTTTCAATCTTGTCTCATTTATATCACCAGCAATCACTTTACCTGCACCATATATCCTCAGCAGTTGAACTGCTGAAAGTCCTATAACTCCCATTCCTACAACTAAAACTGTTTCTCCCTGATAAACCTTAACCATATCTATTCCTTTTTTTGCAACACAGGCAAGATATGCAATCACTGCCTCCTGATAACTAACATTTTCTGGTATTTTTGCTGGTCTATCCATTAATGCAGGACTTGTTTTTGGATTTTTTAGTGCGTATTCACATTGACCTCCCCAGGCAGCCATATAATCAGGATAATACCTGACTTCATTCGCCATTACTCTATCACCAACCTTCAATGTCTCTCCTTTATTTGTCTTAAATGCAGTTTTTCCAACATACACAACTTCTCCAACCTCTTCATAACCAGGAACACATGGATACCAGACACCTTCCCAATTTGCTTCTCCCCTGTATACGGCCATCTCTGTTCCTGTTGAAATTCCACTATATTTTGTCTTTACAACTATTGTCTCATCATCAACTTCAGCTAATCTTATCTCTTTCAATTCAACTTCTCTCGGTCTTTTTAAAATTATTGCTTTGCCTTTTTCATACATTTTTTCTCCTATTTGAAATTTTTAAGTTCTGGTTTTATAAATATTTTCTGAACTTTTTTATTTTTACCTTCTATTTTCTCAAGAATTATTTCACCCGCCCTTTTCCCAATCTCTTCTCCTTTCTGTTCAACAAATGGAATTAAACCTTTAACGACTGAATTAAAATGGACTTCTGAAAACTCAGACAAATTTAGATCAACGGGGTCAAATCCAGTCAAAACTATATCATCTGGAATTTCTAATTTATTATCATAGCAAAACTTAAATCCATATTTGAAATAGAGTAAGCTTTCCACAAATATTGCATCTGGTTTTTCTTCTTTGAACATTTTTTCAAGTGCGGAATAAATATCAGATTGTGAGATTATATCCTTACATATAAGGTTTTCCTCTACCTTAATCTTGTTCTTCCTTAATGCAAGCAAATAACCTTCAAATCTATTCCCTAAAGCAGTTAATTTTTCTTTACTGCCAATATAAGCAATTTTTCTTTTCCCATTTTTTATCAAAGAATCCACTGCTTTAAAACTGCCAAATTTGTTATCACTCACAACAAAATCAATATTCTTTTTGGGAAAATAATTGTCAACAAGAACAACCGGAATTCTTGACTTTTCTATTTCCTGCAATATTTCTTCATAATTTTCTCTTTTCTGTGGAGCAAGTATTAAACCTTCAACTTTTCTTTCAAAAAATGCCCGTAGATATTGTGTCTCCTTTTCTCCAAAATTTGAACTTGAAACAAGTGCAAAATAATTGCTTTTTGCAAGAACTCTTTCTATTCCTGATAGAATACTTAAATTAAAACTCCTTGTTAGATCCCCAAGAATTATTCCAATTGTTTGTGTTTTCCCGGTTTTTAATTGAAGTCCAAGATAATCTGGTTTATAATTTTCCTTCTCAAGTTTCTTTTTTATTTTTTCAACGAGTTCTCTTCTTATTCTCTTTTCTTTCCACTTATTGTTGTAAACATATGATACTGTTGCTACACTCACTCCAATTTCTTCTGCAATCTCTTTTAATCTCTTCATCTTCTCCATCTGCTTAATCGTTTCCCATTAATATTCTTATACCACTCATTATACCTATAAAAAGTTTTTTGTCAAGAGATAATCGTTTAACCGGACATTCCGAGATGAGACCCGCGGTGTCAAGGAGGCAAGACTGGAAGGCATCGGCGTCAATCTCTCTCCCGAAGCCAGACACATTCTTCACCACCCTTTTATGTCAAATTTTTGGGCGGAGTTTAGAGGTTTTCCTCCTGAAGGCTGTGCCAGATTTTCATGGCTTCCTCTTGAGTCTCGCCAGGGGAAAGCGGGCCGATGAGAATAAGGTTTCCCTTCCGGCGCAGATAGGAAAGAACGCGCCGGTAGTAACTTTTCAGGTCCTCTCCATCCTTTCTGGGGATACTGCCGAAATAGATTTTGCCGGAGGTCTCTATTTGGCTTAAGGTCTTTTTCCAGTCATACTTTTCCGGATTGCCGAAGTTTACTGCCTTGACTTCCGGCGCCTGAAGGAGCCTGTCCAGGAGGGTGCGGCCATCCCCGCAGAAGTGGAACCAGCCGCCAAAGGGAGCCACAGACTTAAAAGCAAACGGCAGGACTTTTTCCACCAGCCCCGGAGAAATCAGGGTGGTGGTATCTTCGCAGGAACGAACTCCGCAGCCGGCCATGTAAAGGGTAGCGCTGTGGCAACCGGATGTGGCTGGCTCGCCAATCCAGTCTTTAAGAATCTGGCTGGCTCGCCGGTAAACATAGCCGGTCAGCTCCAGCAGGTGTTCCACGAAGTCAAAATCGTCGTATAACTGGTAGAAAAGGTCATCGCCATAAATTAGATGGGCCAGATCAAACACTCCCTGGGTGTCTGGCAGATAAATCTTCACCGCGGTTGGCTTCAGGTACTCCTGATAGACCTGCAAATACAGCCGGCACTGGCGCATTAAGCCTTTTTCCTCCACCGGTTCCAATTTTTCCGGGGAAAGTTCCAGCAACTGCCGTTTGGTGAGTCGTTCATGGAGCCAGGGCATCTTGTCCGGGAAAATTTTCTGCGAAAGGCCAAAGACCGAGGCAAGAAAACCTGTTCCGAAATTCACCCGGACGGATGGGACCGCGTCACTGCCGCCCCGAAGAACCGCCAGGGCAACCCACAACTGCTCCAGCAACATCTTTTCCGGGTCGAAAAACTGCTCCTGTAGATTGTACCGGGGAAACCTTTCTCGTTCCGGCACCTGCCCGGTGAGCAGCAGCGGCAAAAAGTCCACTGACTGATGCTGCCAGACCGCGGCCTGCCTGGTCTGGCCGGCAGCCAAACGTTTTTCATCCGTGGCTTCCTGAATCAAACCTATCAGCTCTTTCAAGTTTTCTCTTAACATGGCCATTGTTTGCCCTTTCTTGATAAACTGTACGCTAACGATACGTTAGTTTGTATATTACTCCTTGTGAACTCTCCATAATCTGTCTTTTACCATCCATTTTACAGTCCCCTTTCGTCCCTGTCAAATTTTCCACCTTTGCTGCTAA
>Ga0116166_1003932_pt1 | contig 11131 bp, 7 predicted proteins | sample AD_JPNMR2_MetaG_FD_89884 | JGI IMG/M metagenome (GOLD analysis project Ga0116166, IMG submission 89884) | Active sludge microbial communities of municipal wastewater-treating anaerobic digesters from Japan - AD_JPNMR2_MetaG | ecosystem: Engineered > Bioreactor > Anaerobic > Digestate | place...
CTCCTATCAAAAAGAAAAGAATACTAAAAATAAAACTTACAAACACTACCTTTGAAAATGTTTGTCTTGTGTTCATTGGTATTCACTTTCATCGATAAAGTTTATTTTATTTGCTTTTTCTATAAACTCTCCTGCATAAATACAGAAGTGTATTAACACTGAAAATAAAAATAACATATATAGAGCAAGACACATGAATTTACATTTAAGAATGATAACTAAAACAGGTATGATGGAAAAGGAATAGTTTGTCCAATAGATGGTATCTGTTAGTGTCCTGCACATATTAAAATGGCTATCCTTTTTATGCATATCTAAGTATGTATAATATTGTACTCTTCTCACCTTCGTGTACCTCATTATTACCGCTCCCTTTTAGACCTGCATAAATTCATTATCTTTTATCATCATCTTCTTCCTTTGCCATCAAAAAGAGAGCGTTGAGAAAAAAGTTATATTATTCTATTATGTTTTACCAATACGTTTCCTTTTTAATTTTTCCTTGTTATCTTGCTTCATTATATACTATATATTACATACTAAATTATATCATACACACAATTTAAACTGTAACAAATTTTTTATTTTATCACCATAAAAATAAAATAAAAACATACTATCTTTTTTAATTTCATCTTATCATCTTTGTGAACTACCATTCAAAGCATCCCAACTACTCCTGCCTGTTTTTTATACATCGCAATTACATACGACAAAGAACATTTAACCAAAGAGTACCCAGAGAACCACAGAGGAGCAAAAAGATAAATTTTCCTTCTGTGTTTTTCTTGGAGCAGGAGTGGGATTAAGATATAGCGATGAGGAAGCATTGGATGGTAGAACAACCGTTTACTATACTGAATAGGTGGCATGGCTATATGCGGTATTGATTTTGTGGTTTAGGTAGGTCCGGTATTGTTAGCTTAAAATTGGAATTGAATGTTTGTGGCATTGAGTGTATATAGCAAAGTGTGTCTATAGTGCTAATAATGATAAAATAGATGTGTAGAAACAAATCAAAATGGATAGGATAACCTTATAACTTTTCGTTTATTTTAATTTTCAATCAAATATTGCCACTTGAAAATAAATATGATTTATATCAATACATATTACATTGTTTGTTTACAGGTTTCATTTACGAGTTATGTCTGTTCATGTGTTTTCGGGTTGCAAAAATTACACTTGTAGTAATACCAATAGCTACGACTAACAAGAAATTAATGTTCAAACTTAATCCTGTTATTACATGAAGTTCTACTAAGGGGGTATCAATCACATCATAATCATCCGCAACCTGACACCAATAAAACCCCGAATCTTCTAATTGAAGGTCTTCTAAATAAAGTGTATCTGTTGTGGCACCGTCAATAATTTCAGGAGATTTTAAATTCTTCAAATGACTGAAATACCATTGAAATGCCACTTCTCCACGAGCACCAACAACAATTACTTTTAGAGAGAGTGTATCGCCTACCATTTTAACGATATATTCTGGGCTATCTATCCATGCGTCAAAAGCCATACACGGTCCCGATGCGGTAACTATACTTATTGGAGTCCCAATAGGTACTTGCTGTCCTGCAGACGGGTTCTGACTTATCACATTACCAGCAGGAATGGTATCACTGCATTGTTGTGATACAGAACCTATTGCCAGATTTGCTGTTACTATTTCATTAATTGCTTCAGCCTGTGGAAGTCCTACAACATCAGGTACAATTCTATATTCAATAGTCCCTTCTCCTTCGCCTTCAGGGGTTCCCTCAGGAGTTCCTTCAACGATACCTTCTCCTTCAGGGGTTCCCTCAGGAGTTCCTTCAACGATACCTTCTCCTTCAGGGGTTCCTTCGGGGGTTCCTTCGACAATACCTTCGCCTTCAGGCGTTCCTTCAGGTGTTCCTTCGACGATACCTTCTCCTTCGGGGGTGCCTTCGGGGGTTCCCTCAGGAGTTCCTTCAACGATACCTTCTCCTTCAGGGGTGCCTTCGGGGGTTCCCTCAGGAGTTCCTTCAACGATACCTTCTCCTTCAGGGGTTCCTTCAGGGGTTCCTTCGACAATACCTTCGCCTTCAGGCGTTCCTTCGGCAATACCTTCTCCTTCGGGGGTGCCTTCGGGGGTTCCTTCAGGCGTTCCTTCGGCAATACCTTCTCCTTCGGGGGTGCCTTCGGGGGTTCCTTCTGGGGTTCCTTCGACAATACCTTCACCTTCAGGGGTTCCTTCTGGGGTTCCTTCTGGCGTTCCTTCGACGATACCTTCGCCTTCAGGAGTTCCTTCGGGAGTTCCTTCGACAATACCTTCACCTTCGGGGGTTCCCTCTGGCGTTCCTTCGACAATACCTTCGCCTTCGGGAGTTCCTTCGGGGGTTCCTTCGACAATACCCTCTCCTTCGGTACACGGACCAGAGGATACGACAATATTTACTGGTGTTCCTCCTGTAACGGGTGTTCCCGCAGATGGAGTTTGACTAATCACAATCCCTGCAGGTACTGAATTATCACACTGTTGTGTTACAGTCCCAACTATTAGGCTCGCATTTGTTATTGCTGTCTCCGCAGAACTTTGTGCCATACCTACAACATCAGGGACAATCGTATTACATGGCCCTGTTGAAATAACCAGATTTACTGGACTACCTGCAGGAACCCGAATACCCGAAGTAGGATTTTGAGTTATAACCCTTCCTGCAGGAACCGTATTACTACATTGCTGGCTTATACTACCCACAGTCAAACCTGATGCGGTAATTTCTGCTGTTGCAGATGCCTGTGTAAGACCTATAACATATGGAACTACATATTCAGTTTGCCACTGGAAATAAGGATAAGTAACCCCTTCAACAATACCCCATATATTATTAAAATCCCAATTATTAAAAGTGCTTTGTTGTTTCATCTCACTGGTTGTCTTTCCTGTTCCCCCTGCTGAAGAACTTTGTCCTGATGTGTCTTTGTCCCAGTAACTATCTGATACTGTGGCTGTATTATGCCCCAATAATCCACCGTAGTAAGTTCCAGAAGCAGAGACAAGCCCTGTAGAATAACAGTTAGTTACGGTATCACGATTACTACCAACAAGTCCACCTATATAAGATGTTCCGCTTACGGCTCCTGTAGAGTAACTATTATTAATAGTGCCTCTATTTTCACCAACTACACCCCCAATATAACTTGTAGTTCCATTAACAGTTCCCTCAAAAAAACTTCGAGTAACAAGATTTCTATTTGCTCCAGCAATACCTCCAAGATATGAATCCCCACTGACAGTAGCGGATGAGTAGGTATGAATAACATATCCAACATCTCTGTTATCTCCTGTTATCCCACCAACATAGTGAGAACCCGATACAGTTCCTGAAGAATGGCAATCTTCAATACTTCCCCCTTGATTATAACCTACAACAATTCCTACTTTGTTTTGTCCAACAATTTCTGCATTTACAACTCTAAGATATGTAATTTCTGCTCCAGCCCCTGTATGACCAAATAACCCTACATTGGATTCAGTAGGACGGTTAATATATAAATTAAAAACTGCGTGTCCATTCCCATAAAACTTACCTGTAAACGTCCCTATTGGCTTAAAACCTGCCCTGTCATTCCAGTTAATAGTGTCACTGGCATCAATATCCTGAGTTAAAATATATTCCCCATTCAATGGATATGCGGGACTACTCCCTATTAACTGAAGTTCTTCAATTGTACTAATAAATATTGCTGAATATCCATTGGATATAATTCCAACAATAAATAAAGTAAAAACAAATAGGATTTTCAATAGATATGAATTCTCATTTTTTTCTAAGTAATAACTAAACATCATATAACCTCCAATAATTGTTTAAATAACAATATTAAATAAAAAAATTTTTTTAACATAAATATTATTTTTAAAATAAAAAAATGACATATTTTTTACATTATAACATATTATGACATATTTTTGTAATTTTTACAATTTTTTTTAAAAATCACCCTCTAATTTATTTGCATATATATTTATGTTTACCCCTAAATATTGAAGTTGAAGATAAATACACATTATAAAAAAATATAAATTAATTAGATATAAATGGATTTAAAAATAGTTTCCCTATCATTTTTAATCTTTTTACATTGTGAGTTCGTAATTCCCATCTTTATATTTCGGATATGAACGACATTTTTATTACTTATAACACTGCGGAGCTCAAACGTCTATTCTGTGGGTTTTGATTCTTGAATTTGGACTTCGGGAGTGGTTGTTTCAACTTTTCCCCCAGTCTTTTCTACTATTTTAGCAATGATATCATCAGACTTGGTTTTACCTTTTATTTTACGGTCATGCCAATCGGGATTTGTTAGTAGCGTCACCCCATAAATTTGCTTTATAGCAGAGATAAAGATACGTGTTTCTTCTGATTTTACACTTCCCAATCGAATTTCATATTTAATTCTGTTCAGTTGCATCCATTTCCGTTTCGGTTGGTCAAATGCAACAAACACACCTCTTTTATCTCTTGTGTAAATGTCCAATTTCATTTCTTTCAACGTTTCTTTTGTTGCTTGCCATGTTTTGTCGAAAGGTGCTTTTACTGTGATGACTTTTTCCTCAGCAAAACCGCTTGTATCTTTTAATGTTCGTGCACATCCATTGAAAAGAATGAATGTTAAAACGACTACAATTATAAAATTGAAACTAACCATATACCTTTTTGTCATATCAAATCTCCTTAAAATAAAAATCTATTTGTTATGTTCAATTTATTTTTACACAGAAGTTATATTTTACACTATATCTCGGTTCTGCCATCATTGGAGCGACTGCATCACGCCATTGTGCATAATGTGGGGTTTCTTTATGTGCTTTTGCTCCGTCTTCATCTCTATAGGCTTCATACAAAACGAATCGTGTTGGGTCATCTAATTGTTGAAGAACATCAAAGCGAATGACTCCTGGCTCTTTTCGACTTTCCAGAGCATTCTTTTCCGACTCTTTGCGAAATGCATCGATACAATCAGGTTTTACATGCACGTAAACAAATACTACAAACATGAGAGCACCTCAGACGCTTTTATTTATAAAAAAAATGAAACTCTAATTCTAAAATTAATTATATTATTATGTATTATTTATTACAATACATTCAAAAAGGAAAATCATATTTCAAAACGTACTATACAGCTTTATATTTTTTATTATAAGAGACACAAAATTTGTCTGACAATAAGTCGAAGTTAAAGATGTTACATTATATTTGATAGAAAAATCACCTCGTCGTTCCGAAACATAACATATAGGATAAGATGTCTAAACAAGAGATAAAAACGTTAACATAATACGATAGACAAAAATAGGATGTTTTATGGTGTGGACAAAGTTGATACATGATCAAGGTGGAGCAAAAATAGGTTAAACAATTAATGATAAGAACATTTGCACATTGGTTCCTTGAACGCTTTGGTGCCCACTCTTTATTACAAAGTTTTTTGGCCGCTTTATTTATTTTATTTGCAGTTCAGCTATTTACAATCGGTGTATTAAGTGAACGTTTACCTATAGAGGTATCAAGACCTTACTTTCAGGAAGTTCGAACGTTTACATTTGAGCCGAGGGAAAAGTTAGAAATTGATAATGTTGATGGAACAGTCAATATAACACCGGGCAAGAACTCAAAGATAAGTATTATTGCAGATATTCGTGGGTATCCTCGTCGATTTAGAGACCGCGATAAAGTGATGAAGTTTTATAAGAAACTGTTCCAGATTATTGAGAGTGATACAAGAGTATCTCTGAAAACAGAACCCCATTCCCGTCCAGAAGGGGTAGAATTCCGTATTGATTACCAGGTAACGGTTCCAGAAAAAATAGATATAGAAATAAATGTTATGAGTAGAGGGAATGTCTATATTACCGCTGGCTGTAAAAATGTTTCTGTCCGAGCCAATCAAGGCGATATTACAATTATCCAGCCTGAGGGTGATGTTTTTGCCCAAACAATTTTAGGTCGAATTGATGTTAGGAATGTAACAACCAGTGCGGATGTTCAAACTATTAACGGTGCTATTTATATCACAGCGGAAAAAGGTAAAATAAAGGCAAACTCGGTGAATGGGAATATTCAAGCGTCTCTTCTGACAGAAAACATTGAACTGTGTGATTTAAGTGTTACAAACGGTAATATATCATTGTCATTTCCTGAACTTTTTTCATCAAAAATCCTTGCAAAAACGAATCGAGGGTATATCACATCAGAGTTCCCATTGGGTGATGTTTTACCTGGAACTCAGGTCAGTTTAATAGAAAAACAAATCGGTAAGGGAGTCGCCGATTTGAAATTGACGTCTATGAATGGCAAAATATTAATATCTCGTCTTATTCAGTAGAGAAACCAAGTTAATAAATAATCAGTCTAAATAATAAGTAAAAGGATTAAATAATGTTTAAATTATTTAGTTCGGCTTCTTCACCTTCACAAGGAGCAATTGCCGTTTATCCAACGGCTACAGAGAACCAACCCGAATGTACAGAGTTGGAGTTAGTTCGAAGAAGTCGTAAGGGCGACACGGAAGCGTATGCAGAATTGGTTCGTAAATACCAACAAGTAGTGTTTAATATTGCATATCGCTTTATGCGTGATGTAAGTCTTGCGGAAGATATGGCTCAAGAGGCATTTATTAAAGCCTTTAAGCATATTAAAGGTTTCCGTGGAGATTGCTCATTCTCTACATGGTTATATCGGGTTACATGTAGTGTTTGTTTGACCGAATTAAGCCGTCGGAAAAAACGTTGTGAGGTTGGTTTACAACCTAATACGCCCGTCGGTAGTGTAGAAAGTAAAGTAAATGAATATGAAATTGCAGAGAAGATACGTGAATGTGTTACACGACTCTCGGACCGGTATGCAACCGTATTGACATTATATTATTTAAATGGTATTTCGTATGAAGAAATTGCAGAAATTATGGATATACCAGTTGGCACATTAAAAACATGGATGTTCCGTGCACGTAAACAGCTTCGTAAAGTTGTAGAAAAGGAGATATTCCCAAATGGCAAAGATACCCCATGAAGATGAATTAGATGCTTTTATAGAGTCTGTTCTGAGAGACGAGAAATTAATTCCAGCTCCCATAACTTTACATTCAAAAGTAGTTAAACGATTGAAATTACATGAGTTGCGAGAGCGTGAACGGATGCGTTTCCGTTACCTAATGACTGGATTTGTAATAACAGTGTTAACAATAGTATTTGGTGTCATTTTCTCAGTGGCTTTTTACAAATGGTCTGTTGTTTTCTGGTATGGCTCCGATGCAAGCCGTGGCTACTGGGATTACTATCAGACAATATTACAGACATTCTGGACAAGGTATCAAGGCTCTTACTCATTTTTAATAAGTTTAGCAGTAGGCATTAGTACCTTAGTGTTACTATTAGTCCCGTGGGCAAAATCGCCCAAAGCATAAGGGGTAGAGGGTAAAGTGCCTGATTTTACCTCATTTCTTTTTTCCCCGTGTGTCATTTACCCCTTTTTTTCGTTATAATAGAAAGGCTATTTGTACATATATGGAATAAAGAAAAAGGATACTATTTATGAATTGGAAAATTTTCCTTTCCAAGGGAGTTATACAAGCAGTTTTTGTTTTAGTATTGTTAATAATTATAGGTCTTGCTCTTGCGTTCTTATTAGCCCCTGAAAAACCGGAAGCACCACCTCGCTCAAAAATTTCCTATGAAGGTAAACCAACCTCATCACCGAAGCCAACAAAACAATATGATGAGATTCTTCCCGAGACGCCATCTTCTACAGAACCTGTAAAAACAGAGAGACAAACCTCTCCACAGTCCACTCCAAAAACAGAGGAAGACATTGAGCAGGAACAAAAAGAGTTCCCGGTTATTGTAAAAGTATTGGATGGTGAAACAAATCAACCTATTGCAGGTGCACAGGTTTTATTGGCTACAGGCATGACACATAAAAAAGGTCCAACAATAACCAGTTCCATTACAGGAAGGGATGCCTCTCAATATTATATTGAATCGCGAAAGGTTCGTGGACCTTTTTCTACCAATACCGAGGGCATCGCACAGTTGTCTTTGTATAGTGGTGAGTTAGAGCGATATCGTAAAGAAAGTATGAGGATTGTTGTAAAATCAGGAGATTATATACAGGAAGAGGAACAGATATCGTCTATTAATATAGAAGAGACAAAGCCGACAGAGGTCGTTATTCGATTATATAAAGGAGGAACAATTGAAGGAAAAGTGGTCGAAGAGGGAAGCAATACGGGGGCAAGTGGAATCAAGATTTTTATTGATCAGGGCTCCAATCCTTTCCTTAAACAGGGAAAACTCTTACCTGAAAGCACGTCAATAACAGATGAAGAAGGCAATTTTAAACTGACAGGATTAATACCAGGCACCTATGGCTTATATGTCTCAGTAGAAGGCACACCGTATTTGCCAAGTAAAAAGGAAATTCCCTATAAAAAGGTAACTTTGGTGTCTCCAAAAGACTCACAAAAAGGGATTATATTCAAAGTTGAGCCCGCAGGTATGATATGGGGATATATAATGAATATGTCAGGAGAACCTGTATCGGGTGCACAAATTATGTTAACCACCTCACAAAGTATTTTTACACAGGCAGTTAATGCGTTTTTGACAAAAGAGGGTCCAAAGTCAACATCCTCAGACAGTACTGGGTATTACGAGTTAGGTGGTGTGGCTCTGAATCAAGAATGGAGACTCTATGTAACCGCTGAAGGAAATTATACCCCACAATTAAGTGATGTCTTTGCGTTAACCCCTTCTTACCGTGTTGTAAGGGTTGATATTAATATGTTCGATGGCGGTTCGGTGGCTGGTTCTATCCGTGATACCGATGGGAAACCTGTGTCAAATGCAGAGGTGCTATGTATGCCTGAATATCGTGCTATTTTTTCTCCATTAGACCAACCTACTGCATTTCGTAGTGTGACATCACAAGAAGATGGTACCTATTTATTAACGGGGTTGCCTCCAGGAAATTTCCAGGTTATGGCATGGAAAGCAGGATTTAAAGTGCCTCTTTCAGGAGTAAAGATTTCAAGTGATGGCTTTTCTCGGCTTGATGGTATCAACTTCACATTAGAGCCTATTGATAAAGGAGACCTTTCTGTTTTCGGGAAAGTAACGAATCCACAAGGACAACCTTTAAGTGGTGCGGATGTGAATCTGGAAGGGGTAACCACAGCAGGTTTCCAATCAGAAGAACATTCTACCACTACGGATAGTTCAGGAATGTATCGAATTGATGGTGTGAATATTGGGTATTATGAGTTGCGTGTTTCCTATCCTGGGTATGTTACACGCACACTATATAACGTCCGCTTTAATCAGCCGACGGATATTGTTCTTCAGACCTTTGGCGTTATCCGTGGACAGGTACTTGTTAAAGAGACGGGTTCACCATTAGAACAACCGTTTACTATTAAGGCAACTCCTTCCGCTTATAGTGCTGATGAATCGGGTGATATTGCATTTGCTCAATATACAACCGAACCCGTTGAGGGGTCATTTACAGATAAAGAGGGTAGATTTGAACTTGAATTGGGTCCTGGAGCCTTTGACCTTGTCGCAACGGCTGAAGAGTATGTTGAAGGACGGGCTCAAGTCACAGTGCGTGAAGGAGAGACCGTCGAGGTAAAAATATATGTTTCGAAACAAGGGGCTGTCCTTGCAGGAAAGGTTACTATCCGAGGTGGTGGAAACCCACAAGGAACGAGGGTATTTTTAATTCGAGCCGAATCAGAGACAGAAGCGATGAGTAAAGTGCTTTTAGCAGACGAGGCAACTGGGACAAAGGTTCAAGGTGTCGGAGATGATGGGGCATTCCGTTTTGAAGCAGTTGCAGAAGGTAACTATGTTGTCGTTGCCCAACATGAAGGTTATGCAATGGCTAATAGTGGTTTAATATCTCTTAATCCAGGACAGCGAATGGAAAATATTACCATTACACTAAGTTCAGGAGGTGGATTGGAAGGACATATTTATATTGATGGTAAACTGGCAGGAAATGCAATGGTCATTATTTTAGGTCCAGGTGGATTAAAAACAACAAATGCTGATGAAAGTGGCTATTATTCCTTTGAAGGACTGTCAAGCGGTGTATATCAATTAGTTGCTTCACCTGTAGGTGCCTCCGATGTCAATGAGGTTGAAGATATAAATATGAGTGGACTTTTTGAAACAAGGGGTGTTCCAGTTGAAGTTAAAGAGGGACAAACAACACGATTTGATTTTGGCCGAATGGGCGGAACCCGAATTGAAGGACGTTGCAATCCTGCTCCACCTATTGGAGGTATAGCATTACTACGTCCACCTTCTGGAAGAACGTATGCTTTCGGACAAATCGTTAATATGGATGAATTGGTCGGAAGTATGAGCACCATGGTTAATCCATTGGGGGGAAATTTCGTTTTTGAAGATGTCCCTACTGGTGAATGGCAATTGGATATTTATTATGTTCAATTTGGCCGTGGTGTTCGGTATGTGTATACAGTTATCGTTGATGTTAAAGGTGAAGAACCCGTAATGAATATTGATTGCATGGTTCGATTGTAAAAAATAGAAATAAGGAAGCATTATTCAGTGGCATTAATTGATGTTGAAAACTTAAAGGTTTCGTATGGAGACTTTGTTGCAATAGATGGCATCTCATTTAGTTTAGAGCCTGGGGTCATCGGATTAATTGGACCGAACGGTGCAGGAAAAACGACGCTTATCCGTAGTTTTTTGGGCTTCATCCGTCCTCAGCAAGGCAAAATATATATTGCGGGGAATGAATTGCCGAAGGACATTCTCAAGGTTAGAGCCATAGTCGGGCACATGCCAGAGCGTGAAGTTGTTAGTCCGAAAGTTACAGCGGTAAGTTTCCTTGTCTACTGTGGTCGACTTGTTGGAATGTCATATATAGATGCTCTGGAACGTTCCCACGAGGTATTAAACTATGTAGGATTACAGGAAGCAAGATATAGACCTATGCAGACCTATTCTACGGGTATGCTACAACGAGTGAAATTGGCTCAGTCCATCCTACATGACCCAAAGATTTTGATACTGGATGAACCGACCAATGGTTTAGATCCAGATGGACGCTTAGAAATGTTA
>Ga0116166_1003937_pt1 | contig 11124 bp, 11 predicted proteins | sample AD_JPNMR2_MetaG_FD_89884 | JGI IMG/M metagenome (GOLD analysis project Ga0116166, IMG submission 89884) | Active sludge microbial communities of municipal wastewater-treating anaerobic digesters from Japan - AD_JPNMR2_MetaG | ecosystem: Engineered > Bioreactor > Anaerobic > Digestate | place...
AACTAATTTATAAAAATAATAAAAATAGCAAGCGAATATTTGCAGGACACAATTTTAATTCTTAGCGAATGCAAGCTGTAGGATTTTTAGCCGGAATGAGCTTTAGAATTATTCGTGTCCGAAACCGTGAGCGGATATTTTTATTATTTTTAATCAAATGCGAAGGATCTCATGGGATCCTTCGGGCTAAAGCCCTCAGGATGACACTATGAGGTATTCATGGCAATGACACTGATCGGGGTATTCACAGCAATGACAAATTTGTTCGTTGAAAAAAACAGCAAAAAATGTTATTATTTAAAGGAGAAAACGAGGTGAAGCAATGTACGAAATACGACAACAAAGGCGAAAAGAACTAAGAGAAAAAAAATGGTTTTATTATGCCATCCTGGCAATAGGTATTTTTGTTTTTTCCCAGGGCTGTTCCTTAATGTCACGAAATCCGGGATATGCGGCAACCGCAGCAGTTTTGGGTCTTTTGCTCCACAATGGCAGCGTGGATAGAATTTATATGAGCATTTTCAACCATGAAGCTCACAAATATGCAAAGTTTGCAATGTTAATTATCCTATGCATAATTGCAGTTTTCAGCTATTTTAAAAGATTGGGTTTCCCTCTGTTCGTGCTCTTGGACTTATGTTCTGTCCTTTTATTTGCAATTATAGCATTTATATGTCAAAAATTAACTAAACAACAGGAGTAAATAATGCTTAAAAAATTTATAACATACTACAAACCGGTGAGAGTAATTTTCTTTGCCGACATGCTTTGTGCCTTCACAGTGGCGGTATGTGATTTATTTTATCCCATGATTACAAGAAACATCATCAATATATATGTACCCAACCAGCAATTTGAGCTCATGATCAAATGGCTTCTTGTTTTAGGCGTCATATATATTCTTAAATTGGGACTTAATTATTATATTACGTATTATGGCCATATCATGGGCGTAAAAATGCAGGCCAACATGAGAAAAGACATATTTGAACACCTGCAGGACCTGCCATTTGTATTTTTTGATGAAAATAAAACGGGAAGCCTGTCATCGAGAATAATAAATGATTTGATGGATATTTCAGAGCTGGCTCATCACGGTCCGGAAGATTTATTCATATCAACAATTATGCTTATAGGCTCTTTTATTATGCTCAGCAGAATCAACCTGCCCCTTGCCCTGATTGTGTTTTCAATAGTTCCTCTTTTAATATTTGTTGCAATGAAGCTTAGAATCAAGATGGAAGATGCTTTCATGGAAACAAGGATAACCATAGGGGAAGTAAATGCAACCATTGAAAACAGCATATCAGGTATAAGGGTTTCCAAGGCATTCAGCAATAAAGAGATAGAATTGGAGAAATTCAACAGGAATAACAGCAGGTTTCAGGAAGCCAGGAGAAAGGCCTACAAGGTAATGGCGGAATTTCATGTGGGTTCGTCATTTATAATGGATGTTTTGAACATTGTTGTTTTAAGCGCGGGAGCAATATTCTTTTTCAGGGGAAAAATCAACTTTGGGGACTTTGCGGCATTCTTACTCTATATCGGAAACTTTTTAAACCCCATAAGAAAATTAGTGAACTTTGTTGAGCAGTATCAGTCAGGAGTATCGGGATTCAAACGCTTTGTTGAAATAATGGAAAAGGAAGTTGAAAAGGATGATCCGGGTGCCCAGGATATATTCGATATAAAGGGTGATATAAGCTTCAAGGATGTAAGCTTCGCTTATGATGACAATAAAGAAGTTTTAAAGAATATAAGCTTTGATATAGAAGCCGGTAAGACAGTCGCATTAGTTGGCCCTTCAGGAGGAGGCAAAACAACTCTTTGCCATTTGATACCCCGTTTTTATGAGATAGAAGACGGCAGCATTTCAATCGACAATATCGATATAAGAAAGTTTACCCGCAGGTCTCTAAGGAAAAATATTGGGATCGTCCAACAAGATGTATTTCTGTTTACAGGGACTATTTATGAGAATATTCAATGCGGGAGATTTGACGCAAGCCGGGAAGAAGTATATGAAGCCGCCAAAAAAGCTAACATCCATGATTACATAATGTCCCTGCCTGAGGGATATGATACTTATGTGGGGGAAAGGGGAGTAAAACTGTCGGGAGGACAAAAGCAAAGAATCTCCATAGCAAGAGTATTCTTGAAAAACCCCCAATATTAATATTGGATGAAGCTACCTCGGCCCTTGACAATGCCACGGAGCTTTTGATACAAAAATCCTTGGAGGAATTGGCGAGAGGACGAACAACCCTGATTGTGGCCCACAGGTTGTCTACAATCAAAAATGCCGATGAAATAATCGTATTAACAGATCAGGGTATCCGGGAAAAAGGAAGTCATCAGGAACTATTGGAGAAAAGGGGTATATATTCGGAATTATATAATTCACAATTTATAGATTAAGAGGGAGAAATCATGAGAGTAACAATAATAGGCTATTGGGGAGGATTCCCAAGAGCAGGGGAAGCAAGCTCGGGATACCTGGTGGAACACGATGGTTACAAGCTCCTGCTGGAATGCGGCAGCGGAGTTCTTAGCTCGGTGCAGAAAATAAGTGATATAAAGGATATCAATGCAGCATTGATAACCCACTATCACTATGACCACTGCTGTGATATAGGACCCTTGCAATATGGGGTCCAGGTGAAAACCCAACTGAAGGAAATCTCAGCCCCCCTGCCCATTTATGGACCGGATGGAGAATTTTTTGAGCTTCTTAAATGGGGTGAATACACCTACGGGGTAAGGTTTGATGAAAAAAGCTCTTTAACTTTAGGACCCTTTGAAATAAGCTTCATTAAAAATATTCATCCCGTTGACACATACGGGGTAAGAATTAAGTGCGAGGATAAAATTTTATCCTATACCTCAGATACATCATATTTCGAAGATTTAGTTGAGTTCTATAAAGACTCCGATTTGTTAATCTGCGAATGCAGCTTCTATTCAAATATGGACGGGACCAAGGCAGGCCACCTGAACAGTTCTCAGGCAGGCATGCTTGCAGAAAAAGCAGGTGTGAAGAAGCTTATTCTAACCCACCTGCCTCATTTCGGAGACTTGAATAATTTATTGCTTGAAGCTAGGGACTACTATAAGGGAAAAATTGAACTAGCGTTTTATTTAAAGGAAATCAATATCTATACTCAGGAAGTGAGACCATGATAGCTGTAAAAGGCAGGAGAAGATGCACAAATTGCGGTAAAAGATACAATTATACATATGCCAAGGGCGAAGAAGCTTCAAAAAAAGCCAAATTTAAGGGTAAAGAGGAAAACTTAAGCACCGTTACAAGCGTAAGGGTGCTTTCCATGCATACCTATGAAGTAACCGCTGTTTGCCCCGAATGCGGTTTAGAAGAAACATTTATATATAATGACTAAAAAGATACTATATCATCAAAAGTGTATCCCTTTGTCGTCCTGAGCGAAACGAAAAATATTATTGAAAGTGGGTTTCACCATCAATCATTTTGCTTGTCAACAGTTTTTTGCATACCATAAACGTAATTGAGGAGGATATCTTTCTTGTTCTCTAATTTCCCTTCAATTACTTCATTCAATACTTTATTTAAAATCATGCCTATTCTTTTACCCTTGGGCATGCCTGCATCAAGCAGGTCCTGACCGTTTATAGCCAAAGTTCTCAAATTGTAGCATTGATTGCTTGCAAGAATTTCTTTCATAATAACTTGAGATTTCGCCAGTTCTTCATATTCGTTGTCAAACATGGCTTTCTTAATTTTAATGAGATTGACCAGGTTTTCAGAATTTATCTTATTGAGCCACCTTTTGATATTAACAGGGTCAGGATATATTTTTTCGTTTATGTTTTCAGTCAGGATTTTGACTGTTTTAACAGTCTTGTTGTCGTACTTTAAATTCATTAAAATCTTATCCGTTGGTCCCAATCCCTGTAAAAGGACAGCCAGGCGCATGGTCAATGAATTTAATTCCTTCATGGAATTAAGCCTGTATCTTAATTCTTCATTTGAGAGGCCCTTGATTTCCGGCAGGAAAACCTCAATTATATCCCTGTAATTAAAAATTATATTTTGATAATTAATACCCATTATCAACTTATTAAATTCCATGTTAATCCGCTCGGTGGATATATCATGCAAGAGGGCCTTGTTTTTGAAAATACTGTCACTAGTTTGGTCGTCAATGCTGAAATTTAAAACGGAAGCAAAGCGAAGAGCCCTTAATATTCTTAAGCCGTCCTCATTGAACCTATCATCGGGATGTCCCACACATTTGACAATTTTGTTTTTTATGTCATGGAGGCCGCCGAATATGTCTATTATTCCATTTTGGTTGTAAGCCAAAGCATTGATTGTAAAATCTCTTCTTTGTAAATCAAGATCTATATTATTGGTAAAGGTAACCTTATCGGGACGCCTTCTGTCGCTGTATTCCCCGTCAATTCTGTAGGTTGTGATTTCAATCTGCATTTTCTTAACAATAACGGTTACCGTACCGTGCTTTAAGCCTGTCTCTATTGTCCTGTAATTATTGAAGCACTCCAATATCTCTTCCGGCCTTGCAGATGTGGCAATATCCCAATCAGAAGGTTTTTTGCCCATTATACTGTCCCTGACGCAGCCACCGACTATATAGGCTTCAAAGCCGTTATTTTGCAGAATGTCTAATGCGGTTACAACTTCACCCGGAATTATTATTTTCATAAGAATCCTTCTTTTTTCCTTTTTATTTAATTATAACCAATAAGAAAGATTTAACAAGAAAAAGTTTAAGACCCTTGCCATATGGTGTCTTTTTCATGTATAATTATTTATAATGTTACAAGTATCGACAATAAAAACAAAAGAAAGGATTGGTTAATATGAACAAGTTTGAAAACGTATCGGCAATGATAAACGATACCCCCATGCTTGAAATCTCACTGAGATATCAAGGTATTGAGCGTAAAGTGTACGCCAAGGCAGAGTATTACAACTTTTCAGGAAGCATTAAGGACAGGATTGCCTACTATATCCTGAAAAGCTCCTATGAAGCAGGCTTAATCAAAAAAGGTGATATCATCGCAGAAGCAACAAGCGGCAACACCGGCATTGCCTTTTCAGCCATGGGAGCATATTTAGGAAATCCTGTCCATATTTTTATGCCTGACTGGATGAGCGCAGAAAGAAAGAAGCTCTTGGAAAGCTTTGGTGCAACCCTCCACCTGGTAACAAAAGAAGAGGGAGGTTTTAAGGGGTCTATCGAGTTAGCCGATAAGTTTGGAGCAGAAAACAAGGCATTTTTGCCCCACCAGTTTTCAAATCGCTTAAATGTTGAAGCCCATTGTAAAACAACCGGCAGGGAAATCATAAGGCAGCTTGAAACCCTGGGGAAGAAACCGGATGCTTTAGTTGCAGGGGTAGGTACAGGGGGAACTGTTATGGGAATCAAGGAGGCCGTTAAGGCTGTTTATCCCGGATGTAAGGTATTCCCACTTGAACCGTCCCAGTCCCCCGCCATGTCATCGGGAGGCACAGAATCAGGCTTCCACAGGATTGATGGTATCGGTGACGGGATGATTCCGGAAATTGTAAAATTAAATGAGCTTGATGACATAATTTGTGTCGACGACGGTGATGCAATCAATATGGCAAGACAATTGGCAGCAGACTTAGGTATAGGCGTGGGAATTTCTTCAGGTGCAAATTTAATAGGAGCCATTAAAGCCCAAGACATCCTTAATAATAAAGATGCTATCGTAGTAACGGTTTTCGCCGATGACAATAAAAAATACCTGTCAACTGACCTTATGAAAGAACAAAAAATAAAACCGGATTATATATCCAAGGACGTTGAACTTTTAGGATTTAAAGCAATACACTGAAAATTTTTGTTAAGGTCGTTGCTGTGAATCAAGTTAAATGTCATCCTGAACGCGGTGAAGAATCTCATGGGATCCTTCGCTTCGCTCAGGATGACAAGTGTTCCCTACAGGGCAGGACTATTTGGAGTTGACGAAGTAAAACCATGAGGGGCATTCTTCTTCATCAAAAGATTTGAAATTTATTTCTTTTTCTTTCAATCGGGCTGCATGATTTCTTGCCTGGTCCAAATATTTCTTGTATTCATCCTTTAAATTCTCTTTTTTCTCCGTTTCCCTGTCATATTTGCCGATATGTTTCAAACTTTCTTTAATGCCGAAATTCTCAAAGAGCTCAAGGGGCTTATCATATGAATTGTGAGACCAGGCACCGGTTTTTATATCCAAAACATAATCGGCCAAAAATAAATATCCGTATTGGGCAATGAATTCAATGGCATCAAGTATGAAATCCACTTCATCTTCGCTCATTAAATAGTGAATGTTAAATCTTATCCATCCGGGTTTGACGGCTGTGACTTCTTCTTTTATAAAGTGCCTGAAGAGGCGGGAGGTTTCCTTACTTATATCCAACAGCCTGTGGCCGTAGGGAGCAGCGCAGGCACAGCCGGCCCTTGTCTGTATGCCGAATAAATCATTTATCAGTTTAGCGGCAAATTTAGGGTGAAGATACTTATCCATATGCTTTATTTTTATTGAAAATATGGGCAACCTGTTATATACAACGGAAGGCCCCAATAGCTCAATGTTTTCTATGGACTTTAGTTTTTGAAAAACCTTTTTTGTATAATATCTTTCTTTTTCTTCAATATTTTTTAATCCTATTATATCCTTCAATTCCATTACCAAGGCAGCTTTAAATATTTGAAGTATTCCCGGTGTGCCTGCCATTTCCCTTAACTGGACATTTTCCAAGTAATCATAGGCATAGGGGCTCACATAGCTTACCGTTCCCCCGCCGGAAACCGTTGGAGGAAGGGTGTCGTCATAAATTCTCTTGTTTATTACCAATATGCCTGAAGACCCGGGACCTCCTATGAATTTATGGGGGGACAAATATACTGCATCAAAATACTCCGTTTTACTTTTATTCATGTTAATCTCCACATAGGGGGCGGATGCGGCAAAATCAAAACAAGCATAAGCCTTGTGCTCGTGAAGTATTTTTGCTATTTCATATACCGGTGTAATAATTCCTGTTACATTGGAAGCCGCAGAAAATGAACCGATTTTAACCCTGTTCCTGTACTTTTCGTCAGATAATTTGCTTTTTAAGTCGTCCAGGTCAATGGTTCCGTCTTCTTTAAGACCGATTTCCACCAATTCCGCAATACCTTCCTCCCACATCAATATATTGGAATGGTGCTCATAGGGACCTATAAATACAAGGGGTACATGTTTCAAGCAATTTTCAGACTTGATAATGTCATCCAGACCTTTATTGGACTTATTGTATTCTTTTATGATATTGTCAATAGTTCTTTTTGAGGCAGGAGGAATATAGATGCCCACAATTTTAGCCAGGCATTCAATTGCTCCGGTTGCGCCCGTGCCTGCAGGTATCACATAACAGGAATCGCCACCCTTTACATGGGTTTTAATAATTTCCAATGATTTATGCAAGATTTTAGTCATGACTTCTCCGGTCATGTCGTCTTCGGTATGAGTATTGGCGTATGATTTTTCCAATTCAAGCAAGTATCTTTCAATAAAGGACAAGCCCCTTGCAGAGGCAGTAAAATCAGCATAAGTCAAGAGTCTTTCCCCGTAGGGGGTATCAAATTTTAAATCTTTTCCGATTAATTCATCTCGTAAAACTTTAAAGCTTGTCATATGTTCCATCCTTTCAATGAAATAATCTTATTATTACCAAAAAGCAAAAAAATAAAGGTTAACCGGATTACCGGCAAACCTCTTATATCATTGAAAGCTTTATCTCGAAGAATCTCATGAGAACCTTCGCTATAGCTCAGGATGACAAAACCTGTTACAGCAAGGATTCAGGAATAACTTCATTTGCAATCATGTGCTCATAGGTCTGTCTTTTTACTATTATTTCCGCCTTTCCGTCCTTGACCAAAACAGTTGCAAGCATGGGGTTTTTGTTGTAGTTGCTTGCCATGGCATAACAGTAGGCTCCCGTGGAAAATACGGCAAGTATATCTCCTCTTTGGGCCGGAGGCAAGTATATATCCTTGATTAAAATGTCTCCGGACTCACAGCATTTGCCGCATATGGTTACCAAATCTCTTCTTGTCTCTGCTGCCTTATTGGCTATTAGCCCTTCATACTTGGCCTGGTAGAGCGCCGGCCTTATGTTGTCAGTCATCCCTCCGTCAACGGACACATATTTTCTTACACCTTTTATGTCTTTAATTGTGCCTATGGTATAAAGGGTAATGCCTGCTTCTCCCACAATGCTCCTGCCGGGTTCAACAACTACTTCAGGCCTTGGAATATTTATTTTTTTTGAAAATTCTTCAATCCTTTCCATAATGGGGTCGAAATAATATGAATAAGGTTTTTTATCGTCAGCATCCGTATACCTTATCCCGTACCCGCCGCCAATATTTATTTCTTTTACCACGTAACCAAATTTTTCTCTTATGTCTTTTACCAGCTTTAATGCAGCATTCAGGGCCTTTAAATGTGATTCATTTGTATGGAGCTGTGAACCCACATGAAAATGAAGGCCAAGAAAATTTACATGAGGTGAATTTATAGCCTTTTTTATTGCGGGGAATATGACCTCGTCATCCAGGGGAAAACCAAACTTGGAATCTTTTTTCCCTGTTACTATGTAATCGTGGGAGTCGCTCTTAACTCCCGGGGTTATCCTGTAAAGAATGTTGACTTTCTTGCCTTTTTTCCAGCATATATCTTCAATAAGGTCCAATTCATCAAAACCGTCCACTATTATTCTTCCGATGTTGTAATCGATGGCAAGCTCCAACTCCTCTACTGACTTGTTGTTGCCGTTGAATTCAATTCTTTCGGCAGGAAAATCCGCCTTCATGGCCGTATACAGTTCTCCCCCGGAAACCACGTCCAGGCACAGGCCTTCTCTTTCAATTATTTTGCACATGGCAAGGGTCAAAAATGCCTTTGAAGCATAGGCAGCTCTTGTTCTTTCATACTTGTTCAAAAATGTCTCTCTTATTTCTCTGCACTTATCAACTATAGCCGTTTCACTCATTACATAGAGGGGGGTTCCGTACTCTTTTGCCAATTCCACAGTGTTGCATCCATCAATATACAAAGTGTTATCCTTTATCCTCAGCACAGTAATTACTCCTTTATTTGAAAATTAAGTTGAGTATGAAAATATAATAAAAAAATTTAGCCGCAAATGCAATAATAAAAATATTTTTATATAAATATTAGAAATTATTTTTTGTACCTTTCTTCTTCAAATATTCCATTAATTTTCGCTCATCCTCTATTTCCAACTGCCTTTCGCCGGCCAGGGATTCAAGATGGTGGAGAAATTCGTGTTTAAGGACCGACCTGAGCTTATTTTTAAGCATCCCCCTTGAAAGATTACCGTATAGCTTCTCGACCGAGCCGTAATATACAACGATATACCGTCCGGAAATCCTTTCATAATGGTATTCGCCAACCACATACAAGTCATTGCCCACACTCTTTTTATGCATCTTAACCCGGGGCAGCAAAATAATACCACCGTTAAGGTCTTTGTAAAGTTCCGGAGGCATCTCTTCAGCTATTTCATCCAGGATGATTTGTACTTCTTCTATTGTAGCCATAAAAGTTCCTTTAAAAATGATCTATTTTAATCGCTGTGAGGTATGCCTATATCCTCAAGAATAATTTTTCCTGCGTAGTCTTCACAATTCATCAAACCCTTTTTCACGGCATGGAAAGTAATGGTTTTTACAGCTTTTACGGCTATACCCATCACTTCTCCCGTGTCTCCGTTAATACCTGAAGGAATATCGATGGCTATGATTTGCTTTGAGCTGTCGTTCATGATTTTTATTATATCAAAATAAATACCTTCAATATTCCTTTTTAATCCAATTCCAAAAAGAGCATCCAGTACCAGGTCGCTGTTTTGTAAATCCTCTTTCAAAGCGGTGAGTTCCTTTTCACCTTTGATATAGGTAATATCAGCCTTGAGATTTTTTAAAATGTTTAAATTTATATTGAAATCATCCGTACCGCTTCCAACATTGCCTGCAATATAAACTTTAACTCTTTTATTATTTACGATAAGATGTCGGGCGACGGCAAGTCCGTCTCCCCCGTTATTTCCTTTTCCGCAAACAACCGCATAACGATTCAAATTTAAATCTATGTTATTGATAACCTTAAGAGCAGCGTTTTCCATTAAAACGATACCGGGAATACCGATTTTCTTAATGGCATGGCTGTCAATCTCTTTCATTTCCTGGCAGCTTATTACTTTCATAATACTACCTCCGTTATGCAAACGTTATTATTAATAATAGCATTAAATCTATTAAATGTCAAAACCCGTAATCCATAAACAACACAAGAGTATTAAATAAAATACTGTTAAAGGTTCATATACAATCTCAACAGTATTTAACAAAGAATCCTTTTCTGCATTTAAAAGATATACTGTCGAAAGCACAAAAAAAGTTGCAGGTCCTATAACCTGCAACTTTTTGCCATTACTTAGTTATAAAAAACTCAGTTAGTATAAGTGGTGAATCAGCAGATATCACACTAATCTTTTCTTCAACTTCCGTTTCTAAAACCAGTAATGAAAACCCACTGACATCTATCTTCTCATCACAGTCTTTTAAAGATATAACAAAATCATCCACAGAGAATATAGTTGCTATTTCTGATCCCTTAAGAAAATACTCGCATCTTCCCTTTAGAATTTGCATCTTTGCAAGATTTCCATTTCTTACGATGAAGTTATAATCCCTGCAGTCAAGACTGTTTTTGGAAAATGTGGTCCAGCTTCCATCAAAATATTCTACTTCATACTTATCTAATTCCCTGTTGTACAATCCTTCATGATACAGAGACAGCTTGCCTTTTAAGGGAAGTATATATCTTTGATAGCCGGTAAAATCCGAGAATCTTGATTCCGTAGAGGTAAATGTAGCTGATGAAACTCTCCACAGGAATTTTTTTTCTGAGAAGACCGCATCCTCCGGGTAGATGAAGAGTTGTGCAGTTTCACCACCTGTCCATTTTGTAACTATGAAGTCTTCCTTATCAATGATCTTCCATTTCATGTTGGCATCACCTTGCCTCAGTCGATCC
>Ga0116166_1003938_pt1 | contig 11123 bp, 6 predicted proteins | sample AD_JPNMR2_MetaG_FD_89884 | JGI IMG/M metagenome (GOLD analysis project Ga0116166, IMG submission 89884) | Active sludge microbial communities of municipal wastewater-treating anaerobic digesters from Japan - AD_JPNMR2_MetaG | ecosystem: Engineered > Bioreactor > Anaerobic > Digestate | place...
CTCTCATGAGAGAATTAACTTTAAAATGTAGTTCATGTTCTGCTTTATAATTTGATAAATTTATATTCATAAAAATCCTCCTTGTTTATAAAAATTATTTTCTATATATTAATCACAAAATTTCTTAGAAAATCCTTTACAAAATTTAAGAAAAAAATTAAAAAAGTTGCCTAAAAATAAAATAGTAAAAATCCAAACTTCTCATAAAATTTAGAAACAGCTAAATGTTGAAGACAACTAAATCCTATAAAAAATTCTTTACTATCAATATAAATAATTGGTAAAATATTTTGCAATAAATAGTTATTAATTATATTATATTTACAAATATGGAAAAAGATAAACCAAAAAAAAACAAAAAAATATTTTTGAAAATATTATTATTTTTTATACTCCTATTTGTTATTATAAACTCAATACCAATTATATTAATATACAATTCCCCATTTTTTGTAAAAAAATTCTTTAAAAGAGATCTATCTTTTTCAAAACTAAAATATCTTCCTCATAAATTGTATTTAGAGATAGAAAATCTATCTCTAAAAGATAAAAACTTAGAACTCCTATATTTTGAAAAAATAGTGATAGATTTTGACTATATAAAATTATTACAACTTAAGCCAACAATCTCTTATATTAAAATAATAAAACCAGTTATATTTTTTAAAAAAGAAAAGAATCAATACTCTCTCCCAGAATATCTTAATATTGAAAAAAAAGAAAAAAGTAAGACAAATTTCAACATTCCAATTACAATAGAACATCTTGAAATAAATGATGGTAAAATTAATCTTTTTGAAAACAATAAATTCAAACCTGTTGCAAAAGATATTACTATTATATTACCCGGAATAAGAAGTGCCAAAAATATTGAATTAAATCCAGTAATCTATGGCAAAATATTTGATAGAGAGTTTAAGATAAATGGTAAAACAGAAATAATCAAAGGTTTTCTTGTAAATAAATTTGATGCTGAGTTAAAAGATTTTAACCTGAATGAGATATCCCCTTTTATACCAGATATTGCCGGCATAAAGATTGTTTCTGGAATAGTTAATACAAGATTAAACCTTATATTTAAATCATATAAAAATAAAAGGCCAGAATTTAGAATAAATGGTAATATTAGTGTGCAAAATTTAGTATTATATGACACAAATGCCAAAAAAATATTTATTGATAGAGTCAATGCTATATCAGAAATAAGAGATTATGATATTTTTAATAATAATTTAATTCTTGAAAATCTAAATGTTAAAAATGGAAGTATTAATCTAATACTGGATGAAAAAAATCCATCTATTTTCTTTAAAAAATCAAGTTTTAAAACAAAAAATATTTTTAAATTTAATACTAAAAATTTCAATGCCAATAACACAAAATTGATTATTTATGACAATTTTAACAAAGACATCCTGAATTTTAATATAAATAATCTAAATATCAAAGATTTTAATACTTATGATAGTAATAATTTTTATTTCGATACAGAATTCATATTAAAGAATGTCATTGAAAATTGTAAGATTAAAGGCAATTTTAATCTCAAAAAAATCGATATTAGTTTAGAATATATTGAAACAAAAAATATTTATTTAGAAAAGTTGTTATTTCTAAAAAATATTTTTAATAATCTTGAAAGTGCTAAAATAAAAACATTTATGGGACAATTCTCTTACATCGATAAAGAATTTAAAATAAATGGTGAAGCAGAAATAGAAAATTTTTATATAAAAATAGAGGAGTATAAAAATAATTTAGGGGCAGAAAATATAAAATTTCACTTAAATGATTTTAATACAAAAGAAAAACTGATCTCATTTAAATATTTAGAAATAAAGGATGGGACAATTCCAGTAGACAAAAAAGGCTCCCTAATAAAAAATATAAATTTTAGTCTTTCAGAAAACAAGATAAACTTCATTGAAAAAACAAATGAAAAAAAAGAAAAATTAATTCAAATCAATGAAAATATCAATATAAACAATATAAAAGCTAATTATATATCAAAAGATAAAAATTTTAATGCAATATTAGTCGGCTTAAATTCAAATATAAAATTAGAATTGAATCAAAACAGTAAAAAAATAATGGCAGGTGGAAATCTTAATATTAGTTCATTCATTGTGAATGTAGAAAATAGGCCAGTCTTTAAATTAGCAGATAGTTTTATATCTGTTCATAACTTTCAAATGTTTCCGATTATTGTAAATATAAACTCAATTGAGGCAAACTCACCATATATTGTAATTGATATTAAAAAAGATAAAAAACTCTATCTTCTATCATTTAATGAAATAAGTTTTAAAAAAGAGGATGATGATATAAAACTAAATATAGATAATATAAAATTCAAAAATGGTAGAATAGAATTTACTGACTATTCTCTTGATGAAATTTTTAAAATTGATATCTCAAGAATCGAAGGAGAAATCAAGAATTTTCCATCTTTTGTATATCCAGAAGGGGAAATAAACATTACTGGCATTATAAACAATCGTAATCCGATCATGATAAATAGTATGTTAAGTCCAATAAAAGTCAAGGGAAGTCTAAATACCAAAGATCTTCTTGTCTCTCAATTTAGCCCATATTTTAATAAATATCTTGGATACAAAATAAATTCTGGTATTCTTAATCTTGAAATTCCATTTGAAATAAAAGAAAACAATCTTAATGCAGAGGTAAGACTAAAATTAAATAATTTAAGGATTACAAAAACAACTTCAAAGAAAAAAAGCGATTTATCAAAAATAGTAACAATAATAGAGGATGATAAAGGAAACATTAGCTTAAATGTCCCAATTCAAGGTAAATGGGGGGAACCAAATATTGATTTCAGGGAGATATTTTTTAATATATTCTATGATATTCTTGACAACTCTCAAAAGGGACTTTCAAACGTAAATATAAGAGATTTTAAAAAAGATGGGACAATTGATATAATATATTTTAAAGCAGGAAGAGATGAACCTACTTCTAATATTGATACATTGATCTCAAATGAGATGAAAAATAGATTTAAAGATAAAAATAAATTCTTTATAATAGAAGGATATGTCGATAAAACAAAGGATTCGGAATATCTAAAAAGAAAAATATTAGATGATAAAATTCTTCTTTATAGTGAAAAAGAAGTCAAAGAGGATAGCCCAGAAGAATTCGAAGTATTAAAAAAGATTTATAATGAATTATATAATAGAGAATTAACTGAAAATATATCGAATAACGAATTGAAAAGATTGATTCTAAGCGTGATAGAATTAAATGATTCGCATTTCTATTCATTGTCTTATGCTCGTATAAAAAAAATAAAAGAATTTTTAATGGAGAATTACAATATTTCTGAGGATAGAATAGTTATCACAGAGACAAATATATACGAAAATCCTTACATAAAAGGGGTTGGTAATAGTTTAGCCGTTATTCTAAGTGCTGAAAAAATGGAGTAACAATATTGAAAAAGAATATCCTTATCATAATAAATATAGTTATTATCTCTTATATCTTTTCAGAAAATTACTATTCTATTAACAATATTATATCAGAATTTAAATTAGATGTTGAATATGATAATATTAGAAGTCTATTATATCTAAAAAAAAATGACAAAACTGCTCTTATTGTCCTAAATTCAAACTATATATTTATAAATAACAAAAAATATTTTATAAAAGACTTTGTGAAATCAGAAATAGGTGAATATCTTATACCTTCAAGTGCAATAAATTTAATAGTAAAATATTTTGGTGGAGATGACTATCTTTTTAATCTCTCGGAAAATGAAATTGCAAATATAAAAAAAGATCTTGATACAGACTACAAAATGGATAGAGAGATAAAAAATATTCTTGATTCATCCAATGACAATCAAAATATCACTAAAATAGAAAAGAAAGATAAAAGGAAAATTTATGCAATCATAATAGATCCTGGTCATGGTGGCAAAGACCCAGGAGCAGTGGGATATGATGAAATAAAGGAAAAGGATATAGTATTAAGATGTGGCTTAATTTTATATGAATTATTAAAAAAGAATTTTACAGACAAAAAGATAATATTAACAAGAAGTTCTGATATTTTTATCTCATTAGAGAATAGAGCAAAAATAGCAAATTCTATTTATGAAAAATATGGGGATACTCTCTTTATCTCAATTCATGTTAACTCCTCACTATCCACAAAAAGTTATGGCTTTGAGACATGGTATTTAACCTCAAATTATAAAAGGGATGTTATAAAGAAAGGAGAGGTATCAGAATACAAAGATGTTGAGAATGTGATAAATTCAATGCTACAGGATGAGATATACTATGAATCAAAAAAACTGGCAAAAAAAATTCAGGATAATCTTGAAAAAGAGATAGGGGATGTCTCTGTTAATAGAGGAACCAAAGAAGAGACATACTTTGTTATAAAAAAATCAATAATGCCAGCAGTTTTAGTAGAAATTGGATTTAATTCTAATAAATATGAAGCAATAAGATTGACAAAATATTCATATTTGTCTAAAATAGCAACCGCAATTTTTAATGGAATTAAGGATTTTATATTAGAATATGAGAAGAGTAATTGATTATATTAAATTTAATATTCTTGATAATTATCTTGTAAACGACATTTTATCATCAAAGTTAGCGAGAGTTATATTTTTTACAGTAATAATAATAATTATAATAATTGCTGGCTTTTTTATCTCAGAAAAGAACTACTTTTACGGGATACTATTCTACCCGGATAAGACAAATTCTAAATTAATTTATGAGAGAAGAGCAATCCAGAAAGGAAAAAATAAAAAAGAGAGACTTGACAATATAGTTAGCGAGCTATTATTAGGGCCTCTTTCTCCTGAAATTAAGAATTTTTTTACAAAAGATTCAAAATTGCTTAACTCCTGGCTTGATAAAGATGTATACTATCTTAATTTGACAGAAGAAACATTAATGAATATAGAATGGAGAAAAAATAATAAAGTTTTAATTTATGATCTTATTATTAAGTCAATAGTAAATTCTATCTATATAAATGAGAGAAGCATTAAAAAAGTAAAAATATATTTTAATAATAAAGAATATAAATATGCGGGAAATACAAAAATAGAAGAGGAACTAAAACCAGACTGGAAAATTTTATTAAAATAATCTTAAAGTTTTTGATGAATAAATGACGATTTTTTAAAAAAATTATTTTTTGAAAAAAAATAATTTAATTGTTGACAATTATACTTAATATCGTATATAATAAATACAAATACTAAAAGGTTTAGTAAAAACTTTTTAGTATATACTGCATTATTGAGTGGCAGTATAAAATATTTTTTTAAATAAAGGAGTGTAAAATGAAAAAAATTTTTACCCTTATTTTAGGGACTATCCTGTTATTAAATGTAAGTTTTATTTTTGGTAAAGAGTCTATCTTAATCGACTTTGACCTATTAAAGGCTAATGGTAATGGTTATGATCCAACTGTAAGTAAAAGTGAAGATGAGGTTGCTAACTCTAAATTTAATGAACACTTTTTCACTGAAAAGGATGTTGTTGGTAACTTAAAAGTTACTCCACAACATATGCCAACCTGTATGGATTATTCTGCTATTGCCGGATCAAACTTTAGCGAAGAGGATGTAAAACAGATGACAGTATCTCTTGCTGCTTACAACTGGTATATTGTTCTTAACTCTTCTGCTGCAACTGTTTCAAATATGAAGTTTTCAAAGGCAATTGAGTGGCACAGTAAATATCCAAAGAATGCAAAGTTAACTGAATTCTTAAGAGAAGATGTTACAGATGATAACTATCTATTCCCGGGTTATCAATTTAGTACTAACTATAATCCAAAATATCCAGAAAATAGAGAGGGCTTTACAGTATTGGGTGCAAGAATTAAGTTCCCAGAATCACCATTTAATAACTGGGCATTAATTAAACCACCTTTTGAAATTCCAGCCTATGAAGATATTGACAAAGATTATAAAGGTAATCCATTACCAGAAGATCAAAAGAAACTCGAATTCGGTAAAGGGAGAAAATTCTTAAATGGAAAGGGTGTAATTAGAAATGTTGGTGTCATTAAGGCTATTACTATATCAGTATATGGCTGTCAATTTAAAAATTCTATAGCAGTTCTTTATAAAGATCAGGACAATGTAGAGACAGAGATTCTTTTCCCACAACCACTTGATTTTGATGGTTGGAGACAGTTAACATGGAGAAATCCAAACTACATTGAAAATGTTCAAAATAGAGTTGTTGCAATAGTTCCTCTTTATCCAAAAGATGATCCTTATATAAAATTAACTGGTTTTAGAATTTATAGACAGGGAGATCAAGTTGGCGGTGACTTTGTAGTTTATATTAAAGATGTTAAAGTTATTTATGATCTTGCAAATGAAAAGAGAGATTATCCAATTGATCATGAAGAGGCTTGGGGAATACTCTATCAGAGAAATCAGGAAGTAAGAAAGAGAGAGTATGACAAGATCGGAAGAGACCAGATACTAAGATTCCTTGAAAAGAATAAGATGGATAAAACACCAGTTGTTACAAAATAAAAATTTACACAATTAACATAAAAAGGCTGCAAATCTTTGCAGCCTTTTTATTTTTATAAGATATTTTTAAAATATTCTCATTTTAATTTAGCAATAGTTACTCCATAGTTTTTACCAATATTCATATCCTCTTCATAATCAAAAGATACAATAAAAGAGGAAGATTTAAGATAGTTATGAATAAAATTTTTTAAAGCACCAGTTCCCATTCCATGAATTATTCTTATTGTGTAAATTCCAGAGGCAATGGATTGCTCTATAAATCTATCCAGTCTTTTTTCTGCTTCATCACATCTACAACCTCTTAAATCAATAGTTAAAGATGTTGAAGAGGGTTTAAAAGATACAACTGGCTTTACTATTTCTTTATTATTACTACCTATCTTTTTTAAATCTGCTATATTAACAGGCAATTTTAAAATCCCAGCCTGAACAATGAATTCATCATCTTTATTTGATTTAGAGACAATTGTCCCTTTTATATCTTTTGAAACTATTAAGACATCATCCCCAATATTTAATTTATCTACTTTTTCATCTCTTATTTGCTCTTCTATATTCTTTATATCTTTTTCATATTCATTTAATTCCTCTTTTATATTCTCTATAAAATTTTTACCTTCTAAAATACTCCTCTTATCAGCTCTATTCGATTTAACATTCTGTACAATCCTTTCAAACTCCTTTCTTGCCTCAATAAGAAAGTCATATTTTTGATCTTTTATGATTCTTTTAAGTTCTTTTTCTCTTTCTTTAAGTTCTTTTTCTAACACCAAAAATCTCTTTTTTTCTTCTTCAAAATCTCTAATTTTATTCTCAAGATCAATTAATTTTTCTTCATAATTCTTTTTTTGTAACATTATCTCTTTTAAAAGAGTATCTATATCAAGAAATCTCTTATCTATTAAAGACTTTGCACTCTCTATAATATCTTTACTTAAACCAAGTCTTTCAGAAATTTCAAGTGCGTAACTTCTTCCCGGAATTCCGGTTATAAGCCTATAAGTTGGCATAAGATTTATACTATCAAACTCCATTGCACCATTCTGTAATGATTTATTCTTTGCTGGAAGCATCTTTAAAGCATTAAAATGAGTCGTTATTACAGCAAAAGAATTTTTACTCGAAATTTTCTCAATAATTGACACTGCTAAAGCCTCACCCTCAACCGGATCTGTTCCTGTTCCAAGTTCATCTATCAATATTAAAGAGTTCTCATTCATATTATTAATAATATCTATAATATTCTTTATATGGCCTGAAAAAGTAGAAAGTGATGCCTCAATCGATTGCTCATCCCCAATATCAACAAACATATTCTCAAATACATAAAATATCGAATTTTCCCTTGCCTTAATCCCAATACAGTTTTGATTCATTAATACAAACAATCCAATTGTCTTTAATAGTACAGTCTTACCACCTGTATTTGGGCCTGTTATTATTAGAATATTAAAATCCCTTCCAATCTCAACAGTAACCGGTACAGCACTCTCCCCTAAAAGAGGATGCCTCCCTTCATCTATCTTTAAGATTCTTTCTTTAGACAATACTGGAATATTTAGATCATTTTCAATTCCAAACTTTGCCTTTGCAAAAAAAATATCAAACTCAATCAACTCTTCTGCAATGCATTTTAGAGAGTCTAAATTTGATTTTATTATTTCAGTATATCCTTTTAAAATTCTTCTTATCTCCTCCCCTTCCCTCTCCTTTGCTATTATCATATCATTATTAAGTTCTATAACTTTAGAAGGGACAACAAATATAGTCTGTCCAGTTGAAGAATAATCAACAACAATTCCATTAATCTTATTTTTAGCAGAAACCTTTATCCCAACACAAGGCAAACCATCCCTTACGGATATAAGATTATCAACAGTATAATCATTTTTTTTAGCATTATTATAAAATTCATTAATTCCTAACTTTATCTTTGATTCAAGTAAAATAATCTCATCTCTAATTTCTTTTAACTCCTTTGAGATATTGCTATCAATATTTCCATCATAATCAAAATATTTCAATACCTCTTTATAAAATTTATCAGAAATATTTTTTACGCTGAATATATTTTTTAAGTTATTAAATTTTTCTTTATTAAATTTTCTCTCTAAAATAAAATAAGAATTTATATTATAAGAAATTCTATAAATCTTTCTGGCATCAAGAATAGAGCCTTTCTCAGCCTCAAGAAGATACTCTTTTATATCAAAAATGTTTAAAATATCGATTTTATCCTCTTCATATTTTATATAATCGATGAGTTCTTTTAAGATAGAATATTTCTTTTCTATTATATCAAAATCTGTGATCACTTTTGAAGTGAGGATACGATTTTTTGCTTCCAAACTTAACGCATAAAAAGATAGATCATTAAGAATCTTATCAAATTGAAATTTACTATAATTCCAGTTAGTATATGAATCTATCATTTTCTTTCTTTACATCTATATCTATTATAGAATTACTGGCTAAATTAATAATCTTTGGCTTTTCATTATTTATTCTAAAAGAATATCTATTTGGAGGCACAAAAAGCTCAATTACATATTTATCGCCAATTTTCTTTGGTTTTATGCTATTATAAGGTAGATTCTTATACTGATTATTCTGAAAAATAAATCCACTATTAAGATCATTAAGAAAAATATTTAACTTTTTTACATTACTGGTAATAACAATTTTGGCTGGCTTTACTACAAGATATAAATGAGTCACTACACTTCTATCTTCTAATTCAAATTTAAGACTGAACTCTTTATCAAAATATTCTCTATCTTTAATACTGAAATTTTCTATCTTAAAAGAATAAGTATATCCAGAATAAAAGGGCGAACGATTTGATTTTATTTCAGATTCAATATATTCTTTTAATAAAATATATCTGCCACTCCTTGTCTTTAACTTTAAATTATCACTCTCCTTTTTAAAATCATTAAATTGATCTTTAAATTTAGCAACTGTATAATTATCAAATTTCAAAAGCAAATTATTTGGATTAAAGTAATCCCAGAATCTCAAATAAAGAGCAACATCCTGTGACCATAAATTGGCAATTGGTATACGACATATCTGGCCATTAATCATATCATTATATTTTTTCTGAACAGATAGAGGATAAACATATATCTCTTTTCTATTTATATAAGACCCAGATCGTATCGTGAATTTATGAATACCTTCTTTTAAATAAAATTCTTTCCTAAATTTTTCTTCTTTAATAATTGCCTTATGTACCTTATTGTCTATAAGAATATATATATTATTCTCATCCATATTCTTTTTTTCAAATTCTAAGATAACTTTCCCATATTTCCATCTTAAAATCCATTCATACTGCCTGTTTGTCCCAAAAAAAAGAATAAGAAAAAGAGTAACAAAAATAAACAATAGATTAAAAATTTTTAGTCTTAAACTCAATTTCTCATACTTATAAAATTTCTGAAAAAAAGATGATTCTAACAATTTTTTATCTCTTAAGACCAATCTTCTTATTGAATCTTTTATTTCAAAGATATTATATTTTTTAAAATATGATTTCAAAAGTTTTAATAAAGGTATTAAATTTTTATATCTCTTTTTTATGTCTGGATTAAAGGTCTTTTTAATTATCTTTTTTACAATTGGAGGTAAATTCTTTACATATTTTGAAGGTGAATCATATCTACCATTTGATATTGCAGAAAGAACTTCGGCACTATATTCATTCTTAAAAGGTCTAATTCCAGTAATCATTTCATAAAATACAACACCTAAAGAATAAATATCCGACTGATAGGTTAACTCTCTATTTCCACTGAATTGCTCTGGTGACATATAAGCAGGGGTGCCAACAATTGTCCCAGTTGCTGTTAAATCTTTTTCTTCATTCTTCTTTGCTGCTATACCAAAATCTGTAAGTTTTACATCCCCATTTACTGATATTAAAATATTATGAGGTTTTATATCTCTATGAATAACACCTTTAATATGAGCATGATGAAGTCCAAGTGCCGCCTGATATAAAATAAACAATGCAAGAGGAACAGGAATTTTTCCACTGCCAAATTCTTTCTCTCTCTCCCTTATTATACGATTTAAATCTTTTCCATTTACAAACTCCATTGCAATATAGGTTGCTCTACCCTCTTTAAAATGATCATATACCTGAACAATATTTTCATGTCTGAAATCTATCATTACCTGGGCTTCTCTTAAAAATCTTTCCTGACTCTCTTTGTCTTTAATAAGAAGGCTCTTTAATATAATATCCCTTTTTAAGGTAGGATGAACAGCAAGATAAACCTCCCCCATTCCGCCTCTTCCTATTAAATCCTTGATACGATAATTTTTAATCATTTGAGGAAAGTCTTTATTGTTAGAAACATTTGCCATAAAAACACCTAAAATTTATTTTGAATAAAAATACATCATTTTTTACTAATTTTGTCAAGGTTGTGTTTCTAAAAATGTGTCAAGAAAATTAAAATGTCACCTATTTCATATAAATAGAAATGTCACCTTTTAGTTTGAAAATGGGATTTTATGGCCATTCTCATCTACCTCATAGAATTTTAATTCTACTTTGTCC
>Ga0116166_1003951_pt1 | contig 11091 bp, 10 predicted proteins | sample AD_JPNMR2_MetaG_FD_89884 | JGI IMG/M metagenome (GOLD analysis project Ga0116166, IMG submission 89884) | Active sludge microbial communities of municipal wastewater-treating anaerobic digesters from Japan - AD_JPNMR2_MetaG | ecosystem: Engineered > Bioreactor > Anaerobic > Digestate | place...
AATAGATATGAGCGATATATCACAGATTGACTTAAAATGTTATGAAGATGTAATAGGGTTGTCGAGGACAGCTTGCGATTGTCCTCAATATAAAGATAATCCAGGAGATAATTCATTATCTGATTTATATCTTGATGAGACAGAAGGTATAGAATTAAAGCAATTATATTCATTAGAGAATTGCGAGAAGGGTGGGTTGTGGGATATAATGTATGCAGCGAGGGAGAATGCAATAAAGACATTCATATATGATACTAATGCGAGGCTTTTAAGGATTAACAGGTTAAAGCGGCAGCCATTTAGTGGTATAATAGGCAGGGCAACGTGGAAGAAGACAGCACAATTGACGAAGAAATATGCTGGTAATCGTTATTTTATGGCAAACATTGTGGGGGGATATTGGAAGATAACAGAGATAAATACTATATTCAGCAGCACGGGCACTATAAACTTGGAGATATACAACAATATAAATGAGCTTTGTGGCAGCTATGATATAGATACTGAGGCAAATAAGATAAAGGTTAATAAAATACCAAACTTAGAATTGCCTCTTCATTCTGATTACGTAGATAATTTAATTTATTATTTTGTATATAAGGTAGATGGAGGTAATTTACCGAAGTTGCTTGATTTTGACTGTGGATGCAATGCTATGTCAAGGTGGTATTATGATTGTTCTTCACCGAAGTTTATATCACAAGCAGGTAAAGGCAATAATGGGTGGAGGCAATTTGCTATGGCAGGCAATTGGGAAGGCGATGACCTTGATTTCAGTGATGAAGATTGTCTTGGGATATGCAATTGCAATAATGGATTGCTTATTAATTCTGAATTTGGATGTAAAGTTAATGAAGTTGTTTGCCAGGATGTTTTAAATTTTGCAAATAATCCATTGGCTGGAGCTATAGCATTAGCTATACAATACAAGGCGGCTGAATATTTAGCTAAGCAGATATTGAGTTCTACAAATATAAACAGATATACAATGATGAATGGTGAATTGCTTGCAGGATTTATAAACACGTATATAGAGAAGTATAACAATTATATTGATTATATCATTGAGAATGTTGATATAAAGATGACAGATTGCCTTGAGTGTAAAGATGTAATACAGATGATGAGGATGGGGATATTTGCATAAAAAAAATAAAGATATATGACAATACAGGAAAAGATACAAGCTATACAGGGGGCTATAAACACTATAGAGCAGAAGTTTACTGAGATTGCCTTGAAGAGGACAGCCATTGCTATGCAAACAGGTATAGAGAAGAGAGTAAGAGAGAAGAGCATTAAGGCTGATGGGACAAAATTCGGTATGTATTCTGAAAGGAAAGTTCCTGTTTATTATTTTATGTATTCCGGTATGACGAGAAACATTAAATTTAGTGATGATGAAAAGAGAGAGGGTATTAGTTATGCTGATTTTAGGAAGAAATTAGGTAAAAAGAATACATACAAGAATTTTGAATTAACAGGCGATATGTGGAGGGGTTTTGGGATACAATCAATTAGAGATTATGAATTTAATTTAGGTGGGACGAATAGAGATGCTCAGGATAAATTACAATTTAATTCTTATAGAGAAGGGATAAATATAATAATGTTAAATAAAGAAGAAGAGAGAGAAGCAATAAATGAGATAATGGGATGGTTAACAGAAGTAATTAAAATGGCTATAGAATAATGATAACAGCAATTGTAAATAAAATATTAGGAGATATATCATCTTTACCTTTCGTTGACAGATACGGAGGTATTGTAAAAATAATGACGAAAAACAATCCAAATTCTTCAGGAGGTATAAGCAAGATAAGATATCCAGCAGTAATAAACTTAAAGCCACAACAATGCGGAGATAATTCTATGTATATAGATATGATACCAAATAACAATTACATATCTATGTTATATTTTGAGCACCGGAGCACTATTACTGTAAATGCTGGTAGTGATTATCAGGAGAAAGAAACTATTTTAAGGCTTGTATGGTGGGGGAATATGAGCAAGATAAATCCTATTTATACAGATACCGATTTAATTTCTTCTACCATAATATCAAAGATACCGAAAACATATCAGCCATTTAATGGCATATCAGGCATATATATAGAGCTAATAGGAGAGATACCGAAGAACGCTGATATCTTTGGCGATTATACGTATGACGAGGCAGAAAAACAATATATAACATATCCATATGACTATTTTGCTTTAGATTACAGGATAAGCTATAGAATATCAAACAGATGCCTTGATGATATACAATTGTCACCGGATGTATGCGAGATAATTGTTAGCAAATGTGATAGATTATGGAATAATTTGACGGATAGTGAGAAATTAGAATGCTTGTTGCCTAAGTATGATTTTGCAAAGCAGATAGTTATAAATTCATTAACACAAAAGCAGATAAATGATTTGATAAATTCACTGTGTGATCCATCGAGTTATACTTGCGCTCAGTTAAAATCATTGTTAACAGATGACCAGAAGGAATGCATAATACAAGATGCAGAATGTCCTGATATTTTTGATTCTTTGACTTGGGAGCAAAAAAAATGTGTTTTACAGAGTTATGATTTTGCTGATCCGAATATATATAACATTCTTACATATGAGCAGCTGAAAGATATAATTAAACAGCTTGATTGTATATTATTGCAAGAGTTGACAGATGACCAGAAGATAAATTGCATATTGCCATTGTATGATTTTTCAGATGCTTCAATTATTTCAGGGTTATCACCGGAGCAGAAGGCAGATTTGCAAGCAGCTTTATGTCCTATATGTCCGACGATGTCGGCTGATTTTCAGGCAGATAATCTATCACCTGAGGCTTTTAACACTTCAGTTACTTTTACAGATTTGTCTTCCGGCGTGCCATATAATCCAGACACGTGGAGCTATGAGTTTATAGACAACGGTAGTAACATATTGCTTAATACACAAAATCCTTCTTATGTTTTCAAAAGCATAGGGGAGAAGACAATAAAGCTAATAGCAGCAAATTCTACTAATGGGGCTTGTGATGTAAAGACAAAAACATCTTATATAACAGTTATAGCGCCTGTGATGCCATCAGGTTTAGTTTTGTGGTTAGACCCGGAGAGAGGTGTTACTTTAAGCGGTGTAAGTGTTGTATCGTGGAGTGATCAATCAGGTAATGGTAATAATGCTTTTCAGAATGTTATAGGCAGTAGGCCACAGTATTTAACTAATGTAAACAATAATAGGCCTGCCATATCTTTTGACGGGCTAACTCAGTTTTTAGATGGCACGAATTTAAATTTGCATAATAGTAGCTTCACGATGATTGTTGTTAGCAAGAATATAAATCAGAGCAACAGCAATCCTACTCTTATAAGAATAGGTTCAGGGGCAACGGGGTTTGCGTTTCGTCAATTTTTATCCCCACACACGTGGTTAACGTTAAATAACAGCACTACGTTTTTAGGGCATTATATAGAGATGATTAACTCGCCATTAGAGGTTACCACATTAATAAAGGAGATAAACGTAAATCAGATGTTTTATAGTTCAGATGTATTAGTAAAGACAACAACGGTTTCAGGCGCTACAGCACCTATGAGTGCTGGCGGCAACTATACTATAGGTTATGGACAAGCTGCTGGCACGTATTTTAAGGGCATAATTGGTGATATATTAGTTTTTAACAGGGTATTAAATTATTCAGAGTTATCATATGTTATAAATACAATAATTAAAGTAAAATATGATTTATGTTAATAGTTAACAGAGATAGAGAGATAGCAGAGAAAGAAGTATTATATTTGAATAATGCTACGAAGCATTTATTAAAGGAATGTGAGTTGCTTGTTAGGCTTGATTGTAAAGAAGATGAGAGTGTATTTTATTATCCATTAGTTAACGAATATAGAGAATTTTATACTGTTGAGATGTTAGAAAAAACAATAGAAAATATATAGCAATATGGAAGAATTAAACATAGTTTGGTTTTTAATTTTTTGTTGTAGCATTAGCTACGTTTTTGTTGAGATTTTGGTTCAGCCCGGAGAGCTATTATGGAGATGGTTTACATGGTTAGATAGGCTTAAGTTACCTGAGTATTTTATAAAACCATTAGGTGGGTGTATCTATTGCACTACAGGTCAGATAACATTTTGGAGCTTTTTATTTATATACTGGGATAACTACAGCTTGTTTGTCCATATAGGCATCACGGCTTTTGCAATTTTGATTAATTATATATTAATAAAGATAATAGATAAAATATTATAGAGATATGAAAAGGATTGATTTTACTAAAGAAGATATAGAAATAATAGGGGCGAGCGGTAAGAAGTATAAGTTTTGCAAGTATATTTCTATAGAGCGTTATAAGGCATTGCAGAAGATTGAATTAGAAGTGAGTTTTGGAATTTCTTTTGAGGAGATATATAAGAGGTTGTTAAAAGCTAAGGATTTAGGCAATGATGGGAAGGGTATAGATGCCTGGAATATAATAATGAATATAATAGATGGGCTTGCAAACAGGTTAGAAGACAGAGTAACACCTGTAATGAAGATGTGTGCATTATTTCTTAATTATGAAGGAGAAAACGATGAGGTATATAATGACAAAGATAATGAAGAGAAGGCGAGGGATCTTGAGCGATCAGGATATGCAGTAGTAGATTTTTTTCAATTAGCCTTCAATCTTATTCCAGGCTTTGTTCAGACCTTGAGAGAATGTTCACAAAGTATTTTACGAGGAGAAAAAGCGAAGGAAAAGATAATGAAGGCGAAGAATACATAAAGAGGCAACAGATGAAGATTGATTTAGATTTTAATAATTTGTATATAATGATAACTAAGGAGACAGGTATGACGTGGAGTGAGATAAAGCGGCTTGATGTATTTGAGTTTTTTATGACTATACAGAATTTAGAGATTAATGCTATGAAGCAAAAGGAGGAAGTAGATAAACAAAAAAACCGATAAAAAAATGGCAGAAGCAACATTAAAGGTTAATGCAGATATATCAGGGTTAATGTCTCAATTAGAAGAGATAAAGAGGAAGTTAGAGGCTATGCAGACACAGGGCAAGCAAGTAACAGATGCTATTGATAATGGCTTTAAAGGGGCAACAGATAGTGCAAAGAATTATGAAGACAATATAAATAGGTTAACGAGAGAATTAAAGGAGCAGAAGCAGATAATAGCTGATATGAGGGCAACTGAGCAACAGTTAAAGGTAGCAAGAAGGCAGAGCAATGATCCGAATGAGATAGCAAGATATGATAAAGAATTAAAGAGATTAGCACAAGATATAGCTGTTGCAAGGAGAGAGCAGGTTGAAATGAATAGCGCATTAGAACAAGAGAAAACAAAACTAAAAGAAGTAGTAGAAGCACAGAAACAAAAAAATATAGAAGGAGGAAGAGCACAGGATATTTTTAAGAAGTTAGGCAACATAATGCTTGCAACATTTTCTGTTGGAGCAATAACTTCCTTTATAAAGAAGAGTATTGAGTTGTATGATATTCAAGTTCAGGCAAATACAAAGTTGTTAACTGCATTAAAGGGTAGAAAAGATATATATAATGATTTATCACGGCAAGCTATTGAACTGCAGTCAAAGACAAGATTTGGAGATGAAGAGATTTTAAATGTGCAAGCTGCATTAGCAAAGGTATTAGGAACTAATAAGACAGCTATAATAGAATTAACACCACTGGTATTAGATTTTGCTACGGCTCAAGGTATGGATCTATCAACGGCAGCAGAATTAGTAGCAAAATCAGTAAGCAGCAGCACAAATTCATTAAAGCGTTATGGTATAGAGATAAAAGGAACAAAAGGGAGCACAGAGAGACTGAAGAGCGCAGTAGAAGGATTAAACAGGCAAGTAGGAGGGCTGGCAGAAGCAGCGGCAAATACTGGAGTTGGAGGTTTTATACAATTAAAGAATGCCTTTAGTGATTTTGTGGAGACGATAGGAGAGGCAATATCATCTGGAGGATTAATAAGATTTTTAAATTGGGCGAAGGAATTGTTTGAAGTAAAGCTTAGTGAGAAATTAGAGCAAGAGAGGAGAGAATTAATATTATTGCAGACACAAATAAATAATACTAACATACCACAGGGAGAGAGAGTAAAATTAATTAAAAAATTAAAAGATATATATCCTGCATATTTATCTAACATAAAAGAAGAAAAAATATCTAATGAGGAATTAAATAAGGTTTTAATAAGAATAAATAATGCCTTATTGGACAAGATTACACTACAAGTTCAAAATGAGAAGATAGAGAAGTATGCTAAGAGAGCAGCTGAGTTAAAGATAGAGATATTAAAGGATGAAGCTGCTATTACTGCCCAATATATTGATATACGTAAGAAATTAGGCAAGGAAATAGATTTAAGCCTTACAACAGAGCAAAAGATAAGTGAGATATATTTATCTCTTGGGAAGGATTGGCAATCTTTACGTGGATTTAATCAATTTATAGATGTATATAGGAGAAATATAAATCAATTCAACGAAGCCAATAAAAAATTGAATGAGAGTATGAAATTCAGGGATGAATTGGCTAAACAATTAGGGTTAACTATAGATGGTTTGACTAAGAAGGAGGTTGAATATACAAAAGCATTAGAAAAGGAAAAGGGGAAAGAGGAAGAAGGAGATGAATATTTAGAGAAGAAATTAGGGGCTTATGAAAAACTGGTAGAAAAGCTAACAGAGAATGAGAAGAAATTAAAAGATATGTTTGCTGAAGGTAAGAGCAGCAATGTTGAGTTACAAAAACAGGCAAACATAGTAAATAGCCTTAAGAATGAATTGCAATTATTAAATTATCAAATAGAAGCATATAGCGGTAATATTGATAAGTTAAAACCAAAGCAGGCTAAGTGGGAAGATTATATGGCATTAGAGAAGGGTTATATAACCGAGATAACAGATTTATATAGTAATTTTTCTGACAACGTAATAAAAGCGAGAGAAGCAGTTAACAGGCAACTGGATAAGGATTTAAACATTAGCTTGTTTGACAAGCTAATTAAAGATATGCTGTTTACTGATGAACAAAAGAAGGCAATATCTAACTCATTCAGCTTATTTAGCGAACAAATAAGCAGCTTTATATCTATATCAATCACGAGATGGAACAATATAATAGATTCAATACAGGATGAAATTTCTGAAACAGAGAAGAGGTTAGAGGAGGAGCAGAAGAAACAAGAGGAAGGATTAGCTAATAACGTAAGGCTTGAGCAACAAAAGCTTAATTTTTTAAAGCAAAAGCAAAAAGAAGCAGAAGAAGAGCAAAGAGCAGCATTAGAAAGGCAGAGAGCAATTGAAGCAATAACACAAAGCATAAACCTTGCAACAGCAATATCAGGAATATTAAAGCAGATAGGCGCTAAAGGACCTGCAGGATTAATAATAGCACCTGCTTTAATAGCAACGTTATTGACATTATTTAAGGTATCAAAGCAAAAAGCTGCAGAAGCAGCAAAGTTTGAGGAGGGAGGCGTTGGCATATTAGGAGGTAGAAGACATTACGAAGGGGGCACTTATATTAATGGCATAGGAGAAGCAGAGAAAGGAGAGTTATTTGCTATAGTTAATAGAAAGCAAACACTAAAATTCCAGAGTGGCATAATACCATTGATAGAAGGCATAAACAGAAATGATAATAGTAAACTTATAAAGGGATTAAATGAGATTGCATTAAAGGCTAATATAGAAGCAATGAGAGGAGATAGGAATATAAACATAAAGAACACAGTTAGCTTAAACGAGGTGCAAGATATAAAGAGGATAAGAGAGTTAATAGAAAATTCTACATCAGTGAGCTTTGTAGATGGATGGAGAATAGAGAAAAGAGGTAATATAACCAAAAGAGTAAAACTTAATTAAAATGCAAAAAAATAATACATATAGATTTTTTATATTCTGGCCAATACTGGCAGGAATAAAGATAAGGGAAGTATTTCCTGTAAATACAAGCGAATTAAAGATAAATTATGTAAATAAATATAACCAGAGATTTTTAATAAGAGAGCTTTCTGGAGAAGTAAAACTAATAAATGATTTTTCAAACGGAATTACAGATTTTAACTTTATAAAATCTATAGAAGCAGAAGAAGATGGCTATCCTGGTAAATGTGAAACTCTATATTTCGGTATAGACAAGTTTTGCAACAATAGATGGATGGTTAATCCTGACATTACATACCCTAAAGGCATACTACCTGATTTCTATTGGACAGGAAGCTTTACAGTAATAGATGGAAGATTCGACAATGATAGATGTGTTTATTCTTTCACTCCTATTGCATATAATGAATATGATTGTATTGAGAAGATACTAAAGGCTGAATATAATATAATAAACACACATCCGACAAAGGTTATGGCTCCTGTGGTAGATGGTTGGGGAACAGATATTTGCGGGCCTGCTAAAGTGCCTATATTGGGGACATGGGACTCTTCTGCTAATTGTTTTACTCCGTATTCAACGAATTTCCAGCCGGATGCTTATCTTGATTGTCAATCAACACAGGTAACAGTTAATCATAGGACAGAAGATTGGCAAATATGGAGGCAATATTATAAAATAGAACCTCCAGACACATCAGCAGCAGGGCAAGAAAAATTGCAATACCATACAGTGACAACAATATGGGTTAGATGGTATAAGGTTACTTTGAATGATAATTCAGGGAATCCTGTGCCTCCTCCTGTTGGAACCTGGAATTTTAGAGCCCATACTATATTAAATGGGTTACCAGCCTCCACCTGGACAAGAGATATATCGGAATGGCCTGCTAAAAAATGGAATAGAATAAATATACTTGGGTGTAAATCTTATTATTATGAAGCTGAATTTGACGCTCCTGACGTTATAGGGTCAATGCCTGATGAGTTTAATACAGGAAGGAAGATAGAAGATATAATTAACGATATTATATCACCATGCAATATGATTTTCCATAGCGAATTTTTTTCAACAGATATAAATTATGTTACAAATGAAATTAATCAATTAAAATACTTGACGTTACATCCGAAGGTTGATATATTGAATCCTACAGCTATTGAACCAGCCAAAGTAGCAAAGATAACATTAGAGAGGTTATTAGAGATATTGGGATACATGTTTAATGGTTTTTGGTACGTTGAAAAACTTGGAACGCCATCAGGAGGTTTAATTTTAAGATTAAGATTTGAACATTGGTCATTTTTTTCAATGGCCAACGGTATTGACGCTATAGGCGATTATCCTGAATATATGAAGTCACACAACAAGTATAAGTATGATAAGAGCAATATGCCTAAGTATGAGAGGTGGAAGTTTATGGAGGCGAGGAATGTTGATTTTGTTGGAGAGGACATATATTACGATAGCCCGTGTGTTGATAGAGATAATGTAAAGGAGAGGAATTTAAGCGATATAACTACGGATTTGCAATTTATCAGGAATTTTCCAGGCCAGATAAGCAATTCAGGTTTTGTGATGCTGGCTAATTCAGCGCCATCAGTTCCGTCAGGACCTCTGCTAACAATATCAGATGTAGGTATGATAAGCAAAGACACTATAATAAATGCTCCGTTATCATTAGCTAATCTACATCATAATTATTGGAGGCACGGGAGGGTTATTATAAGTGGGTATATGAATGGAAGTTTACAGACATTTTTGAGTGTAGAAAAGAGGAAGATACTTGATAGCATAAGGTTACCGATATGTTGCAATGAATTTGACACAAATAAATTAATAAACACTGATTTAGGTTGGGGAGAAGTTTCAGAAGCAACAGAATATTTAAAAACTGGTATTTTTGAAATAATTCTTAAATATGAATAATTATGTTTGATTACGATTTGAAGACAGTATTACGTGTATGGGATAAGCCTGAGAAGCAAACATTTAGGCGTTGTCCAGGTGGGTGTTGTGATACAACAATATTAACGCCACAGGATAGATTACCGCCATTTATGATAAGGAGGAGCACTATACCAGAGATACTAACACATATATATCTTGTATGTTGTGATGATGATAGCCTTGATGTAGACATTTTGCCATTCATAAATGTATCATCTATACCGAAGGAGTTAGACATACGCACAGTAGATAATGTTGATTATATCTATTATAGAGGCAATATATCATTGCTTGAAAACATTGAGTGTGGAGTGTATTGGCTTCAAATCACAGATGGCTATAATAACTGGTATAGTGAGAGTTTTAAGGTTGTAGATATAGCTGCAATAGAAGAAGGTAAAGTATTAATAAATAACTATGATTACCTGCTACATAATTCAGGTATTGTATTATTTGAAGAAAAATAAGATAAATTATTAATAACAAATAAAAAAAAATAAAAAAAATGGCAAACAAGAGAACAAAGGATTTATCATTACAGGCAACGTATGATGGTGACGCTTTTTTGCATATTGATAAGGATGTTTGGTCAGAAGCAAAAAAGATAAAAGCGAGCACAATATTGAATGCAGAAGCCTCTTCACGTGTAGCAGCAGTTAATGCTATAATAGCAGGCAGTGGTCTTGACGCACGTGGAGGTTATACGCCAGATCCATCCACTAACTATATAAACGCAGCTGGATTTATTGGCGCTGGCTTAACACCGAACTTAAAGAATGCAGATAAATTGCTTGATGCACAAATAGCAGCAGTGTATTCAGAACTTCCTATGTCGTTTGACATATTTATATCTCATTCGCAGATATTGACAATACATAGTAATCCTGTGACACTTGTTGCAGCACCAGGAGATAATAAATTAATTCTACCTGTATTCGTAACGGCATATTATAAATATGATGGAACTCCATATTCTGGAAATACACGTATAAATGTATATAGCAATAATAATGAATTTCGCATTGTTGATACGGATTTAGATTATTCTACAATTACGATTTTGCCAATTTTAGGTATAGGTACAGAAGATATTAGCAATGTATTCAATACATCGTTATATATTTCTACTTCATCAACCGATCCTACTGGAGGCACTGCTGGCAATTATATAAGAGTTATAGGTAAATATTACATTATTGACTTTAATTAAAGCAATTATGAT
>Ga0116166_1003953_pt1 | contig 11081 bp, 9 predicted proteins | sample AD_JPNMR2_MetaG_FD_89884 | JGI IMG/M metagenome (GOLD analysis project Ga0116166, IMG submission 89884) | Active sludge microbial communities of municipal wastewater-treating anaerobic digesters from Japan - AD_JPNMR2_MetaG | ecosystem: Engineered > Bioreactor > Anaerobic > Digestate | place...
CATCGCCGACACCTTCCCCCAGGCCGTGCTGACCAACCTGTACGGGCAGTCCGAGGCGTCGGGTGCCACCGTCATCTCACCCGTCACCGACTCGCTGCAGGCCATCGCGCGCAGCATCGGCCTGCCGCTGCAGGGCGTGCAGGCACGGGTGGCCGGCCCCGACGGCAGCGTGCTGGCTGCCGGGCAGGAGGGCGAGTTGCAGTTGCGCGGGCAGAGCGTGGCTGCGGGCTGCTGGAACATGCCCGAGCCCACCGCGCAAACCTTCCTTGCCGACGGCTGGCTGGCCACCGGTGACATGGTGATGCAGGAGGCCGACGGTCATATCGTGCTGCTCGGGCGCAAGAAGGAGATGTTCCTGCAGGGCGGCTACAACGTCTACCCGGTCGAGGTCGAAAACATCCTCACCTCGCACCCCGCCGTGGCCATGGCCGCCGGCATAGGGGTGCCTGACGCGGTGTTGGGCGAGGTCGGCTGCTACTACATCGTGCTGCGGCCGGGGCAGCAGGTCAGCGCCGACGACTTGATCGCCTTGTGCCGGCAGCAGCTGGCGGACTACAAGGTGCCGCGGCAAATCGTCCTTGCCGATGAATTGCCGACCACCCCGGGCGGCAAGATCGCCAAGGCGGTCTTGCGCAGCAACCATGGCGCCGCGGCGTGACCGCGCCAATCGAAGCAGGGACAGGGTCGTGAACGTTCGATTTCATTTCTCCGGCCGCCACGTCATGGTCTTAGGCGGCACCACCGGCATCGATTTCGGCGTTGCCAAGGAATTTGCCGCAGCCGGCGCCAAGCTCAGCGTCACCAGCCGCAAGCAGGCCAATGTGGACGCTGCCGCGGCTGAGCCGGGCAGCGCCGGGTTTGGCGTGAGCGCCGACGTACGCGACGAAGCCAGCGCGGCGGCGGCGCTGGCGCAGCGCTGCCGCCAGGCACGGCCCCATCGACGTGCTGGTCCCGGGTGCCGCCGGCAATTTCCCGGCCGAGGTCAACGGCATGTCGGCCAACACCTTCCGCGTGGTCATCGATATCGACCAGTTCACGCGCCTGCTGGCGCTGGAGTGGGGCGCTGCCGGCGTGCGGGTCGACGCCCTATCGCCCGGCCCCATCCAGGACACCGAGGGCATGCGCCGGCTGGCGCCACAGGGCGACGCTGGCGATTCCCAGGTGCGTGCCCTGGTGCCGCTCGGGCGCATGGGCACGCCACGGGAGAGCGCGCACCGGGCGATGTTCCTGGGCTCCGACGCCGCGGCCTGCGTCTCGGGCGCCATCATCGCCTGCGCCGGTGCTGCGCAGGGCATGCTGGGGTCGATGGTCAAGGGGGCGGTGCGTCAGGGCCTGGCACGCCAGGCCTGAAGCACGCCCGGGCTTTTCTTTGAACAGGCAACGGAGACACGACATGGATCAGGGCATCGGCAACTGGACCACGCTGCACGCGCAGCGCAACCCCGAACGCAGGGCGTTCGTGGATGCCAACACCGACCGCAGCTGCAGCTTTGGCGAAGTCGAGCGACGCACCAACGCGCTGGCGCATGCCCTGCAGGCGCGCGGCGTGCGCAAGGGCGACCGGGTGGCGCTGATGGCGCTCAACAGCCCGCACTTCCTGGAAGTGGCCATCGCCGTGGCCAAGCTGGGGGCCATTCTGGTGCCCATCAACTTCCGGCTGACGGCGAGCGAGGTGCGCTACATCCTGGACGACGCCGCGCCCTGTGTGCTGTTCGCCTCGACGCAAATGCTGGACACGGCGCGCAAGGCCGCCGGCGGCAGCCTGGTGCGCCACGTGGTCGAGATCGCCGCGGCCGCCAAGCGCGCGGCCGGCGACGGCGCGGACTTCGAGGCCTGGATCGCGGCGGGCAGCCCCGAGCGCGCGCCGGTGCGCGTGCTGGCGGACGACGTGGCGACCATCATGTACACCTCGGGCACCACCGGCTTTCCCAAGGGCGCCATGCTGACGCACGCCAACCACCTGTGGAACGCCTTTACCCACTTTGCCATGACCGAGGGGCTGGTCGCGCGGGACGTGTCGCTGGTCAGCGCGCCGCTGTTTCACATCGGCGCCTTCGGCATCTACACGCTGCCGCTGATCTACCTGGGCGGCACCTCGGTCATCATGGAATCGTTTGCGCCGGCTGGCTGGCTCGACGCCGTCGAGAAATACCGCCCGACGCTGGCCTTCTGTGTGCCGGCCATGTGGGCGGCGATCGCCGCCGCCGGCCTTCAGGGGCGCGAACTGGCCTCGCTGCGCTACACCATTTCCGGCGGCGCGCCGTGCCCGCTGGTGCTCATCGAGCAGCTGCGCGCGCACGGCATGGTGTTCACCGAGGGCTTTGGCCTGACCGAGACCGCGCCTGTGGCGTCGGCACTGGGCGCCGGCGAGGTGCTCACGCATGCCGGCTCGGTGGGCAAGCCCATCGCCCATGTCGAGTACCGCATCGCCGACGACGCGGGGCGGGATGTGCCGGTGGGCCAGACCGGCGAGCTGCTGATCCGCGGACCCAACGTGTTTGTGGGCTACTGGCAGAAGGCCGCGGCCACACGCGAGGCGCTGGACGAGGATGGGTGGTTCCACAGCGGCGATCTGGCGCGGGCGGACGAGCAGGGCTTCTACTACATCGTCGACCGCAAGAAGGACATGGTCATCAGCGGTGGCGAGAACGTCTATCCGGCCGAAATCGAGCAGGTGTTGTACCAGCACCCGGACATCGCCGAAGTGGCCGTGCTCGGCACGCCCGACGCGCGGTGGGGCGAGGCGGTCACGGCTGTCGTGGTCCTCAAGGCCGGCGCGCGGCTGACCGAGGAGGATCTGGTCGCCTGGGCGCGCGAGCGCCTGGCCGGCTACAAGTGCCCGCGCGTCGTCCAGTTCATCGACATCCTGCCGCGCACCGCCACCGGCAAGATCCTCAAGCGCGAGCTGCGCAAGCGGTGGGGCACCAGCGGCAGCGCCGTGCAACGCTGACGCGGCGCCCGCCGCTTCGATCGACCGGCTGCCGAGCCTCGCCGCGCTGGCCGCTGCGTCCGACCGGGTGCCCAGCGGTCATGAGTCGGCCGCTTCACCCGTGACGATGGAAGAGACTTGCAGGTGTGCGGGGCAGCGTGGGTACAGGTCGGCCGAATTTTTGATGACACCCTGACCGCGGTAGCTGACTCGACCCGCCGCCGACCCCTGGTACCCAGGATGGCCTGCGGGTGTTCATTGACCGGCAGCGGCCGGGCGGGGTGCCCGCCTACGCCAACCTGCGCGGCTGCCGGGAGTTCTCTGGGCGCACAGCCGGTTCGAGAGCGGCGCGGTGTTCGCGACGGTCGTGATCCCGCTCGGCGGGCAGACGAAGTGACGCTGACAGCCTCGTGGCGGCTGCGCCTGGTGCCAGCTTCACGCTGTGCGCCTGGCATTGCGTAGAGCGGCCCGTGGCGATCGACTCTCGGTGGCCGGCAGCCTCAGGTCAGCGCCACGCCTCGAACGCCCGCAACCCACGCCACGGGCGCCGCACGAACCGGCGCGTGTGCACGCGGCGCGGCATCAGGCCACGCGGCCGAACCACCACAGCGACAGCGCGGCGCCCAGCAGCGCCAGCAGCGCGCCGGCGGCGGCGAAGAAGGCGGTGATCTCGGTCTCCTTCTTCTCGACCACCAGCCTGGAGCTCAAGCTCTGGTAGACCTTCAGCAGGTCTTGTGCGGTGCCGGCGTAGAAGTATTCGGCCTGCGTCAGCAGCGCCACCTGCTTCAGCGCGGCTTCGTCCAGCCGCACGCGCATGCTCCAGCCTTCGAAGCCGATGGTTTCGCCGGCCACGGTGCCGATGCCCACGGTGTAGACCTTGACGCCGCGGTCGGCCGCCATCTTGGCGGCTTCCAGCGGGTCGGGGCCGGTGGTGCGCGCGCCGTCGGTGAGCATGATGATCGCCGCCGACTTGTACGAGCCCGGCTCCACCGGGGTGAAATCCTTCTCCTTCGGCTCGCCCAGCGGCCCGGGCATCGGGCGCTGGCCGGTGGCCTGCGAGATCTCGATGCCGGCGTCGGGGAAGATGGTGGCCAGCGACAGGATGATGCCGCTGCCGGTGGCGGTGGCGCGCTGCAGCTGGAAGCGGTCGATCGCGGCAATCACGTCTTCGCGGCTGGTGGTGGGCGCCTGCACCACCGCGGCGGTGCCGGCAAAGGCGACCACCCCCACGCGCACGGTGCGCGGCAGGCTGGTGACGAAGGCCTTGGCCGCCTCCTGCGCGGCGACGATGCGGCTGGGCTGCACGTCGGTGGCGCGCATGCTGCCCGACACGTCCATCGCCAGGATGATGGTGCGCTGCGCCTGCGGCAGCGCGATCACCGCCAGCGGCCGCGCGGTGGCCACCAGCAGCGTGCCGATGGCCAGCAGCAGCAGCAGCGGCGGCACGTGGCGGCGCCAGCCGGGCCCCTTGCCCAGCGCCGCCTTGGCCACGCTCAAGCTGGCCAGGCGCACGGTGCTGCGCCGGCGCCTGCGCAGCAGCCACAGGTACAGCAGCACCAGCGCCGGCAGCGCCAGCAGCGACCACAGCAGGTTCGGCCAGAGGAAGCTCATGGCCGCGCTCCGGCGGCCACAGCGGTACTGGCACCGGCGCGCAGGTGCGCCGGCCAGCGCGCGCCGACCTTCAGCCGCGAACGCTGGCGCCGCATCGCCGCGAAGCGCAGCATGGCTTCGAGCAGATCGTCGTCGGTGGACAGCTCCAAGGCATCGACGCCGGCGTGGGCCAGCGCGCCGCGCAGGGCGGCTTCGCGCGCCTCGGCCTCGGCCTGGTAACGGCGGCGGAAAGCCGGGTCGGCGGTGTCGAGGAACAGCTGCTCGCCGGTTTCGGCGTCTTCCACGGTGACCAGGCCGAGTTCGGGCAGTGCCATCTCCAGCGGGTCGTACAGCCGCACCGCGACCACCTCGTGGCGCTGCGCGAGCAAGGCCAAGGCGTCGTCCCAACCGGGCTGGCTGATGAAGTCGGACACCACCAGCACCAGCGAGCGCCGCTTGATCGTGGCCGCCGCCGCGTGCAGCAGGTCGGCCAGCGAGGTGCCGGCGCCGGGGGCGGCGATGTCGCCCGGGCGGGCGCGCATGCGCCGCATCAGGTCCAGCACGTGCAGCCTGGACGCGCGCGGCGGCAGCACCGTGTCCACGCGCGTGCCGTACAGCATCGCGCCGACGCGGTTGCCGTGGCGCGTCAGCACGCGCGCCAGCACCGCGACGAAACCGGACGACACCGCCAGCTTGGTGACGTCGGACGAGCCGAAGTCGACGCTGCCCGACAGGTCGAGCAAGAACCACGCGGTCAGCTCGCGGTCCTCGGTGAACTGGCGCACGTGCGGGGTCTGCAGCCGCGCGGTGACGTTCCAGTCGATGTGGCGCACGTCGTCGTGCAGCTGGTATTCGCGCAGGTCGGCCAGGTCGATGCCGGCGCCGCGCAGCAGGGTGCGGTAGTCGCCCTGCAGCAGCCCGTCCAGGCGGCGCAGCACGGTCCACTCGAGCCGGCGCAGCAGCCGCTCCTCGAGCCCGGCGGCGCGCGCGCCGGCGCTGGGCTCAGGCGGGCAGGGCGTTGCCGTTTTCATGGGGGGCGTGGGCCATCGGCTTGTCGGGCACGGCGACCTTCTTCATCACGCGCTGCACGATGTCGTCGGCGCCGAGGTTGTCGGCCAAGGCTTCGTAGGACAGCACCAGCCGGTGGCGCAGCACGTCGGGCACCAGGTCGACCATGTCCTCGGGCAGTGCATAGCGCCGCCCGCGCAGCAGCGCCAGCGCGCGCGCGCCTTCGACCAGGCCGATGGTGGCGCGCGGGCTGGCGCCGAAGCTCAGGTACTTGGCCAACTCGGCCAGCTCGTAACGTGCCGGCTGGCGCGTCGCGCCGACCAGCTTGACCGCGTACTGGATCAGCGAGGGGTCGACGTAGACCGACCTGCATTCCTTCTGCAGCGCGCGCAGCGCCTGCGTGTCGCACACCGCCTGCACCTCGACGGCACGGCTGGTGACACGCTGCGCGATGACGAACTCTTCTTCCTCGGTCGGGTAGTCGACCAGCACCTTCATCATGAAGCGGTCGACCTGCGCCTCGGGCAGCGGGTAGGTGCCTTCGGTCTCGATCGGGTTCTGCGTGGCCATCACGACGAAGGGCTCGGGCACCGGGTGGGTGTCGCCGGCGATCGTCACCTGGCGCTCCTGCATCACCTCGAGCAGCGCGCTTTGCACCTTGGCCGGCGCACGGTTGATCTCGTCGGCCAGCAGCAGGTTGGCGAACACCGGGCCCAGCGAGGTGCCGAACTCGCCGGTCTTCTGGTTGTAGATGCGCGTGCCCACCAGGTCGGCCGGCACCAGGTCGGGGGTGAACTGGATGCGCCTGAAGCTGCCGTGCATGGTGCGCGCCAGCGTCTTCACCGTCAGCGTCTTGGCCAGCCCGGGCACGCCTTCGACCAGCAGGTGGCCCTGCGCCAGCATCGCGATCAGCACGCGCTCGAGAAAGCGGTCTTGCCCGACGACGACGCGCTTGACCTCGTAGAGCATGCGCTCCATCAGACCGGCGGTGGCACTGGCGTCTGGCATGGCATCTTCCTGGGCAAGGCGATCTAGAACGGCGACAGGCCGGCCGCGCCGGCGGCGTTTTCGATCGGCACGGCAAAGCCGATGCCGATGAAGGTGCGCTGCTCGTTCGGGTTGAGGATGGCGGTGACGATGCCGACCACGAAGCCGTCCATCGTCACCAGCGGGCCGCCGGAATTGCCCGGGTTGGCGGCGGCGTCGAACTGGATCAGGTTGGTCAGCGCCTGGTCGCCGTCGGGTGAACGGAACTCGCGGCCCAGCCCCGACACGACGCCGGCGCTGACCGACGGGCCGATGCCGAAGGGATGGCCCACGGCGATCACCTGGTCGCCCGGCACCAGGTCGCCGGTGGAGCGCATCGTCGCCGGCTCGAGTTCGTCGGGCAGGCTCTTGGCCTTCAGCACGACCAGGTCGTTCTCGGGCTGCGCGCCGATCACCACGGCGTCGGACTCGTGGCCGTTGGCGAAGGTCACCTGCAGGTGTTTGGCGCCTTGCACCACGTGCAGGCTGGTCAGGATGGTGCCGTCGTCCTTGATGACCACGCCCGAGCCCAGGCTGCGGTCCATCGCGCGCCGGTCGGGGCGGTGGTCGGGGTCGTCTTCGTCGTGCATCAGCCCGATCACGCGCACCACCGAGCGCGCGATGTTCTGGTACGCCTTGGTGGCCGGCGAGGGCAGCGGGTCCTTTTCCAGTGAATGCCGCACCGCCGCATCGATCTGCGCTTGCGTGATGATCCTGGGGCGCGGCTGCAGCCCGAGCACGCCCAGCATCAGCGCCAACGCCAGCAGTCCACCCAGGCTGCTCCAGGCCAAGGCCGGCGCGTGCCTTGCGAGCCAGCTGCGGCGTGCGCCGCGCAGGGCCGGCGCGGCGGGGGTGGCCGCCGCAGGCGCCGACGGTGCCTGGGTTGCCTGGCCTGCATGCGGCGGCAATGTCGTTGGCGCCGCCGCCGCGCCCGCCGCCGTGCCGCGGCGCGATGGACTGTAAAACGGCGTCTTGCGAGTCGGCATGATGCAAACCGTCACCCGAGGCAGGCGAACAGGCGGCAGATGGAACAGCGGCTTCACGTTATCACGTTGCACCGGCCGCTGCACCTGCGCGCGGGCAGCCCGAGCACGACGCGCGCACGCCGCCGGCGCATGATGGGCGCATGATGGGCGCATGCTGAGTTGGATCGATACCCATTGCCATCTGGACGCGGCCGAGTTCGACGCCGACCGCGCCGCGGTGGTGGGCCGCGCGCGCGCGCTCGGCGTCACCACGCTGGTGCTGCCGGCGGTGGCGGCGCAGGATTTCGACACCGTGCGCGAACTGGCGCACCGCCACGATGCGGCGTACGCGCTGGGCATCCACCCGCTGTTCGTGCCGCACGCGCTCGATGCCGACCTGCAGCGGCTGCGCGAGCGGCTGCAGGCCTGGCGCGACGACGAGCGGCTGGTGGCGGTGGGCGAGATCGGCCTGGACCACTTCGTGCCGGGCCTGGACCGCGCGCGCCAGCAGCAGTGCTACCGCGCGCAGCTGGCCATCGCGCGCGATGCCGGGCTGCCGGTGCTGCTGCACCTGCGCGCCGCGGCCGATGCCGTGCTCGCCGGGTTGCGGCGCAGCGGTGTGCGCGGCGGCATCGCGCACGCCTTCAACGGCAGTGCGGTGCAGGCCGCGCAGTTCGTCGCGCTGGGTTTCAAGCTCGGCTTCGGCGGTGCGATGACACACGAGCGCGCATTGCGCATCCGTGGCCTGGCCGCCGCATTGGCGGACGATGCGATCGTGCTCGAGACCGACGCGCCGGACATCCCGCCGCAGTGGCTGTACCGCAACGCGCAGCAGCGCCGGCAGCAGCCGCAGGCGCGCAACGAGCCGGCCGAGCTGCCGCGCATCGCGGCGACGCTGGCGGCGTTGCGCGGCTGGACGCTGGAACATACCGCGCAGCGCACCACGGCCAACGCGCGCGCCGCGCTGCCGAGGCTGCGTGCTTGAGCGCGCTGCTGCAGGGGCTGCCGCCGGTGATCGGCCGCCACACACGGCTGATCGTGCTGGGCAGCTTTCCGGGCGAGGCTTCGCTGGCCGCGGGCCAGTACTACGCGCACCCGCGCAACCAGTTCTGGCCGCTGCTGGGCGCGCTGCTCGGCGAGCCGTTGCCGCTGCTGCCCTACGAGCAGCGCCTGCGCCGGCTGCGGCGGCACGGCGTGGGGCTGTGGGATGTGATCGGCAGCTGCCGCCGCGAGGGCAGCCTGGACAGCCGCATCCGCGATGCCTGCTGCAACGACCTGGGCAGCTTGCGCGAGCGCGCGCCGGCGCTGCGTGCGGTGGCGCACAACGGCGCGGCGTCGGCCCGCGCGATGCGCGTCACCGGCGCGCTGGGTGTGGCGGTGTACCGGCTGCCGTCCAGCAGCCCGGCCCATGCGCGCTTGCGCTTCGAGCACAAGCTCGAACGGTGGCGCGAGGTCTTCGCCGCCTGCGGCCTGGCCTGAAACCTTGGGCTATCGTGCCGCTGCCGCGCCCATGAGTCCACGCAAGCCACGCGATCTGCCCGAAGTCACGATTTCGGAGTTCGACGGCGTGCGCAGCCTGCACCTGGGCACGATCTGGGTGCAAGGGGCGATGCGCCTGCGCCGGCCCGACCATCTCGAGCTGGAATACGTGCAGCGCATGATGGCGGGGCTGCTGTGGCTGCCCAGCGAGCAACTGGGCCAGGGCCGCGCGGTGCAACTGGGCCTGGGGGCGGGCGCCATCACGCGCTTCACGCACAAGGCGCTGCGCATGCACACCACCGCGGTGGAGCTGAACCCGGCCGTCATCGCCGCGTGCCGGCGCTACTTCCGGCTGGCCGAGGACGGGCCGCGCCTGAGCGTGCTGGCGTTGGACGCCGCCGGCTGGGTGCACGACGACGCGCATGCCGGCAGCGTGCAACTGCTGCAGGTCGACCTGTACGACCACGAGGCGGCGGCGCCGGTGCTCGACGACCTGCACTTCTACGCCGGGTGCCGCCAGGTGCTGGCCGACGGCGGCGTGATGAGCGTGAACCTGTTCGGCCGCAAGTCCAGCTTCGAGCACAGCCTTTCGCAGCTGGTGGCCGCCTTCGGCGCGCAGCAGGTGTGCCGGCTGCGCCCGACGCGCGAAGGCAACGCCGTGGTGCTGGCCGGGCGTGACGTAGTGCTGCCCGATCGCGCCACGCTGCTGCAGCGCGCCGCTACCATCGAACAGCGCTACGGCGCCTGGGGGCTGCCGGCGCGCAAATGGTTGCGCATGCTGCGGCCACTGTCCCGACCATGACCCAGACTCCTGCCGCAAGACTCGCCCGCTGCGCCGCCGACACCGTGGTGATGGCGCATCCATCGTGCAAGGGCAAGCTCGACTGGCGCGTGCTGCTGGGCTGGCTGCACGACGACAAGCTGATCTCGGCCGAAGATGCCGAGCGCGTGATCCGCCGCTTCGGCGCGGGCAGCTCCAGCCAGCACGCGCTGGTGCGGCTGGGCGCTGCCGGGCTGTCGCGCGCAGGCACGCAGCAAGCGCTGGACACCGAAGTGTTGAGCGAATGGCTGGCGCAGCGCTGCGGTCTGCCGTTCCTGCGCATCGATCCGCTGCGCGCCGATGTCGGGCGCGTCGCCGACGTGATGTCGGTGCACTACGCCGAAAGCCGCTGCGCCTTGCCGGTGCAGCTGACGGCGCACGAGGTGGTGATCGCCACCGCCGAGCCCTTCGACGTGGCCTGGGTGCCGGAGATCGAAGCGCATGTGCGGCGCAAGGTCAAGCTGGTGCTGGCGCAGCCGCAGGAGGTGCGCAAGTACACCACCGAGTTCTACGCGCTGGCCAAGTCGGTGCGCGCCGCGCAGAAGAGCGGCGAGGTCTCGCCGGCGGCCAGCTTCGAGCAGCTGGTCGAACTCGGCAAGTCGGCCCGGCAGCTCGATGCCAACGACGCCGGCGTGGTGCAGGTGGTCGACTGGCTGTGGCAGTACGCTTTCGACCAGCGCGCCAGCGACATCCACCTCGAGCCGCGGCGCGACATGGGCGCGATCCGCTTTCGCATCGACGGCGTGCTGCACACCGTGTACCAGCTGCCGCTGGGCGTGATGAGCGCGATGACCTCGCGCATCAAGCTGCTCGGGCGCATGGACGTGGTCGAAAAGCGCCGCCCGCTGGACGGGCGCATCAAGACCAAGCGCCCCGACAGCGCCGACAAGATCGGCGGCGAAGTCGAGATGCGGCTGTCCACGCTGCCCACCGCCTTCGGCGAAAAGCTGGTGATGCGCATCTTCGACCCCGACACCGCGGTCAAGAGCATCGAGGCGCTGGGCTTCGGCGCGCACGACACGCAGCGCTGGCGCGAGCTGATCGCGCGCCCGCACGGCATCGTCCTGGTCACCGGGCCCACCGGCGCCGGCAAGACGACCACGCTGTACGCCACGCTGAAGGCGCTGGCCAGCGACGAGGTCAACGTGTGCACCATCGAAGACCCGATCGAGATGATCGAGCCGGCGTTCAACCAGACGCAGGTGCATGCGGCCATCGACATGGGTTTCGCCGAAGGGCCGCGCGCGCTGATGCGGCAGGACCC
>Ga0116166_1003957_pt1 | contig 11077 bp, 10 predicted proteins | sample AD_JPNMR2_MetaG_FD_89884 | JGI IMG/M metagenome (GOLD analysis project Ga0116166, IMG submission 89884) | Active sludge microbial communities of municipal wastewater-treating anaerobic digesters from Japan - AD_JPNMR2_MetaG | ecosystem: Engineered > Bioreactor > Anaerobic > Digestate | place...
GCTATGCTTTGTAAAAGCGCTACAATCTCTGTCATGGGCTTCTCGGTTTCAGTTTGTGTTTGCAAACCTACTTTACCCGAAAAGCCCTATTTTTTCACCTCAATTTGGCGAAGGTATTGATTAAGCAACATCAGATATTCATTACCGGCCGCGCCGCCATCCCCTCCAAATCGTAGGCCATCGCCCCGGTGATCTTCACCTGCGCGAACTCCCCCACCTTCAACTCGTCCTGCACGAACACATATCCGTCAATCTCCGGCGCGTCCCGATAGGAACGGCACACCGACAAGCCGTCGTTATACCCGTCCACCAACACTTTCAGCGTCTTGCCGACGTAGGATTGGTTGACCTGCAGCGACACGTTCTGCTGGATCTCCATCAACCGGTCGTAGCGTTCCTGCTTGACCTCGGGCGGGATCGGGTCGCCGAGCGGCTCAGAACTCGTCCCCGGCTCGAACGAGAACTGGAAGGCCCCGGCGCGGTCAAAGCGCGCCACACGGATGAACTCCTCCAGCGCGCTGAACTCCTCCTCCGTCTCGCCAGGATAGCCGACGATGAACGTGCTGCGGATGGCGAGCTCGGGGATGGCCGCGCGCATTTTGCCGATGGTCTTATGGACCCAATCCATGTTGGCCGGGCGTCTCATGCGCTTCAACGTTTCGGGATGCGCGTGCTGGAGCGGCATGTCGAGGTACGGAAGAATTTGCGGCGAGGAGGCCATCACGTCAATGAGGCGGTCGGTGACGTAGCCGGGGAAGGCGTACATGATACGGATCCAGTCGAGGTCGGGAACCGACGCGGTCAAATTTTCCAGCAGGACCGCCAGCCCGTCCTTTATCCCCAGGTCGTGACCGTAATCCGTTGTATCCTGCGCGATGAGGATGAGTTCGCGCACGCCCGCGTCGCGCAGACGGCGCGCCTCGTCGAGGATGGTCGCCATCGGGCGCGAGACGGCCGTCCCTTTGATGAGCGGGATGGCGCAATACGCGCAGGGACGGCGGCAGCCGTCCGCGATCTTGAGATGGGCCGAGGCGCCGAACACGTTTGCCCGGAGGGTGTCCGCCTCATCGGTCCCGACAGTGGCGGCTTCGGGCAGGTGGTAGAGCGGCTGGGGATGTTTCGTCTTCCGCAGGTCGCGCACGACGCGCACAATGTCCATCCAGCGGCGCGTGCCGAGGATGCCGTCCACGCCGGGGACTTCGCGCGCCACCTCCGCGCCGTAACGCTGGGTCAGGCATCCCGCCGCGATGAGCAGTTGACCGTCGCGCTTGCCAGCCGCCAGTTCGCGCAAAACGTCGAGCGACTCCTGCCGCGCCGGCCCGATAAAGCCGCAGGTGTTGACGATCAGCACGCCCGCGCGGGAGGGTTTATCCACGGCGCGGAACCCGTCGCGAACGAGCAGCTGCGCCATCGAATCCGAGTCGACCGTGTTCTTGGAACAGCCGAGCGAAACCAAATGGAAGGTGTTTTTTGTCATAACGTTAAACCAATCTTGTTTTCAGAATTCCCGAAGATTCACTCCGCTACGGCGTCGGCGTGGACGTAGGCGTACGCGTGGACGACGGCGTCATCGTCGGCGTGAAAGTGGCGGTGGGCGTGGGCGTGACCGTCGGCGAGGGGCCGATGGTCGGCGTGGGCGTAACCATGCCGTCGGCGCGATAGATCAGATTGACCACTTCGCCGAACCCGCCCAGCAGTCCCATATCGCGCTGGTTATACGTAACCCGCAGCGCCGCGCCGCTTCCAGCCAGCACTTCGATCTGGTCGGCGGCGTCAAAGGGATAAGCCGTGCCGGGGTTGACGCGCCCTTCGAAGGCCACTTTTCCATCCACGGTTATGCGCAAAAACGTCCGCTCGAGGGCGATGATGTTCACCTGCACGTTCACGCCTTCAGGCGCGGTCGGCAGCGCGCCGGGCGGTTCCAGCGGCTCGAGCGTGGCCGTCAGGTTTCCCAGGTCGAGCAGGATAGACGTCGGCGCGGGCGTACCGGGCGCGGCGCTCGGCGTCGGTTCGATCAACGCGTCCAGCATGACGGGCGTGGCGGCGCGCGCCTGCTCTTTCTTCTGCGCCACAAAGCTCACGCCCCAGATCAAAAACGCCGCCAGAAAAAGCGCCAGGCCGATCCCCAGCAAATCCACCGTGAGGAAACTTCGGAAAAGCGGAGGGCTGGCCGGCGCGGCGGGCGCGGGTTTTCCGCGCGCGCCGTACGGCAGCGGATGGCGTTCCCGATGGCGCGCCTGCAACACGTCCGCAAAACGCAGGAGCAACTCGTCCACGTCCAGGTCGAGGAAGGCGGCGTAATTCGCCAGCATCCCGCGCGTCTGCACGGCGGAGGGCAGCCCGCCAAAGTCGCCCTCCTCCAGCGCTCGCAGATAGTGGGCGCGCAAGTGGATGTGCCGCTCGATCTCCTCGTGACGCAGGTTCAACGTCTCGCGGCGCTCGCGCAGCCGCGCGCCGACCTCGGCGAACAACTCATCCGAGGAACGGAACGCGCCGGCCCCGGCGGGCTGGACTGCAGTTTCGACCGGCTCCTCAACCTGCGCGGCGACTTCCCCCTCCGCCTCCGCGCGGACTTCGGGCGGGCGCGGCCGCGAGACGCGCAACCCCAGCCGCGTCCACACGTTGAGATGCGGCTCCGCTTCCGCCGCAGGCGCTTCATGCAATTGCGTAACTTCGAGTTTGGGGAAAGTCTGCGCGGGTTCGGAAACGACGGGGGCTTCCGCCGTCGCTTCTGCGCGGGAAATTTCTTCGGGTTCAGAAACGGCAGGGACTTCCGCCGTTACTTCTTCGCGGACGGCTTCTTCAACGGTCCTTTTTTTTTACCCGCAGGCTTCTTCGTATCGGCCTCCGCCGTCCCGCCTTTGGATTTGGAAACCTTCGCTGCCGACCTGGGTTTCTTCGCGGCGGTTTTTTTGACGGACACAAGCGTCTGTTCGGGTTCAGGTCTGGACTGGGAGAGGGGTTCAGGCTCCGGCTCCGGGGGCGCGGGGACGGGCTCTTCCGTCGCCGCGGGTTTGGGCAGGGGCGCCGCGTCCGCTTCGGGAGCGGACCTCCGCAGGAGACGCGCCCAAAATGGACGGCGGTCCGCTGTCGGTTCGGAGGGAGCGGGCGGGGGCGCGTCAGGCGCGGGAGCGACGGCAACCGATTCAGGGGAAGCGGCCGCGGGCGGGACCTCTGCCGAATCGTCCGCGCGTTGAAGGTCCTGCATGGCCGCATCGAGGTCGAGATCCAGGTATCCGGCATAAATTTTAAGGAAGCCGCGTCCCTGCGCGGCGGAGGCCATGACCGAGTAGTTGTCCTCCTCCAGCGCCTGCAAATAGGGGACGCGGATGCGCGTGGCTTCGGCCGCTTTTTCGATGCTGAGGCGGCGTTCGACGCGGATATTTTTCAGCCGCTGACCGATGGTCGCTTTGGGTTCGGGCATGGCAAAAGTGTACCACAAAGAGAAACCAGGTTTCTTTGGGAAACCTGGCTTTGGGATTATCCGGCGGGCGCTTCGGGTTCCGCGGCGGGCGTCTCGGCCACAGGCGCCTCGGCTTCGGCTTTGGCCTTTTTGCCCCTGGCCTTCGGCTTCTCTTCTTCGGCTTTTTCCTCAACCGCCTCGCCCTCGCGGCGGACGGTGATCTTGATTTCGGGGACGAGGTCCATCGTCAGGCGGACGTGGGCAACGTATTCGCCGATCTCGCGGACGGGCTGCATGTCCACCTGCTGGCGCTTCACTTCGAAGCGGATCTTCTCGGTGACGGCCAGGGCGACATCCTGCGTGGTGACGGAGCCGTAGAGTTTGCCGGTCTCGCCGGCTTTCACGACGAAATCCAGCGCGAGGCCGTTGATCTGATCGGCGACGCCCTGGAGTTCCGTGTTCAGCGCGGCGCGGCGGATCTCAGCCTGGCCCTTGATACGCTCCACCTGTTTGAGCGCGCCCGCGGTGGCGAGAACGGCCAATCCCTGCGGGATGAGGAAGTTGCGGCCGTAGCCATCGGCGACCTTTTTCACGTCGCCGGCGCGGCCCAGTTTGTAAACGTCCTTGATGAGCATGACTCTCATTTTTAATCAAGCCCTTTCTTGAAGAATTTGCAGGTCGAAGGGTACCACGTCCTGCGGGGCGAGATTTTACCAGAGGAAGTCAGTCTTGCCAACCGTATATTCTCGGAGTAAGATAACGCCATGAAGCCTTTTTCCCTCAATTTGCGGCGAATTGGAATTTTGATCGGAATCGGGCTGCTGGCATTGATCATGATCGGGTTCAACGCCCGCCTCGATGAATTGAACCGACTCTCCGCCGAAGCCCGGACCCGGCGCGCCGCAGTCACCCAGGCTATGCAGACGCAGGCCGCGTTGCAGGCGCAGATAGCCTACGCCACTTCGGACGCCGCCGTAGACGAATCGGCGCGCGAAAACCACATGATCAAGGAGGGCGACATCCCCGGCGTGCCGATTGGGATGGGAAACGAAGAGACGTTCGCGACGCCCACGCCCCTCCCCACGCCGACGCCTCTGCCAAACTGGCAGGTCTGGTGGAATTTATTTTTCGAGGAACGATAACAGGTCACGCCTGCCGCGGGGTCATCAGGTAAATCCGCCGCCGCCCGCCGAATATCCGCAAAGCGGACAATGCAAGATCAACAGGCCGTCGTAATCGAGACGGCCTTTTTTGCACTGCGGACAACGCCCGCCGAAGCGCGGCGCGCGGCAAACCGGGGGCTTCTTCGCCTTTCGCTTCGCCGCCGGACGGGAGGGCCGCTTCCCGCTCCGCGCGGGCGCGGACTGGCGCGAGCCGCTCATCCCGGCCCAACCAGCCGCGCCAACCCCTCGCGGTCGGTCAGCACGAATTCGGTGCGCGTCACTTCGATCAATTTCTTATCCGAGAAATTGTACAAGGCGCGGCAGACCATCTCGCGCGTCGAGCCGACGCGGGCGGCCATCTCGTCCAAAGTCAGGTTGCGCGAGATGGAGGAATCGTCCGCCTGCATGAAGTGATCGAGCAGGAGGCGGGCGAGGCGTCCTGCCACCGGCTGGAAGGCCAGTCCCTCTACCAGATCGCTGACGCGCTGCATCCGCTCGGCCATCAGGCGGCTGAGCTCCCAGGAGGCCGATCCATTGCGGAGGAGGATCGGCAGAAGGGCGGCGCGCGACCAGAGGTAAATTTGGCAGTCCTCCCGCGCTTCCAGCGAAACGGGCATGGGCGCGTCCTCGCGGAAAAAAGCCAGCCCCCAAAAGACCTCGCCCTGACTGAAACGAGCCACATGCAGGTTGCGTCCCTCGGAAGATTCTTTGAGGGCCTCGAGAAGCCCGTCTGCCACCAACAGCAGGTAGGGCCACACGTCGCCAAACAGGACCACATTCTCTCCTCTTTGATAGCGGCGCAGGAAGGCAACCTGTTCCGCCTGGGTCTGGTCCGCCGGCGCGAGGGCTTTGAAGATGGCGTTTTCAACCAGCAAAGCAGATAGTCTACTCATCGCTCCGAACCTCCTGCGAGATTTTCCAATCTGTCCCGGTCCAGGAAAGCAAATTCCACGCGGTTGACGCGGATCATCCCCTCGTCGGCAAAGCGATGCAACGTGCGGCTGACCAGCTCGCGGGTCGTCCCGACCGTGTCGGCCATCTGGTCGAGGGTCAGGTTGCGCGGCGCGGGTCGTCCGTCCACCGGGTCGTAGTGAGTCAACAGCAGGCGCGCCAGTCGTCCCGCCACTGGGTGAAAGGCGAATCCGTATACCACTTCGCGAACGTGCCGCATATATTGAACCAGGATGATGGGGACGTCGCCCATGGCCCGGGCATTCTTCTGGATGACGGGCAGGATCGCGCCGCGCTCCCAGAGATAAAGAACCGCTTCTTCGCGGACTTCGAGCGAGGCGGGCATCGAGAGGCCGTCCACCGCCGAATGTCCCCACACCACTTCGCAGGCTCCAAGCGAAAACACCACCTGACGGCGGCCTTCGGGAGAAAGCATAGCCCACTCCAGCCGTCCAGAGACGATAAAGGCCACGTACGGCCAGACTTCTCCCTGCCAGCAGACATATTCGTCCCTTCCATATTTTCTTTCAATCGCCGCCGCCGTCAAATCGACGCGTTCGCGTTCGGTCAATTTTGAAAAGACGGGCGCTCGGGAAAGGCAGTCCAGGTTTTTGGGCATGACCGGTCTCCGATTGATTTGGCTTCTCGCGTACGTCCAGGAATCCCGAAGTAGAACTTTGGGCAAGGGATTCCGAAAGTAGAACTTTCGGAATCCTATGATTGGGCAAGCGCTCCGAAAGTAGAACATTCGGAATCCCCTGATCGGGCGGGCGCTCCAAAAACAGGACTTTCGGAATCCCTCGCTCTGGGATTTTTGCAAGAGATCAATTTATAAAAATGCAAAGACGGAACGACACGTTTGTGATATTTTTCTCATGTAAATCGCTTCCTGCTCTGGCAGGCTCATTATATCAATTTCGAGGAGAATCATAATGAAGAACGAAACTACAAAAACTCACCGTCTCGTCATGACCATCGTGGCGGTCGTCGGCGGCCTGTACTTGATGCTGCTGGCTCCCACCCAGGCCATGCAGACCCTGAAGATCGCGCTCGACCAGGTGATCCTGCGCCTCATTCCGTACGACGCGGATTTCTATCCTGCTGTGCCGATCCTTTCGACCACCTTCTCTGTGTGGATCATCGCCTTCGTGCTGGCCGGGGCCATGCTGTTGATCCTGGCGAAGAAGATCTACGAAGGCGTAAAGTGGGCGCGCGCCGCCGCGCTTGGATTGTTCGCCATCCCGTCTGTGGCGGGGATGACGATGATGATCCCCTGGTTCGTGCTGGTGCTGGCTGAGTATCCCGAAAAAGGCGTCCCCCCGCACACCGTCAGCGGGATGCCGCCGGCCATGCCGATCCTGTTCGTAAACCTGCTGTTCTACTTCGCCATTCTGCTGGCGGATACCGACACGCTCAAGAACAAGGCTTTGAAACTGATCCCCTTCACCTTCCTGGGCATCGTCTCGGGCATGGTCTTTATGAACGGGCAGCACGGCGTGCGCTACTTCATCCACATCCCGGGTAATTTCGCCACCAACGCCAACGGTCTGATTGTCGCCAATCCCACCCCGCCTCCGTTCACCTCCCCGCTGGCGCATTTCATCACCAACCTCGACCATCTGGATTGGCAAACCTTCGAGATGGTCTCGGAAAAAGCCGTGTATAGCCCGCAGACGTTGGCGCTCCTGCTCGGCGGATTCCTGCTCTACATCGCTTCGGCCCTGCTGATCGTCTCCATCCCGCTGATGGCGATGAAGAACAAGGCCGGCTGGTACATCGCCACGACCGCGGCGCTGGCTACCGCGGTGGTCAGCTTCCAGGGCTTCATCGTGCGTCACTCCACCGAGTGGCTGCAGGGCGGAATGCTTTCTGCCGTCCTGTTGGCTGTCCTGCTCATCCCCGCCTTCAAGCAATTCCTGATCGAAAAAGGCGATTAGCGCGGGACGCTCGTCCAATTTTTCATGGCGGAATGAGGCCGGGCGCCCAGCCCCATTCCGCCATTCGTCATTCCACGCCGACCAATCGCTCCAGCGCCGTACGGTCGCGGAGAGTGATGCTGGCGCGCGTGATCTGGAGCATACCGTCCCGCTGGAACTGATAGAGCGTGCGGCAGATCACTTCGGGAGACGAAGCCACCATAGACGCGATCTGGTCGAGAGTCAGGTCGCGTTGCGCCATATTCTCCGAAGCGGGGACGCGCTCCAGCAAGAGTTTCGCCAGGCGTCCCGTCACGGGTTGAAAGGCCAGGTCGGAGATCGTCGCGCGGCGCTTACGGATGACCTGCACCTGGCGGCGCAGCAAAGCGCGGATGGCTTCCGAATTCTCGAACAGGATTTTCAGGGCTTTCTCCCCATCCCATTGATATACGATGCTATCCTGAACGGCCTCCAGGGTGGACGGCATTGGCTCGTCATCAAAAAGCGTGTGTCCCCAAAATTCCTGTCCCGCGTTCCAGGTTGACATTACGTAGCTTTTTCCATCCGGTGAATGAATCACAGAGCGGAGTTGCCCGGACGCGATCAGCAGCACGTTCGGCCAATGGTCCCCCTGCCACAAGATGGCGCTGCCCCGCTCCACCGTACGCCGCGCAGCCAGCGATGCCAGCCGCTGCTTTTGAGCGTCTGAGAACTTGCCAAACACCTCTGTATCGTTCAACAGGGCAAGCAGTTGTTGCATACGTCTCATCCTTTCCAATTGTGCAGGCGTCACAAATTCTTGATATAAGTCAAGGCGAAAAAGGGACAGTACCGCTATTATAAGTGCATATTATCACAACCTGAACCAATTTCAGGACAATTCACATCAACCGGAGGAAGAATGCTACTTTCCACACCCCGCCAGGTTCGTCTTGTAGTGGTCACCCTTGTGGTGATCGCCGCAATCCTCATGATTGCGGTCATCCCGTTCATCGGGTACGACATGGTCAACCCGATCGTCAAGGCCCAGCAAGCGCGCATCGAAAAATTCACAGCCGAGAACAACCCGCAGGCTCCGCTGCTGGCTTACACCGTCTGGCTCGTCAGTTTCTTTTTCCCATTCTGGAGCACGATGTCGCTTATTGCCGGCATTGTCCTGCTGGTGATCGCGCTTCCGCTCTTTCGCGGCGAAAGGTGGACGCGCGGACTGGCCCTGCTCTGTCTTGCGATACCGGCCATCGGCGGCGCGTACATGATCGTCCCGTGGATGAACTTCATCGGCAGCGCCAAAGGCGGATTCCCGCCAGCGGTCACGATCATGACTATCGGCCTGATCCCCTACTTCGTCCTCCTTCTCGCCGAAAAAGTGGACGCTACGCAAAAAGTCGTGGATTTCCTCGTCTTTCTGCTGTTGGGCGTGACCGCGGCTGAAAACTTCGCCAACGGACACGCGGCCTTCCGCATCCTGTTCGGGCATCCCGCCCGCCCGCTCTTCGCCGAGGGAATCGCCATCACTTACTTCGGCTGGCTGGCGTTATGGGTCGCCATGGGCTTCTGCATCGCGGCCATCTACCTGCTGGGCGAAAAGAAGGTCTCCGGCTGGTACGCCGGGCTGATCGGCGGCCTGGTGACCCTGGTCGCGAGCGCGGCCACACACTATGTCCGCCACGCCACGAACGACTATCTCTACGGCGCGCTGATGGGAGTTGGCATTGTTGTCATGCTTCTCATCCCGGTCTTCAAACAGCGCCTGTTGACAGAGTATTCCAACTAACCGCTTTCTCTTTAGCAACTCGGGATCTATCAAGGGAGGTCCCGAGTTTGCTTTAAAGCAAAGATTTACCGCCTCGAGTTGTGATATTTTTCACATTAATGGTGTCCCATTGGGCACTCATCTAAACTTTCACAAGGAGAAAAAAATGAAACGCCTTTTCTTCGTCCCGTCAGCGCTGATCATCATCGCGCTGATTCTGGGAGCCTGCGCGCCCGCGTCGACGCCGACCAGCGCGCCCAAGCCCGCGCCCGCCACCGAGGTCCCATCCGAGGTCCCGACCGAGGCGGTCACCGAAGAACCCGCGCCCACTGAGACCCCGGCAGAATCACTGTGGACGCAGGATTACATCACGCAGATCCAGCCCATCTGGATGATCGACCCGTATTTCCAGATTTTCGGGCAGTCGGAGGTCGCGGTTCCCTATTATTATGAGGAAGCCGTCAAACTGGCGGGACATTCCTGCGGCGCGACCGCCGGGGCGTGGACGATCACCCGCAAGGCGCTGGAGGTTCTCTATCCCAACGGCGAGATTCCCGTACGCGGAAATATCGCGGTGGAAGCCCCGGGCGCCGAAGATGAATGGTTTGTCGGCGTGTTTGGCGAGATCATCACCTTCATCACCGGCGCGGCGCCGAAGACAGGTTTCATCGGCGCAGAGTTCGGACAGGCCAACAAGATCTTCGTCCGCCAGAACAAAATGGCCTACCTGGATGCGCCCAGCGGAAAACAGCCTCCGCAGTTGGAATGGATCTTCACCCGCCTGGATAACGGCGCGAAAGTGGGCGTGAACTTCAACCTGGCGGTCATCACCCCGATCGCGACGCCCGAACGCCAGGCCATGGGCAAGAAGATGGCGGCCGGCGAGGCCTCGCCCGAAGAAGCGGCAGATTACTACAAATACTGGAACGACCGCGCAAAGTTCGTCTTTGAAAATGCCGACAGCCTGGACGGATTCTTCAACGTCAAGGTCTACCAGGAAGGCGCCGCCCCGGCGGCCGGCGCGGACCAACCCGCTCCCGTCTCGGCTGAGAATTTCGCCTGGGAACAGGACTACATCACCGCAGTCCCGCCCATCATGATGACGGAGCCGTACTTCGACATTTTCGGCCAGACGACCGGCCCCGTCCCCTACTATTACGAGGAAGCCGTCAAATTGTCCGGGCATTCCTGCGGCGCGGTCACCGGCGCGTGGATCATCACCAAGAAAGCCCTGGAAGCGCTGTACCCCAACGGCGAAGTCCCTGTGCGCGGACAGATCGCGGTGGACGCCCCCGGCGCGGAAGATGAATGGTTCGTCGGCGTGTTCGGCGAGGTGATTACCTTTGTCACCGGCGCGTCGCCCAAAACCGGGTTCAACGGCTCAGAGTTTGGGACCGTGAACGACCTCTTTGTGCGCCAGAACAAAATGGTCTACAAAGATAAGCCCACCGAGCAACTCCCCCCGATGCGGGAATGGGTCTTCACCCGCCTCGACACGGGCGCGAAAGTCGGCGTCAAGTTCAACCTGATCGTCATCCTGCCGATCCCGACGCCTGCGCGCACGGAAATGGGCAAGAAAATGGCGCTGGGACAGGCCACTGCTGAAGAGGCGGTTGACTATCAAAAGTACTGGAACGACCGCGCGATCTTCGTCCTGGAAAACGCCGACATGAGCGGCTTCTTCACCGTGACCGTTTACGAGAAATAACAGGCTGCAAATCGCTGCCAATACAAAACAGGCGAACTACGGTTCGCCTGTTTTGTTCGCGCCTCCGAGAACGCGGCCGCCAAACATTAATTTGCCTTAAGGCAAAGAATTCCGCGATGGATTGTGATATTTTACACACAAATCAAACATCCGATGAGGAGAAACCAATGAAAGAAACTTCCC
>Ga0116166_1003959_pt1 | contig 11072 bp, 5 predicted proteins | sample AD_JPNMR2_MetaG_FD_89884 | JGI IMG/M metagenome (GOLD analysis project Ga0116166, IMG submission 89884) | Active sludge microbial communities of municipal wastewater-treating anaerobic digesters from Japan - AD_JPNMR2_MetaG | ecosystem: Engineered > Bioreactor > Anaerobic > Digestate | place...
AACATCAATTGGGGCGAAACGGACATCACATGGAACAACGCTCCGGGTAATGATACCAGCAGCTTGGGCCTTCTGAATCCGGCGCAAACAACGCTGATGGGGACCATTGCTTTTACGGATGGTCTGGCCGGCCAGCAGTTCTTTATTGATGTTCTGCCGGCCCTGCAGGCGGATACCGACGGCATTGTCCAGTTTGTTCTGCATAACTCGCCGAATCTGCTGGATTTTGCCACGCACGATCATCCGTCGGGTGCGGAATACTGGCCGCGGCTGGATATCCTGCAGGCGCCCTATGGGGCAGATAAGCCCTATCCCTGTCCGGGACAGGTTGTTCCCAGCACGTTAGCGGGTCTGTCGTGGGCCAATCCGGATGTCAACGATATCAATCCGCAGATATGCCCCACGGTTTATTTGGGAACGGAGCCGAACCGCCTGAAGATGGACAGCGTGCTGCTGCCGGTCAATGCAGAGTCGGTGCTGATTAATACAGCCAATTTCCCCCGTTTCGGCTCACTGGTCAACAAGCAAACCTATTACTGGATTGTGGACTGCCGCAACGAGAAAACCGGTAAAGTGATTCCGGGTCTGGTCTGGAGTTTTTATGTCAATAACAACGAAGCGCCGGTTGTCGAGGCAGGAAATCCGCAGGTGCTCTGGGGGCTGCCGAAGGCAGTTGCTCTGGACGGCTCGGTCACCGACGACGGACTGCCGAGTTCTTCTTATACGGTGCTGTGGACGCAGGTAGACAACGGCGCTCCGGCGGCGGTTATCAGTCCGGCGGATGCGGAAGATACCACTGTTACAATAACGCAGCGCGGCGATTATCTATTTAAGCTGACAGCCGATGACGGCGAGGCCCAAGGGTCCGATACCGTTCGGGTGGTGGTCGGCGAAACGCCCTGTGATGCGTCGCATCTGTCAAGCGGAGCCGCTTATGCGCCGGGCGATGTCAATAAGGACTGCATTGTAAATCTGGAAGATTTTGCTCTGCTGATAGCGCCCAACTGGATGGATTGTACCGATGAGCTGACGCTGTGTCAGTAAGCCGGATGAGGCCATTTGCAATGAACAGATCAGAACCTATTGCGTCAAAACGAGGAGAATAAAAATGAGAAAAGCATATTTGTTCCTTACAGTGTGTCTGCTCAGCGGCCTTCTTGGGGCGGCGACGGTGCAGATTCCGGCGGATGTGAGCTGCCGAACCGACATTACCAATCGTACTGTAAACCGGCATGACAGCAATAAACTGAGCATTCGGGCAGATGCCTCGGCGGCTAAGTCATGGATTAAATGGACCGATCTGGACGGCATCAATGTCAGTACAATTCGGCAAGCCCAGCTGCGTCTGACGACGTATGAGACCCGTCCGGGCCTGTTCGATGTGTCGGCTGTCAACGATGACTATACGACCAATATCAACTGGGGCGAGCGGGATATTACGTGGGACAATGCGCCGGCCAATGCAACCGAAAGCTATACAGCTGTGCTTGCGGGGGCGGCAACCTATGTCGGCAGAATGGACTTTCAAAACACGGTAGCCGGCGATCAGCGTTTTATTGATGTAACATCGATTCTCAAAGCCGACACGGACGGCATTGTTCAGTTTATCCTGCACAATTCGACAGGGCTGATGAATATGTGCACGCACGATCAGGGCGGCACTATGCTGGACGGCACTGTGATAGGCCCTGAGGCAGCACGGCCGATGCTGTTTATCACGCTGCCGCCGGCAGGGGCGGACTGGCCGAATCCGGAACTGAATCAGGTTGTCAGCAGCACTCTGAGCACCCTGTCATGGACCAATCCCGAGCCCAATATTCCGGGAACGCTGATTACCTGCGAGGTCTTTCTCGGTACAGAACCCAATCTGTTGACGATGGACAGGAAACCGCTGACGCCGGGTGCGACTTCGGTGGCCGTCAATAAGACCAACTTCCCGACCTACGGGGCACTGGCCAACAATACCCGCTATTACTGGAAAGTGGACTGCTACGACCCCAGTCGGGTACCCGCACTAATCCCCGGCGAGATGTGGACATTTTATGTCGGACAGCCCCCCAGTGTTGATGCCGGACAGGACCAAGTCGTATGGCTGACCGACGGCAGCGTAACGGTCAATCTGGATGGCACGGTTACCGATGACGGGCCGTTTACAGTTGTCTGGACACAGTTGGCCACCGGTGCGCCGACGGTTACAATCAGCCCGGATAATGTTCAGGATACGTCTATAACCCTTACCGCACGGGGTACGTATGAATTTATGCTGACGGCTGACGACGGCACGCTGCAGAGTTCCGATACGGTTCGGGTGGTAGTCGGCAACACGCCCTGCGATGCATCGCATCTGGCATCCGGCAAACCCTATAATACGGCGGATGCCAATCAGGACTGCATTGTCGATTTGACCGATTTTGCCGCGCTGATTATCCAAGATTGGCTGGAATGCACGGATACGCTGATGCTTTGTGCACGATAATAGAAGAATCAAGGGGTTCGGGCCTGCGGGCATTGTCCGGCGGCCTGAACTCTTCGAAAAGCCAAGACGCCGGCTGTGTGCCCCAAGCAGCCGAATAAAGACGGAAGGCAGGCCGAAAAATGAAACACAGGAAAAACAGAATCGGTTTTACGCTGATTGAACTGCTGGTGGTGATTGCGATTATTGCGCTGCTGCTGTCGGTGCTGCTGCCGGGCCTGAAGAAAGCCAAGGATTACTCCAAGCGGGTTATCTGCGGTGCCCGGCTCAAGCAGATCGGCTCGGCGATGAAGCTGTATGCCAATGCGTTTGATGAGTATCTGCCCGATGACCACGATCTGGGCAATCCGGCCAACCGCGAGCGGCATGCCTATGTGGTGTATCGGCAGAATCCCGGCTATGTTTATCTCAATGGAAAACTCAAGCCGCTGCGGTTTGCCTATCTGTATGAGCTGGACTATATTGATGTGCCCGAAATCTTCTACTGTCCCGGCAACCGGCTGCAGACCTATATGTATGAATCCTATACCAATCCTTCGCCGTGGGGCAGTCTGCCGCAGGCCTACAATGCCAATACCGGCAATGAGTGGGTTCGCATCGGGTATATTTACTATCCGGTCGAAGTCGATACCAAGCTGGACCCGGCATGGAATGCCCCCCGGGAGCTGGCGCTGAAGTATATCAAGCTGCATCCGAGCATGCCGTATACGGCGGATATTATTCACAACCGGCCGACCATCAGTCATCAGAATAACAAGATTTATTCGCTCAACGGCCTCTATGCCGACGGTCATGTGTCGTTCTGCAACGACCAGTCGGTATTCCAAAACCTCAAAGATCCTTCCGGCAAGGATATCTGGAATACGCTGGATGCCGGCGGCTTCGACATCCGGTTCTACGATACCGCCTACTATACCGTATTCCGGGCGATGGGGCCGTAAAAGAAGCGCGGCATTTGATTGCTGCATTGGCACAGAGCAATGATTAAAGCAGCTGCCATTGGAACGGAAGGATATGCCTGCAAACAGCTGGAGCGGTTATTTGGGCTGCGGAACTGCTATGATATAGTCGGCGTCTGCAGCGAGCCGTTCCGCCGCCAGCGCGGCTATGCGCTGTGCTGCAAGCACGGCGTGCCGGTCTTTGACGACAGCGATGCGCTGCTGAATTACTGCAAAGGCAAGGCCGAGGCGGTATTTATCTTCACCGGCATCGACAGCCATTATCAGTATGCTTCCAAATGCCTTCAGGCGGGTTTTGAAGTGTTTTTGGAGAAGCCGCCGGTGCCGACCATCCAGCAGCTTGACCGGCTGGTTGCGCTGGAGCGACAGACCGGCCGGCGGGTGGCGGTATTGTTTCAGTATCTTTACAGCATGATTGTCCAGATGCTGAAGCGGCGGATTGTGTCGGGGGAGTTCGGACGGGTGCTTCGGGTGCGGTCGCTGGCAGCTTGGCAGCGGCCGGATGCGTATTTTACCCGCACCTCGTGGTGCGGCGTCGTCAAGATGCCCGGCGGTGAATGGGTGCTGGACGGAACGCTGAATAATCCGATGGCCCATGTGCTGAGCAATTCGCTGTTTCTGGCCGGCATGGAGCCGGACCGCATGGCTGTGCCGCAGGCAATACAGGCGGAGCTTTACCGCGTGCACGAGATTGAATCGGAAGATACCAGCAGTGTCCGCATTATCTGTGAAAACGGCTGTACGATTACCTACAATGCGACGCTGTGTTCGGAATCGGAGATCCGCAGCGAAACAGTGATTGAGTGCGAGCAGGCGGTTATTGAATATCAGGATTTCAACCGGGCCCGCATCACCTTCAAGGACGGGCGGCCGTCGGAAGTGATTGAAGATACCGATGACCAGCGCATCGGAATGCTGGAAGATGTGGCACAATCCTATCTGAACGGGCTGCCTTATAAAGTCCCCCTGGAAGCCTGCCGGCCGTTTACGCTCTGTGTCAACGGCGCCTTTGATTCCAGCGGGCAGACCGTCTTTATCGATGCGTCCTATGTGGTCAAAGCCAGCCGCAACGGACTGCCGACCACGTTGATTCGGGATATTGTGCCGATTATGCAGAGAGCGCATGCCGAATCCCAGTTGCTGTCGGAAATCCGGATACCATGGGCGCAGAAAAGCCGGACGGTCGGTCTGAAGGAATATGCCTATTTTCCCAGCGGGCAGGCGGCTTCCCATGCGGCCGGCTGACAGCAGATTGACTCCCAACATACGAAGACAGACGAAACGGACAAGGATTGTATAGTGATGAAACAGCAATGGATGCACAGGACAGGATGGCTTATTTTATCTGCTCTGCTGGCGGTTAGTTGGCGGGGCTTGGGTGCAGAACGGTATTGGGATATAGAATACGGCACAGCAGGGCCGGTGCGGCTGGTGCTGGATGCCGGTGTGCCGGATGGGCCTCTGCTTCGTCCGGCGGTGATTCTCATACACGGGGGTGGCTGGAGCAGCGGCGACAAAAAGGATATGGCGTTCTTAACCGAGCCGCTGTCGGAGGCGGGCTTGGTGTGGTTTTCGATCAATTACCGGCTGGCACCGGATTATCGGTGGCCTGCCTGTCTGGAGGATGTTAAAACAGCGATTCGGTGGGTTAAGAGCCACGCGAAGGAATACAAAGCGGATGCTTCCCGCATCGGGCTGATTGGATACTCGGCAGGCGGGCATCTGGCCTGTATGGCCGCTGTTACGGCAGACGAACAGACACGGGTACAGGCCGTTGTGGGTATTGCGCCGCCGACCGACCACGAAGCAGACAGCCGGCGGCGGGGGGGCCTGAGTCCATCGCTGCAAAAGCTGCTGGACCGGCAGCAGGAGATAACGGATGAAACGCGGCTGCTGTTGCAGCGGATTTCACCTGTTCAGTATGTCAATGCCGGCCTGCCGCCGTTTCTGCTGATTCACGGCACCGAGGATACCAGCGTGCCGTATTCCCAGTCGATAGAGTTCAAGGCCAAACTGGACCACTACAATGCCCCCTGCCGGCTGATTGCGCTTCAGGGGGCCGGCCATCGCTTGTCCGATTGGCCGACACAGGATTATCTGGCAGAGATGATCAATTGGCTCAAGCAGGCGCTGGATAGTGAGCGTCGCGTGCCCCTGCAGGCGCCTGCACCAAGAACGATCCTTGCTAAAACCGTTGCCCAAGACGGAAGCGGGGATTTTACCTCTGTGCAGGCCGCTGTGGATGCCGTGCCTGACGGCAACGAAGACAGCATTGTGATTGCCGTCAAGCCCGGTGTTTATAAGGAGCGGATTGTTGTGCCCCGCCATAAGCGGTTTATCTGTTTTAAGGGTACTGAGGCGTCAGATACCATTTTGACATTTGATTTGTATGCAGGCATTCAAGATGCACAAGGCAAAGAAATCGGCACTTTCCGCACACCCTCGGTAACGATTGAGGCGGATGATTTTACGGCAGAAAATATTACCTTTGAAAACTCGGCAGGGCCGGTAGGGCAGGCCGTGGCTATTGCTGTGTTTGGCGACCGTGCTGTTTTCCGCAATTGCCGATTTTTGGGCTGGCAGGATACCATTTTGGATCATTTAGGACGGCATTATTATGAGAATTGCTATATTGCTGGGCACTGCGATTTTATCTTCGGCGGGGGAACAGCATTTTTTGAAAAATGCAGGATTGAATGTCTCAAAAACGGGTATATAACAGCAGCATCGACACCCGAGAAGCAGCCGTTTGGATATGTCTTCAGCAATTGTACCATTACCGGTCAGCCGGGCGTCAAGACCTATCTGGGAAGGCCGTGGCGGGATTATGCCAATGTGATATTTCTCAATACCGAGATGTCCGACACGGTTCGGCCGGAGGGCTGGCACGATTGGGATAAGCCCTATCGCCAGACGACGGCCCGCTATGGCGAGTATAACAGCCGCGGTGCCGGAGCAGCACCTGAAGCACGCGTGCCTTGGGCACGCCGGCTGACAGCGGAACAGGCGGCGGATATTACTGTGCAGGCGGTTCTTGGCGGGACTGACGGCTGGAATCCTCTGGCAAAGCCGGCTCAAGCCCCTGCACCGCCGGCACAATGACGGCCAATAAGGCACTCAACGGCGGCGTCTCTCAAAATTATTCAGTTTACTCTCTGACGACAGATACTAAAATATCTCCAATAACTAAAAAGAGGTGAAGATATGAAAAAACGCCAATTCGGATTATTTCTTCTTGGCTTGATGCTGGCATGGCCCTGCCTTGCCGAACCGATGACAGCGGAACAGGGCTGGCAGATGGTGCCGGAAATCCTGCAGCGGATTGTGCCGCCGACCTTTCCGGATAAAGATTTTCCCATTACCCAGTTCGGAGCCGTCGGCAACGGCGACAGAGACTGCACGGAGGCCTTTCGAAAGGCCATCGACGCCTGCAGTTCGGCCGGCGGGGGGCGTGTGGTTGTGCCCAAAGGCATCTATCTGACCGGTGCGATTCATTTAAAAAGCAATGTAAATCTGTATCTGGAAAAAGAAGCCGTCATCAGCTTCTTTACCAATCCAGACGATTATCTGCCGGCGGTATTTGCGCGATTTGAAGGAACCGAATGCTGGAATTATTCGCCGCTGGTGTATGCCTTCGAGCAGGACAATATTGCCGTTACCGGCAGCGGCACGCTGGACGGCAACGCCGGTATCACCAATTGGTGGCGGTGGAAATGGACGCAGAAGGCCGATGTGGAGAAGCTGACCCAGCAGGCCGAACAGCAGATGCCGGTTGAACAGCGCGTTTTCGGCAGCGGTCATAAGCTGCGGCCCAATATGATTGTGCCCTACCGCTGCAAAAATGTTCTGATTGAAGGGGTAACGATAAAGAACAGCCCGATGTGGCATATTCATCCGGTGCTCTGTCAAAATGTTACCGTCCGCAATGTCACGGTTATAGGCCATGGGCCCAACAACGACGGGTGCAATCCGGAATCGTGCCGGGATGTGCTGATTGAAAACTGCTTTTTTGATACCGGCGACGACTGCATCGCCATCAAATCGGGCCGCAACGCCGACGGGCGGCGCGTGAACGTTCCTTCGGAGAATATCATTGTCCGCAAATGCACCATGAAGGACGGCCACGGCGGAGTGGTTATCGGCAGCGAGGTATCCGGCAGCGCCCGCAACATTTTTGCCGAAGACTGTGTGATGGACAGCCCCAATCTGGATCGCGGCCTGCGGCTGAAGACCAATTCGGTGCGGGGCGGTGTGATTGAAAATATCTTTATGCGCAATGTAACGATGCCGCAGGTTAAGGAAGCGGCGCTGCTGATAGACTTTTATTATCAGGAAGGCGACAGCGGCCGGTTTGATCCGGTGGTCCGCAACATCTTTATGACCAATGTCCGCTGTGCCAAAAGCCGATATCCATGGCTGATGCGGGGTTATCCCAGAGCGCCGATTCGCAATGTCGTGCTTGAAAACTGTGTTTTTGAAACAATGGAGCAGCCCGGCATTGCCGAGGCAGTAGAAGGTTTCATTGTCCGAAACGATGCCCCGTCAGCCGGTCGGACATCCGGGCAGTGGTCCGAGAAGATGATCGCATCGGTCATTCGGCAGAATCCGCAGGCATGGATGATTGATTTCAGCCCTTCGCCCCGATGGAAATATGCGATTGGAGTGGTTCTCAAGGGCATCTGGGAGGCGGGGATACGCAGCGGCCGGGAGGACTATTTGCAGTATGTGCAGGGCTACTATGATACGCTGATAACAGAAGACGGCCGCATTCAGACCTACGAGCTGGAGACCTACAATATCGATAATATCAATCCCGGCAAGACGCTGATCGATTTGTATCAGCGCTGGCCGCAGGACAAGTATAAGCGGGCCATCGAAACGCTGCGGGACCAGATGCGGACGCATCCCCGTGTGGCGGAAGGGGGATTCTGGCACAAGAAGATATATCCGCACCAGATGTGGCTGGACGGCATCTATATGGGCAGCCCTTTTTTGGCGCAGTATGCCGATGTATTTGAGGAGCCGGCGCTGTTTGATGATGTAGCGCGGCAGATTATTTTGATGAACCGGGTTTCCCGCGACCAGCGAACCGGCCTGCTGTATCACGGCTGGGATGAATCGCGCAGCCAAAAATGGGCAGATCCCCAGACCGGACGCTCGCCGAACTTCTGGGGCCGGGCTATGGGCTGGTATGCGATGGCGCTGGTGGATACGCTGGATTTTTTCCCCAAAGACCACCCCCAGCGCGGTGAGATTATCACGATTCTCAATCAGCTGGTCGAGGCGGTCTGCCGTGTGCAGGATGAGCAGACAGGATTGTGGTATCAGGTGCTGGATCAATCCGGCCGGCAGGGGAATTATTTGGAATCCTCTTGTTCTTCGATGTTTGTTTATGCGATGTTCAAGGCGGTCCGTCACGGGTACATCCCGCAGCGGTATTTCCAAAATGCCCAACGGGGATATCAGGGCATATTAAAGCAGTTTGTGGAGACAACAGCCGATGGTCTGGTTCATCTGCACAAGGGATGCGCAGTGGCCGGCTTGGGCGGCAATCCATACCGAGATGGCTCCTTTGAATACTATATCAGCGAAGCAGTCCGCACCGATGATCCCAAGGCGGTCGGGCCGTTTATTTTAGCCAGTCTGGAGTACGAAGCGGCAGGGTCGGCGATTGAGACCACGGCAGTGCAGCGCTATGCAAACTAAAACAATCAGGCCACCCTTTCTTTTGCCGGCGGGGCTGCTCGTCTGCGGGCTGCTCTGTGCGGCCTCTCCGTTCAATCCGCCGGAGCGTATTCGTGCGGAACGTCCGGCAGCAGAGACGCGGATGGCTCGGCCGCTGCGGTATCGGCCGGACAATCTCGATTTTGTGATTGAAAACGGCAGCGAGTTTTTCAACCGGCCGCTGTACGGCGGGCCTACTGCATTCCGTGCCGATGCGGGGGATAAGCCGGAGTTTTCGCTGTATCTGCCGGGGCAGGGGGGCAATCTGCGGCTGGGCATTCAGTCTTCCGGCCGGGGCAAATGGCTTCACGAGGCAGACCGTATTGTCAGCCGGTATCGGCCGCAGGCGATGCTCTATGAGATTCATGATGCCCTTCTGGGCGACGGCGTCATCCAATTGTCAGCGATGGCTTTGTATGAGGGAGATGGTCTGATTGTAAAGGCTGAGCTTCAGAATGCCGGCAATAAGCCCTTGGAATTGGTGTTCGCTTTCGGCGGAGCCGGCGGCAAACGCGGCCAGCGCGGGGGAGATATCGGCTGTGAAAGCGAACCGATCAGTCAGTTTTTCCAGCTTCGGCCGGAAAATTGCCGGGGAAATCAGTTTACGGTAAATGGCAATCAATTTCTTCTCCAAAGCAGCATCGCTTCCATAGCAGGCATTTTCCCCAAAGGCGCCAAGCTGGCGATCGCCGATGCCCAACACTGGAATGCCTTTTTGCAGCTGCTGGCTTCTGCGGGGACTTTCTGTCAGCTGCCGGTTGTGGTGGGATCGGTCAATCTGTCTGACAGTCAGCCGGTTTTTGCTGTGCTGGTTCGTCAAACGTCCGGTTCGTTCCAGCTGGATGCCGACCGGCTGGAAGCATTATACCGGCAAACCGAGCAGCGGCGGGAACAGATTGCCTCACAGGTTAAGATAGAGACGCCGGATCCGTATATCAATGCGGCCGCAGCAGCGCTGTGCGCGGCGGCGGATGCTCTTTGGGATGAGCCGCAAGGTTCGGTGATGCATGGTGCGGCTGCATGGCGGGCGCCCTATGCGGGCTGGCGCGGGCCGTATGCCAATGATGCCTTCGGCTGGCACGACCGTTCCAAAAGGCATTTGACATACTGGGCCGGTCGGCAGAATACCAAACCCCCTGCCGATACGCCGATGGGGGCGGATGCCCAATTTAATCTGGCACGCAGTCATACGGCTAAACAGACCAGCGGCGATATCGGCGGCAAACATTACGATATGAATCTGGTGTATATTGATACTCTGATACGGCATTTATTATGGACGGGGGATATTGCTTTTGCTGAACAGCTCTGGCCGGTCATTGAACGTCATTTAGCATGGGAGCAACGTCTCTTCCGGCGGACCTTTGGGCCGGATAATCTGCCGTTGTATGAGGCCTATGCGGCAATCTGGGCCAGCGATGATTTGCAGTATCATGGGGGCGGGGTTACTTATGCATCGGCGTATAATTATTACCATAATCGCATGATCGCCCGCTTGGCCAAGCGGCTGGGCAAAGATCCAAGCCCTTATGAGAAAGAAGCCGAGCTGATTCTGAAAGCCATGCGCAGCTGTCTGTGGCTGCAGGAGTGCGGCTGGTACGGCGAATGGAAGGATCTGCTGGGATTGCAGCTTGTCCACCCCAATGCCGGCTTGTGGACATTTTATCATACGATTGATTCAGAGGCTGCCAGTCCGATAGAGGCTTGGCAGATGAGCCGATTTACGGATACGCAGATAGCCCATATTCCGGTTTATGGGGATGCGATACCCAAGGGGCATTATTTTGTGCTGCCGACGACCAGCTGGATGCCTTATGCGTGGTCAACCAATAATACCGCAATGGCTGAAACGGCTCATGCGGCACTGGCTTATTGGCAGACGGGGCGAGCGGATAAGGCCTTTTCGCTGTTTAAGG
>Ga0116166_1003960_pt1 | contig 11072 bp, 10 predicted proteins | sample AD_JPNMR2_MetaG_FD_89884 | JGI IMG/M metagenome (GOLD analysis project Ga0116166, IMG submission 89884) | Active sludge microbial communities of municipal wastewater-treating anaerobic digesters from Japan - AD_JPNMR2_MetaG | ecosystem: Engineered > Bioreactor > Anaerobic > Digestate | place...
AGGCCGCCCTCCAGTTGCTCGGCTAATCCGGCAGGCTGAAGGAAACGTGAACTCGACGCCCCGGACGTCACCGTCCGGGGCGTTTTTCTTTTTGGCCGGCGGAGGTCTTGGGCCAATGATCCGTTCGCGGCGGGGCCGGAGGATCATTTGTGAGCGAGCGGTCGAACCTGGTGGTGATCACGCGCGGCGTGCCGGTTCGGGGCGCGGGTCCGGGGGCGGCGCCGGCGCTCCCGGGCGCCCGGGTCGTCATGGCGCCCGACCACCCGGCGCAGACGCGCGAGGGGCTCAAGGCCTTGGTGCGCGGGGCGGGGGTGATCGTCTCGATGTTCCACGACCGGATCGACACGGAGGTGCTCGACGCCGCGGGGCCGGGGCTGCGCGGGGTGTGCAACTTTGCGGTGGGCTTCGACAACATCGACCTGAAGGCGTGCCGGGAGCGCGGGGTGGTCGTTTGCAACTGCCCCGACGCCGTGACGGAGGGGACGGCGAACCTGGCGTGGGGGCTCGTGCTGTCGGTTGCGCGCCGGCTGGGACCGGCGGACGCGTACGTGCGTCGCGGCGAGTTCGCCCGGCAGGGGAGCCCGGCGATCACCGACTGGCTGGGCGTGCACCTGACCGGACAGAACCTGCTGATCGTGGGGGCGGGGCGGATCGGCAAGGCGGTGGCGCTGCGCGGGCTGGCGTTCGGGATGCGCGTGCTGTACGCCGCGCGCACGCGGCACGTGGACTTTGAACTTGCGCCGCTGGCGGCCAAGCGCGTCGAACTGGATGAGGGGCTGGCGCTGGCGGACGTGGTGAGCGTGCACACGCCGCTCACGGAGGCGACGCGTCATCTGATCGACGCGCGGCGGATCGGGCTGATGAAGCGCACGGCGATTCTGGTGAACACGGCGCGCGGGCCGGTGGTCGACGAGGCGGCGCTGGTGGCCGCGCTGAAGGGGGAGCGCATCTGGGGGGCGGGGCTGGACGTGTTCGAGGATGAACCGCGTCTGAAGCCGGGGCTGGCCGACCTGCCCAACGTCGCGCTCACGCCGCACATCGGCAGCGCGGAGCGCTACTGGCGCGAGGTGATGACGGAGGTCGTGCTGGAGAACGCGCGGGCGATTCTCGAGGGTCGCGAGCCGGCGAACCGGGTGGGTTAGCGGCGGTACTCGAAGTAGACGCGGTCGCGCGGGCAGAAGTCGTGCGAGTGGTAACCCCGCGAGTAGCCACGCGAGTAATAGACCTCGGGGTAGTAGTAAGTGGTGGAGTAGTAGGTCGTGGCGGGCGACGAGACGCAGACGCGGTCGCGCGGGCTGGAGTCGTAGGCGTAGGCGGCGTTGCGGGCGTTCTGATCGCCGACGACCGCGCCGCCGAGCCCGCCGAGGACGGCGCCGACGGCGGCGCCCTTGCCGAAATCGCCGGAGAGTGAGCCGATGATGGCGCCGGCGCCCGCGCCGAGGGCTGCGCCGGAGACGCCGCCTTCGAAGGCGTTGTTGCAGCCGCTGAGGAGCGCGGCAGAAGCCACGAGCGCGGCGGCGATGGCGGGGCGGGAAGCGGTACGGAGTGTGGGACGCATGGGGCACCTCGTGAGGAGAGGTGGAACGGGGGATCGGAAGCGGCCGGCGAGGACTGTGAGCAACAGGGCAGGCCTCGCGCGGCCACGTGTTATTGTACGCTAACTTGTTGTACGGAGTTCGAGGGAGCGAGTTGCAGGAAAGTCGGAGAACGCGGTTGCAGAACGTTCGGGCGCCGGGGTCGGACCCGCGGCGAGCGTTCGGGTCTGGTGGGTTCGCAGACAGTGCGGACGGCGTTTGGAGTCTGTCCGATCAGCGACGGCGACGGGCGCGCCGCGGGAGGGCGGCGAGCACCAGGAGCGTCGAGGCTGGCGCGGGGATCGTGATGTAGACGTTGTCTACGTAGGCGGTGGCGTTGTCAGAACCGCCGCCGGGCACGGGACCGGAAGACACGCCGCGGAACATGCCGAACTCGATGACGCCGCCGGCGGCGGAGAAGTCGGGGTTGGAGGATGGATCGAGGCCGAAGGGCTGCATGGGGTTGTAGGTGAGCAGGTAGAAATCGGCGGCGGTGAGGGTGAGGAGGTTGCTGCTGGTCCAGTTGGCGGCGCTGACGGAGAGGACGGGGGCGAAGTAGAAGTTGCCGGCCTGCCGAACGACGGGCCCGGACATCTGCACGCCGAAGTCGGAGCGGAAGTCCTCGCGGTAGGTGAGTTGAGGGATCGCGCCCTGCGTGCCGAGGTCGTAGGCGCCAGTGAAGAGCAGCGAGCAATAGGACGCGGAGTAGTCCTGCGTGGGGATCGGCGCGGGGCAGATGGTCTCGAATGCGCGATGCTCGGTCGGATTGCCGCCGGTGGTCAGGCCGTACGAGATCGCGGAGCCGCTGGGGCCGACGTAGTGCTGCGTGAACTGTGACCACGTCGGGGAGAAGCCCGCCTGGGTCATGGAGTACTGGTAATAGGCGTTTGCGCCGGAGGCGATCGACAGCGCGGCGAAGGCGCTCAGTGCGAATGTGCGTACGGCCATGCTCTCTCTCCTGTGGGCGCGTTTTCACGCGCGATGGGCCTGGGCGCCCGCTTTAATCTAACGGCTTTTCTCTGGGGTACAAGGCGCCGTGGTGGGAAACCCCGCCGAGGGACCGAGAATGCAGCCGATCGGAGCGTCGGCAGGGTCAGAGCGCTGCGGGTCAAGAGTTGTCCGCTGCCGGGCTACCCGGCGCCGGCGGCCGTGGAAGTCGCTTCGGTGGCCGGCTGGCTTCGACGCTCGCGCTTGCTCTTGTGGTGGGCCTTGGGCGTCACGTGGAAGGTGACGGTGACCTTGCCGACGCGCTTCTCGCGCTCGGAGGGCTTGACGATCTGCTGGACGACGTCCATGTCGATGGTGAAGTTGAACTCGCCGCCTTTGGAGACGAGTTCTTCGACGTTGTCGCGCGGCGAGATCTTGTAGACGGCGGGGCCGAAGCAGGGGCGGAGGAACTTGTACTCGAGGTGCTTGCAGACGACGGTGTAGTCCCCGCCGCAGACGCCGAAGACGTACATGCCGCCGGCGATCTCGGCGTTGCCGAGGAGCGCGGCGCCGGCCATGGCGTTGTACCAGTTGCGGTTGAAGCGCTTGAAGGGCAGGACGGCGGTGAAGGAGTTGTCGTCCTTCGAGCGGTACATCTTGATGCCGGAGCGTGCGGCGAAGGGGAGCCAGATGAGGCTGGTGACGCCGTGCCAGAAGTTGTTTTTGCTGGCGAGGCGCGAGATGTAGGCCTCGATGCGCTCGATGAGGGTCTTGCGGCGCTGGACGGGCCCCGGGCCGGCGGGCGAGGAAGCGGCAGCCGGCGCGGGTCGCCCCGGCGGGAGGGCCGACGCGGGGGACGACGGTGAAGCCGACCCCGGCGCGGGGTTGCCGGCGCCGGAGGAGGCCGCGGGAGTGACGGGGCTGGACGGGGCTTGCGTCACGAAGGGATGATAGAGAGGGGGAGGGACCGGGGGACTCGGGCGGGGGCTAAAGGGCGGCGGGTTCGAGTTCGAACCAGTCGCCGCGGGCGGCCCGTTTGACCGTGACGAGGGGGTTTCCGGGCTCGTGGTCGAGGCAGAGAGTCCAGCGGCGCTCCATGGCCTCGGTGAGGAACCAGCGCTTCGAGACCATGGAGGTGTAGGGCTCGACGTCGTAGGCGAGTGAGTACGCCGCGCCCAGGTGGTGCACGGTGGGCATCACGTCGGGGGTGAAGACGATCTCGCGTCCGCCCGGGTCGGTGAAGAGGACGGCCTGCTGGCCCCAGGTGTGGCCGGGGACGTTGAAGACGAAGATCCCGGCGTCCTTCCAGAGTTCGGTCGCGCGGAGGTCGACGGGCGCGTGCGGGCGTTCGTCGCGGTCGGGTGTGAGGCCCGGCGCGAACGGGGGCGGCGAGTCGACGAGGACGAGTTGCTTTTCGATGGGGAGCAGGTGGTCGCGGTAGTAGGTGCGCGTCATGACCGAGCGATTGGCAACGGCGTCGGACCACTCGCGGCGCTGAACGAAGACGCGCGCGTTGGGGAACGTGGGGAGGCACCCGCCGACGCGCGCAGAGCCGCCGCCGCCGTCCCAGTGACCGCCGAGCGGGCCGCCGGACCACGCGGGCGTTTCGCCGGGGGCGGGGAGCCGGGTGAGTGCGCCGGCGTGGTCGAAGTGGAGGTGGGTGACGACGACGGCGTCGATGGATTCGCAGGCGACGGGCGGATCGAGTTCGGCCAGGGCGGAGCCGATCCATCGGTCGCCAAGCGCGAAAACGTCCTTCATCTTGTCGTCGAGTTTGTTGCCGGAGCCGACTTCGATCAGGACGCGCTTGGGCGAGCCGGGGGGCGCTGTGCCGGCTCGGTCGAGCAGCAGGCAGTTGTGCTGAACGGTGAGGCGTCCGCGGTCGTCGGCGGGGACGGAGCGGCTCCAGACCACGCGGGGGATGAGGCCGAACATCGAGCCGGCGTCGAGGCGGAACTCGCCGGCGCGGATCAGTCGCGGCTTCCAGCGTGGCGGCGTGTTGTGGGCGGGGTCGATGGGCATGAGCGGTGATGCCAACAAGATCAGAACCGGAAGCGCACGGCGAGGCCGACGTAGGCTGTCGGGTCGGCCTCTTCCTCGGCGATCTCGACGCCGTCGCGGTTGTCGAAGCGGAACTGGCTCCAGACGGCGGCGCCGCCGGTGAGCGAGATGGTGGTGTTGAGCGAGGGCTTGAAGTCGAACCCGGCGCCGATCGTCACGCGCTCGTCGCGGAAGACGCCCTCGTCGAGCGGTCCGGAGTCGCGGTGGTCGAGACGGAACTCGCGGAGCGCGTAGCCGCCTTCGAGGAAGAACGTCCACTGCGGGTTGAGGTCGGCGGAGAGGCGGAGGCCCGCGCCCTCGGTGGCGAGCATGACGCGCTCGTTGATCTGCCACTGGAAGCCGATGGCGGGGAAGAAGCGGACGTTCTCTTCGAGGCGGGTCTTGACCGCCGCGCCGATCTGGAGCGAGAAGGAGTCGGAGATCTTCCATCGCGAGCCGAAGAAGCCGCCGTAGGTGGCGGTGTCGGAGACGTCGGCGTCGGGCTCGCCGGAGAACTGGATGATGCCGCCGGCGAGGAACGAGAGCGAGTCGGAGTGGCGGTACAGGAGGCTGGGGGTGAGCGTGATCTGCAAGACGTCCTCGACCGGGTCGTCGACGCCGACGAGGGTGGAGAGGCGCGAGAAGTCGTACCACGAAGCCTCGGCGGCGGCCTCGACGTTCCAGCGCCAGCGCTCGCCGATGGGCCCGGAGATTCCGAACTGACCGCCGAAGCGGGTGATGGCGACGTCGGCCTGGGAGTCGTGCACGTCGGCGCGGAAGACGTGCTCGGTCCAGGCCTTGAGGTCGAAGGCCAGGCCGTTGCCGCCCTGTCCGGCGGGGGCGTCGGGTTCGGCGGGCTTTGCGGGCCGGGTGGGAACGCGCTCGAGTTCAGCGCCGGTGGGCTGGCCCGCGGGTTGGGCGAGGGCGATGGATGCGCACGCCGCGGGCGCGAGGAGTGCGAGCGTGGTCGAGAGTCGGCGGGGCATGGGTTCTCCGAGACCGATGGGCGGGGTGTTGGGGACGCGCGTCAAACGCGGCTCTGCCAAGCGTACACGAACCACTCGAGAGCGAGAAGGATCGCGGCGGCGGCGATGAACCAGTCCCAGATCTCGCGCGATCCTGGGGCGATCGCCGGGGCGCTTGCGCTCCCGGTCTCGCCCGGGATGGTGTCGGTTCCGGCGCCGGCCGAGGCGGTTGGGAGGTCGAGCGCGGGGCGTGAGATCGCGGTTGACTCTCGGGCGTCGAGGAGGTTGATGGGGAGGAGGGCGTCGAACGACGCTGCGCCGGGGCTGATCGGTCTGCCGTCCTGCGAGAAGGCTTCGACGGCGGCGAGGCCGGCGCGCGGGGGCACGCCCAGGTCGGCGACCACGCCGCGGGGAAGGATGCTCGAGGCCGGGAGCGAGGCGGGATCGACGGACTTCTCGGTGACGAGCGTGGCGGGGGTCGAGGGAGTCGGTGCGTCGGCCGCAGTCGGCTCGGGGGCGAGCGCCTGCGTGAGGCGCACGCGGCGCGCGGCGGCGGGAAGGTCCAGCCGCGCCGGCGCAGAGGTGGTCGCGAAGCGCCCGGCGCTCGAGAAGCCCTCGCCCGCGAGGTAGTCGACGGTGTTGGCGACAAAGACCAGGAAACTCTCGTTGGGGCCCCAGTTCGTGCGGTCGAGTGAGAAGCCCGCGAGCAGGTGTCGGGTCGTGCGCTGGCGCACACCACCGGCGTTGTCCAGCGGCGGGCGGCAGGTGAGTTCGGCGAGCAGATCGAGCGCCGGGGAGGTCGAGATGGCGAGCGAACGGGCCTCGACGCGCCGGCGGTCGGGGAGTTCGATGGTCCGGCCTTCGGGCGGGAGCGTCAGCCCCAGCGCGGGGCGCAGGATGATCGAGTCGAGTCGCACGTCGCGCATCACCGGGTGAGCGCGGTCCCAGGTGGCGAACCGTGCGGAGGGCGCCGCGGCCGCGGGGCCGGGGGGGGGCGTTGAAGCGAGCGCGGCGGCGGGTTTGTCGGACGACGGGCCGGGCAGGCCGGCGGCGAACGAGAGGCTGGGCTGGAGCGGGAAGCGCGCGGGCGTGACGTGGTCGAAGATCACCAGGTCGAACGACGCGTTCGGTCCGCTCCCCCCCGGCCCCTCGGGATCGGTGGATTCGGCCGCGGCGAGGCGTTCGTAGGTGGGGCTGTCGACGACCCGGGACGAAGCGATGTCGAGCGCGTCGAGCACGCCGAGCAGGAACGGGTCGGCCTGGGCCTGGGTCGGTGCGACGAGCAGGACGCGTGGGCGCTTGAGCGGGCGGACGAGGATCGCCGCGAGGTTGTCGGCGCCGAGGGCGTCCTGGTGCGCGGTTTCGATCAGCAGCAGGGCGGTGGTGGGTCGGTTGATCTCGAACGAAGCGACGGCCTCGCCGGGCTCGACGTGACCCGGCGGTGCGCCGGGGGCGCCCGGCTCGGGCCGGAAGGTGGCCGCGGGGAGTTCGAGGGTGACGGTCTGAGCCGGGAGCGCCGAGGCCGCGTCGCTTTCGCCGGTCACGGGGTCGACGACGCGGCACGACACCGGGACGCGGAGCGCGCGGGGCGAGGCGTTGAGCACGCGGGCGAAGACGCGCACCACGCCCGGGTCGCTCGATTCGCGCCGGGCGCTGAGCGTCGAGATCGCGATGTTGTCGGCGAATGCGAGGTTCGGGAGGGGCGTGGGAGAGGGCCGGTCGATCGGCGGGGGTGGCGGCGGCGGGGGGCCGACGGCCAGGAACGTCCAGTTGAGCCCCGGCCCCGCGGCCTCGCGGAGCGCCTCGGGGAGCACATCGCCGTCGGAGATCAGCATGACCGCGGGCGGAGGGCGCGGGCGGAGCGTGTCGGACGCGGGCGGGGCGACGGCGGAGTCTGTTGCCGGGGTCGTCGCGCCGGCTTCGGCGGCGATGACGCGCAGGAGCGATCCGAGTTCGCGCTCGCGGAGCGGCTGGTCGGTGGGGGTGAGCGAACGGATCGCGTCGCGCAGTTCGCGCACGTCGGAGGTGAAGGGGGTGAGCGCGACGCTGTCGTAGGCGGCGCCGACGATCATCGCCTGGGGGCGGGCGGAGTGGAGGAACCCCGCGCCGGAGGATCGGGCGATCTGGTCGACGAGCGCCAGAGCGCGGGAGCGGGCGCGCTCGAAGCGCGAGACGAGCGGATCGCGGGGCTCCTGGCCCGGCGCGTCCCGCGTGTTCATCGACGCCGAGCGGTCGAGGACGATGACGATGCGGTCGCTCGGGAGCGCGTCGCCGCGGATGACCGGGCGGCCGATGGCCGCGGCGATGAGCAGCAGGGCGATGAGTTGGACGACGAAGAGCGCGGTGAGGCGCAGGCGCCGGAAGGGCTCGTTGGCCTGCAGGTCCTTGACGGCCTGCTCCCAGAGAAAAACGGAACTGACGCGGAGTTCGCGCCGGCGGAGTTTGAGGACGTAGAGGAGCAGGAGCGACGGCACGGCGATGCCGGCGGCCAGCAGCATCGACCAGGGCGCGAGAAAACTCACCTGCCCCCCCTCCCCCCAGCGCCCCCGCCCCCGCCCCCGCCCCCACTCCCGGGCCCAGGCTGACCCCAGCCGGGGCGCGGCGCGGGCGGCGCTTTGGCGATGCCCGGCGGCGGGCCCGACGGCTCGCTCTTGAGCGCCGGTTCGTAGCCGAGCGCGACGATGAACATCTCGCGCGAGACGTCGCGGCTGGACTCGGGCTTGAAGCCCTTGGCCTCGCGGAAGATCGCGCCGGTCTCCTTGAGCAGGTCCGGGTAGGCCTCGCCCTCGAAGACCTTCATCGCGAGGTGCCCGCCGGGGCGGAGCACCGCGGGCAGGAGTTCGAGCACGCGCCGGCAGAGTTCGATGCTCTTGAAGTGGTCGCCGATGCGCCCCCCGCCGCCCTCGGTGTTCGGGGCCATGTCGGAGAGGACGACGTCGAAGCGGTTCTTGCCGCGGCTGTGCGCGGCGTCGGTGAGCCCGGCCTGCTCGAGCAGGGCGGGAGCGGTCGCGGTGAAGACGTCCTGCACGAGCGTGCGGGCGTTAGGCAGGTTGGGGATGGTGACGGGCTTGAGGTCGAGCCCGAGGACAAAGCCGCGGTCGCCGACCAGGGATGCTGCGACCTGCACCCACGAGCCCGGCGCGCAGCCGAGATCGAGGACGAAGTCGCCCTTGGCGATGATCTTCTTGCGGCGCTGGATCTCGTCGAGTTTGTACGCGGAGCGCGCGACGAAGCCGTCGGCCTTGGCCTGCTTGAAGAACCGGTCCTGGACCTTGCGTGGTTGGGGCACGGGCAAGAGTAGAGCGGTTTGGCGAAGGGGCGTCGGGCGGCGCGTACGATCCGGGTCTATGACGCAGACTTCCGGCCGAGCCGTTCCCACCCGCCAGTTCATCAACGCCTTCGGGCCCGCCCAGCGGGTCTCGGGGACGTTCGCGATTTCCAACGCGCAGTTAGGCAAAACCAAGCAGGACAAGCCGTTCCTCAAGTGCCTGATCTCGGACCGCTCGGGCGTGCTGCCGGCGCGGATGTGGTCGATCGACCAGGCGACTTTCAAGCGACTGCCGACAGACGGGTTCGTGTACATCGAGGCCGAGACGCAGCCGTACCAGGGCGAACTGCAACTGATCATCCAGAACATCGACCCCGTCGAGCCTTCGGTGGAGGAACTCGCCGACCTGATGCCGATGACCAGCCGCAACATCGACGAGATGTACGCGGAGGTCGTCCGGCTGCTCTCGACCCTGGAGCACCCCGCGGCGCGGGCGCTCGCGCAGGTCTATCTCGACGACCAGATGCTCATGGACGCCTTCAAGCGCTGCCCCGCGGCCAAGGCGATGCACCACGCCTACCTCGGCGGGCTGCTCGAGCACACGCTCACCCTCCTGCAACTGGCGGATCGCGTCTGCCCCTTGTACCCCAAGATCCGGCGCGACGTGGTCATGCTCGGGCTGTTCCTGCACGACCTCGCCAAGACGCGCGAACTGGTGTACGACCGCACGTTCTCGTACACGGACCGCGGCGAACTCATCGGGCACATCGTCGACGGCGTGATCATGCTGCACGACAAGGCGCAGGAGGTGATGCGCAAGCACGGGCTGCGCCTGCCGCGGAACCTGCTCACCGTGATGCAGCACATCATCATCAGCCACCACGGGGTGCCGGAGTTCGGCGCGGCGAAACTGCCCTCGACGCCGGAAGCGATCATGGTCAACCTGCTCGACAACCTCGACGCGAAGACGGTGATGGCGCTGGCCGCAGCGCGGCCGGACGCGGCTTTTACCGATGCGGGCGATCAGTTGGGCACGAGCCTCAACGGGAACTTCACGGAGAAGAACTGGGGCCTGGAGACGAAGTTGTTCCGGCCTGACCCGCTGGCGGATTGAGTGGGGGGGGAGCGACGAAGGGACGGAGGCACGAAGCGACGGAGGGACCGAGGAACCGAGGGACCGAGGGACCGAGGGGAAGGACACGGTCCGTCGCGTGCCTTCCGGAGACCGGTTCGATGGGAACGGTCGTTGACGATCGCGGGGTGCGTTTTCGCTTGGATAGGCGCGGCGACATCGCCGCCGATTCCTGAGTCAAAGCCCAGCGAGTAGTCACAGCGCTGAGGCGCGGGCATCAGCGCCTGCGGCGGCGGATCGTGCTCGCCCCGGCGAAGACGACCAAAGCCGCGCTCGTGCCGGGGGCGGGCACGACGATGTTCAGGTTCCACGTGGCGCTGTGCAAAACGTAAGGAGTCGCATCATCGCCGCGTGTGCGCGGGTTGCGGACCCGGTAGCCTTCCTCGCCGAAGATGAAGCGGCGGAGGCCGGGGAGGAACTCGTCCGGCGAAGCGTTGAACCCGGAGGCGGTGATCGGGATCGCTGTGGTCGCGGTGCTGACGGCGAAGAGTTCCCATTCCGGGTCGACAACGCCTTCAGGCCGGAAGGTGAACTCGGCCTGCACGGTGACGATCCACGATTGGTCGATCGGGCTGGGCACGATGGTGAGCGAAAGCGGGTGGATGGACTGGCGGAGTTCGGCGGTTCCCTCGAAGAGCGGGTTCTGGCCGGATGAAGGGGGCTCCTCGTAGAGCGGGTTGGAGACCACGCCGTCGTCGCTGTCGTCGAAGTCCCAGGGTGAGTAACTGTCGTTGCCGGTGTTGCGCGACAGGCGCGATACGCCGTTGAGCACGAACGTCATGGAGTTCGTGTGCAAGGCGTCGAGGTTCGAGTTGCAGGTCTGGTCGTCATCGCCGGCGTTGGTGCCGAAGAGCACGGCGAAGTTCGTGGCGTGGGCCGATGAGGCCGAGAGCAGCAGTGCGCCGGCGAGAACCGGCAGCAGGCGGGCGGTGGATGACATCGTCTCTCTCCGGTGCCAAATGGGGCGGAGAGAGTCTACACGAAGACCGCTGATTTCAAAGGACTCAACGCGGATTCGGGCGGAAGTGTTGCGATCAAGCCGCGGACTCAGCGAAAGCCCCGAGCCTGCGGAAGCGTTCGTAGCGCTTCTGGGGCAGCAAGTCGGCCTTATGGGTCTTGAGTTCGGTGAGTTGGTCGATGATCCAGCGCTCAAGGTTCTGGCCCAT
>Ga0116166_1003964_pt1 | contig 11067 bp, 6 predicted proteins | sample AD_JPNMR2_MetaG_FD_89884 | JGI IMG/M metagenome (GOLD analysis project Ga0116166, IMG submission 89884) | Active sludge microbial communities of municipal wastewater-treating anaerobic digesters from Japan - AD_JPNMR2_MetaG | ecosystem: Engineered > Bioreactor > Anaerobic > Digestate | place...
ATGAGTATGAGACATCTTGAGGAACTGAGTGCCATGGATGGTTCAAAAGTAACTGCTGGTTAACTGATGCCTACCAGGCGGGTAAATGAATTTGCGAAAAATTATTGACGGTACCGATTTATGAAGGGCATCGGGAGAAACCACCTTCATGGCCACCGGGAAACCCAGTTCCCCGGCCTGGCGGACAGCTTCTTCCCTGGTGGCGGCCACCCTGGAAGCGGCCGCGGGGATGCCGTAGGCCGCCAGCAGGTCAAGCACCTCATCACCGAAATCACCCTGCCTGCCGGCAAGCCAGTGCGCGGCGGCGCTGCTGTCGCAACCATCCGGCCGGGGCGCTTCCGCCTGGTTTTGCCTTTCTCTTTTGTATTCGTAGTATTTCATTTGCACGGCCAGGGCGTTTACTAACTCCTCGGGGCTGTTGAAGATGGGAAATTCCACGGAGCGCTTGCTCTGCTGGATCATCTGCGTCGGCCCGAAAAGGCAAACTCCCAGGGGCTTTCCCGCGGAGAGAATCGTGCCCCAGGTTTCCTTGGAGAGGTCAGTCAGGAACATGCGGTGAAAGACATTGTCTCCCTGGGGCATTAGGGGACGCTGGCTCAGGTAAATGCTTCCGTCCACCTGATCAGAATGCATCACTGAAAAGAGCACATGGGCGGTCAGTTGCGGATCGTAAATGTCGCCCATATCCAGGGGATTGGAAAAACGAATGACCCCGGCGTTGCTGAACTGCTTCAGGCTGTCGTAGAACTCCTGCCCCATATCGGCGAACTCGAAGCCGGCCTTTTCGCACAGATCCGCCGCCATGACGGAGAAACCGCCGGCCGGGCTCATGACCATGATCCGCCGGCCTTTCATCGGCGGCAGGTGGAAAGCCTTGGTTACCTCGATGAAGTCCAGGAAATTATGGATGCGAATGACCCCGGCTTCCTCGAAGGCCGAGTCGATGATATCTTCATCGCTGCTCACGGCGGCGGTATGGCTCATGGCCGTCTTTTTCCCCGCCGAAGTGGTATTGGCCTTGAAAACGATCACCGGTTTGTCAATTTTTTTTGCCGTTTCAATGAACAGGCGTCCCCGCTCCATGCTTTCCAGGTAGACGCAGATCACTTTAGTCTGGGGGTCCTGCCCGAAGTATTCCAGAAAATCCACTTCATCCAGATCGAGCTTGTTGCCGATGCTGGCAAACTTGGCCAGGCCGATATTTTCATCCTGCAGGAAGTTAAGCATGCACAGGGCTACCCCGCCGCTCTGGGCGATGATGGACATCCCGCCCCTGGGGGCACGGTGCAGCGCTATAAAGGGCAGGCAGAGGCCGTTGTCGGTGTTGGCTACGGTAACGCAGTTGGGCCCCACAAAGCGGATGCCGTACTGGCGCGCCAGCCTTAACGTTTCTTCAGCCAGGGTATGCCCTTCTTCGCTGAATTCGCTAAATCCGCCCGACGGAATGGCCATGCGCTTGATCCCGCAGCGGCCGCAGCGTTCCACCATTTCCGGCACAAACCTGGCCGGAATCATGCAGTAAGCCAGGTCCGGCACTTCGGGCAGCTCTTCCAGGCTCTTGAACATGCGGATGCCGTCCACGTGGACATCGTCGCTCCGGGGATTAACGCCGAAGATGCGTCCCCGGTAGCCCCAGCGCAGCAGGTTTTCCAGGGTTAGCCGGGGGATATTGGACGGTTTTGAGGATAACCCGATAATGACAATGGATTCCGGGTAGAACAGCTTATCCATCCTGCATGCCTCCATCATCGCTAATTTTGTTAGGTTGCGCCTCTAACAAGCTCTCTCTATATGCGGCTTTTTAATTCTTCTTTGCGGGCGGCAATTCCTGCCAGTCTAATGCAACTGTTGACAGGATAGGGTAGGCATGATAAAATTACTTTCAGTAAACTACTAGATTACTAAGCTACTAATTAAGGAGGATGCCTACCATGAAGATACCGACCACTCTAAAACACAAACCGGTAATCGTATCCGAAGACTACGAAAGCGTTGACGGCAGGTACGCTTACAGCTCTGATGCCAAAGGCCTGTCGCTGGGCCTGGCCCAGTGGAATGATCGCGGTAAAGTGGAGATTTCAGCAAAAGTGTGGAGACATACCGGAGAAAAGTGGTCCAGGCAATCAGAAGAGCTGCCGCTTCATCGTGTGCTTGACCTGGCTATACTTATATGCAGGGCCAGCCATTATTTCCGGGAAGCATACCGTTATGAAAAACTATATGACCCCAAAAATCCGGTTGTAGACAGGGTCGGCCTGCAGGGAGACGCCATGACGGTGGCAGTATGTACAGATAATGAGAAAATCGACGAAGATATCCAGCTTTTCAGGCAGGCTTTAAGTAACGATGATGAAATAATCGGTGAACGCTTGGCCGTACTGTCAAGGATTCTTAAGCAGATGGGCTATTAAGACGGCCTGTTGCCGCGGAACGTTGACATGAACCGGGAGCAGGCTCGATCAGGAAGAGTGCTGTGTTCATCTTTGACGCCCCGGTATGATGAATCTATAATATAAATTACCCGTAAACGAATAAGTTTTATTTCAGGCTTTTTGCAAAAAAAGTCTTACTTTTTTTCAGAAGGTGAAAAAATGTTTCTGCTGGTTTACCGAAAACCTCCCCCACTTCTCAAGGCCGCCTGTTCCGGCGCTGCAATCGCGGGAGCAGCCTGACGGTATTTTCCAGTTTACACTTCAGCAGATAATTATGTTACTATTAATTAATTGACTGGGGGAGGGTAAGCCGTGACCGAGGCAAAAGAGAGGCCAACCAGCCTGGCCGGGATCCTGTCCGGTATTCTGGCCTATACCATCTGGGGGCTGCTGCCGCTTTACTGGAAGATCCTGGACCACATTCCGGCAGTGGAAATACTGGCCCACCGCATTTTCTGGTCATTTGTTTTTACGTCCATTGTTCTGCTTGCCACCGGCGGATGGTCAAAACTTACCGCGGTCCTGGCCGAGCGCAAAAAGCTAATGTTTGCCTTTTTGTGCGGTTTTATCATCAGCTTGAACTGGGGGACCTATATCTACGCCATCAATGCGAACCATGTTATCGAGGCCAGCATGGGCTACTATATTAATCCACTGGTGGTGGTGCTTTTAAGCATCTTGATCCTGAAAGAAAGCCTCGGCCGCTGGCAGGGTATCGCCATCATGCTGGCCGCGATTGGAGTTCTGATCATCACCTGGCAATACGGAAGGGTGCCCTGGATCGCCCTGCTCCTGGCCGCAAGTTTTGCCCTCTACGGATTAATCAAAAAAATGGTCAGCACAGACCCGGTAACCGGCCTGGTACTGGAGACCTTTATTGTCATGCCCGTGGCCTTAATTTATATTGCCGGCCTGGAAATGAAGGGAGCGGGGGCCATGGGCGCGAACCCGCTTTGGCTGGTGGCTCTCCTGGCCTGCTCCGGCATTTTTACCTCGGTGCCGTTGCTGCTGTATGCCCGGGGGGTGCGGCTGATCAAATTCTCCATGATGGGCTTTCTGCAGTATATTACTCCCACCATAAACCTGGTGCTCGGTGTTTTTGTGTTCAAAGAGTATTTCTCAGCAGCTCACCTGGCCAGCTTTGGTTTTATCTGGGTAGCCTTGCTTATTTTTACCCTGGCCAATGTGGGCGTCTTAAAAGAACAGGGGCCCAAACCGGAGGAAGCAGCCCGCAGGCCCGGAAGCGTCTAAACTTCCGGCAATCCCATCTGTCTACTACTTTCAATCCCCCCCACCCCGGCCCTCCCCCGCGAGGGGAGAGGGGGACGGTTAGCGGCCTGTTTTCAGCATTCAACGGGAATCAGCATGGCAGCAGCAGTTCCCTCTCCCCTGGTGGGAGAGGGTTAGGGAGAGGGGGCTTTTAGAAGTTAGATGTCGGAGGTCAGAGGTTAGAAAAAACATCCTTTACCTGTGGCAGCAGCAGTTGGGGCTGCCCCGAAATTTAGTTGGGACAGCCCCTTATTTTTATAATAAGTTGCTAAAGCACTGGCGGTTGTGGTTAAACATGGCTCTCGCCGGCAGAGTATCTTTTTTTGCGCTGCCGGTAATAAAGTCCTCCGCCTCCGGCCAATAACAGGAGTGCCAAGGCCAGAAGCCAGGGGGAAACAGCGGGGCGCTCTTCTACTCCCCCGGCACTGTCCAGCACGGCTGCGGCTCGCTCCGCGGCGCCATCCAGGGCATAAACGGGAGCATCTTCGCTGATCGATTCAACATATTCGGCCTCTTTGAGCGATTGCAACTGCTCCGCCGTCAAGGCGCAGAGCACCGCGCTGTTGTTTTCCATGACTTCAAAGGCAACGCCCATTTGGTCCAGGGCTTGCTCCAGAGCGGCCAGGCTGGCCGCGTAGCCTTGCGCCTGCACTTTCGCCAGGCGGTTCATCATCTCTTCATAGCGGGCCCAGTCGATATCATCGGCGGGAGCGGGATCTTCGCCGCCCTTATCTTCAGGCAGCGGCAGGATCTCCGGGCCGGGGTAAGGCAGGATTTGAAATTCTTCCTCGACAGCGGCTTCATTCATGGGCGTTCCTGCAGTCTCCCCTGTTGCGCCCGCTTCTGCTCCGGAAACACCGCCTCCTTCACCGCAATCGATACAGGCGCGGGGTTCCAGCAGGGGCAGGCGGCCTCCGGCCAATTCAGGTGGTACCAGGCCTTTCTCCACCAGATCGGGGTAATCCTTGATGATCTCATCCATGGCCTCCTTCATGGAGGCTGTTTCCTGGTAGCGCAGCCAGATGATCACTTTGAACAGATCCCCGGGTGCCACCTCAAGAATTTTTCCATAGAAATAAGGATCGATTTTGCCTGACTGGGCGGCGAGACGCTCCAGTTCCGCCTGGAGCAGCTTGTCTTCTTCGGCGAAATAAGCGCCCGCCTCTTCCCCGGACAACAGCTCGCCAGTACTGACATCCAGGTATACGACCCCCGCCAGGATTTCATCCGGGGATACAGGAGTGTCCGGGTCATCATCAAGCGGTGTATCTGCCGCCATTTCCCCGGTATAGTAACGGCCCATCCATAGCTGTTTTCCGCTGAGAGGCAACTCCACCAGGTGACCGTCAAGATTTATGGTATCCGGAGAAACCTGCAGCTTTTCCGCCAGAAGCGGCAAAACCTGGTCGCGGTAATCTTCGGCCAGGGAAACGGAAAAACTGCTGCCGATTAGCGCCATCATAAGTAAAAGTGCTGTAATTTTTCGCATGACCATGCCCCTTTCATAATGTTGTCGGTTTGTGATATTGACTTTTTATGCCCCGGAAAAGTTCCGCTTCGGCCAGCTTCCGGTGTATAGCTGAGTTTTCGATCAATCAGAAAAAACGCCGGATCAGGGGCATAAGTCTTGCCAACAGAATCCGTGTCTGATATAATCACGGGGCCATGGCAAATCTTTACGGCGTTGCCGGTTTATACCTCGATGCGGCAAGGATTTACTGGTGGCAACCAGACCAAATGAAGGAGGTTTCACCCCATGGATTATAAGATTGAAGTAAGTGAGGAGCCGGCCCGGCCGGTGTTGTCCATGCGCACTGTTACCGCGGTGGAAAAGCTGCCCCAGGAACTGGGGCGGGCTTACATGGCCATCGACGCCTACCTGGACGAGCTGGGTGAAAAGCCGGTGGATGCGGCTTTTGCCGGTTATTACAACATGGACATGCAGAACCTCGATGTGGAGATTGGCTTTGTGATGACCAAAGCGTTACCCGGCAAGGGGGAGATCAAGGCGGGGGAGATCCCGGCCGGCCGGCAGGTTTCCTGCCTCTATCAAGGCCCGTACAGTGAGATGGAGCCGGTTTACAACGCCATGCTGCAGTGGATCCAGGAGAACGGCTGCATCCCCACCGGCACGGCTTACGAGTTATATTACAATTCGCCCCTGGATGTGCCCGAAAGCGAGCTTTTAACCAAAATTATTTTTCCCCTGAAGTAGCCCTGGCAGCGAAATTTCCAGGCGCGAGGTGTGCGGCAATTTAAAGAGCTAAAGGAAGGGCCGTTCTAATTGATTTTAGAACGGCCCTCTTTTTAGGCCTGGGGTGATGCTCAGGCTTCGCCTGGAAAAAGCGCTATTCACAGGCAACAGAAGGAATTTGCTGCCGCAGAAGCCAAATTATTAGAGGGCAGTTGCGGCAGGGCTGCCGGCATAATATGGGAAATGGAGCCATGATCGCCATGTTTATCGCTGATTTTCATATCCATTCAAAATACTCCAGGGCTACCAGCAAGGATTGTGCTCCCGAATGGCTGGATTTGTGGGCGCGGCGCAAAGGGATTGCGGTTATCGGTACCGGTGATTTCACCCACCCGGCCTGGCGATCCGAGCTGGCGGAGAAACTGGTTCCGGCGGCGGAAGGCCTGTACACGCTCAAGGACGATTACCGCATTGAAGATCCGGTTGCGGGGCCGGGGTTCAAGCCGCATTTTATGGTCACCGGCGAGATTAGCTGCATTTACAAAAAGAACGGCAAGGTGCGGAAAGTCCATCACCTGATCCTGCTGCCCGGCCTGGAGCAGGCCGCGGCCCTGGGGCAGCGCCTCGAAATGGTGGGCAATTTGCGCTCCGACGGCAGGCCGATCCTGGGCCTTGACAGCCGGGATCTGCTGGAGATTGTCCTCGATCTGTGCCCGGAAGCCATCTTTATCCCGGCCCATATCTGGACCCCCCATTTCTCCCTCTACGGCGCCTATTCCGGTTTTGACGATATCTACGAGTGCTTTGAAGATTTAACCGGCCATATTGATGCCCTGGAAACGGGGCTTTCCTCGGACCCGCCCATGAACTGGCGCCTTTCCGCCCTGGATCGCTATACCCTGGTTTCCAATTCGGATGCCCATTCCCCGGCCAACCTGGGCCGGGAAGCGAATATCTTCCATACGGAGCTTTCCTACCCGCACATGCGCCGCGCTTTAAAGAATCGCGGCAGCGGCGAGTTTCACGGCACCATCGAGTTTTTCCCGGAAGAAGGCAAGTATCATTACGACGGCCACCGGAACTGCAAGGTCTGCTGGAAGCCGGCCGAGACCAGGGCTGCCGGAGGGGTCTGCCCGGTTTGCGGCGGCCGCATTACCGTGGGCGTGCTGCACCGCGTTGAAGCGCTGGCCGACCGGGAAGAGGGGAGTGTCCCCCCGGCGGCCAGGCCTTTTGAAAGCCTGGTGCCGCTGCTGGAAGTGATCGCCGCTTCTACCGGCTATACGGTTGCCGGCAAGAAAGTACAGCAAGCATATACGGATCTGCTGCGCAACCTCGGCCCGGAGCTGCATATTCTGCGCGAAGCGCCGCTGGGCGATATTGAACAGGTTGCCGGGCCGTATATCAGCGAAGGCATCCGCCGCTTGAGAAGCGGCCAGGTTGAGCTTCAGCCCGGGTATGACGGAGCATACGGCAAGGTTAAAATTCTGGATCAAAGTGATCTGAAGATGTTTTCCGGCCAGCTCTGCCTGGTGAACGGCTGGGACCGGTCCGGGCAGAAAGCGGCGCCGTCCCTTAAACAAATGAAAACCGGCCTCGCCGCGGCCGCCGGATCAACGGAGGACCCCGGCGGCACAGGGACGGCAAGCGGCAGCGGGGTTGCCGGCTTTGCCGCAGCCGCTCCTTACGGCTTAAACCGGGAGCAATGGGCAGCGGTGACGGCAGATGGTCCGGCCACCATCGTGGTAGCCGGGCCCGGGACCGGCAAAACCAGGACCCTGGTCAGCCGTATCGCCTACCTGGTAGAAAACTGTGGCGTTCCTCCCGCGCAGGTGACCGCCGTGACCTTTACCAACAAGGCGGCGGACGAGATGCGCCTCCGCCTGGAGAGCCACTTCCGGAATAAGCGGATCGTGAAGGCCATGACCATCGGGACATTTCACGCCATCTGCCTGCAGATCCTCTCCGCGAAAAATGGCAGGCACTCTCCGGTGATCATTGATGAATACCAGGCTCTCTCCATAATAGAGGAGATCTTGCGGGAGCGGAATCTAAAGCTGCCGGCCCGTGAGATTTTGCGAAAGATATCGCTGCAAAAAAACATCGCCAGGTCACCGGAAGATCAACGCACCACCGGGAACAAAGCAGACGAGATCTTTAATTTATATTGCTCGCGGCTGGAACAATACGGCGCCCTGGATTATGATGACATTCTCATAAAAACCCTGGATTTATTTGAGCAGAAGCGTGTGCCGGAACGGGTAAGCCAGTCTTTCCGCTATCTCCTGGTGGATGAGTTTCAAGATATCAATGGGATTCAGTACCGCCTGATTAACGAGTGGGGCCGGAACAGCAATAATATCTTTATTATCGGCGACCCCGATCAATCCATTTACGGCTTCAGGGGATCGGACTACCGCTATTTCGAAAGATTTAAAGAGGATTTTCCCGGCGCCCGGCAATTCTCTTTAGTGCAGAATTACCGCTCCACTCCCGAGATTATTGCCCCGGCCCTGGCGGTGATCTCCACCGGGCCAGCGGGCGGGGCTCCTCGCAAGCTGGAGCCTAAAAGGGGAAGCGGGGTGGCCGTGCGCCTGGTCGAAACCGCCGACCCGCACGCAGAGGCGCTGTTCGTGGCCGGAGAGATCAACCGCATCGTCGGCGGTGTCGATATGCTGAAGGCTCACAACCCGGGGTCGGCCGGCAGAAAAAGGGCCGCTGCCGCCGGCGCGCGCGGCTTTGCCGATATGGCCGTCCTTTACCGGACCAACCAGCAGGCGGCGGTGCTGGAGCAGCGCTTTTTAAAAGAAGGCATCCCCTACGTGGTGGCCGGGCGGGACGAGTTCCTGGCGGACCAAACGGTGCGCCGGGCCCTGGCCTTTTTCCGTTATCTGCTCAATCCCGGGGATATCAGTGCCCTGCTGACCTGCCTGAAGGCGGCAAACCTGGACCGGGGTCTCCTGGAACGCTACCTCCCCGGTGAAAGGAGCGTCGAGGCCCTGGCCGCCCTGCTGGAAGGGCCGCCATCGCCCTGCGAACCGGAGCGGCACAGCCGCTTCAGCGAAATGTTAAAGAAGTACGCCGGGATGATCCACCGGGAAAAGCCCCTGCCGGTGATCGAGTCCTGGATTAGCGACCACAATCTTTCCGGCGTGAGGAGCATGGAGCTGCTCCTGCATACCGCCGTGATGTACGAGGATATGGCTTCCTTGATCCAGAACCTGGTGCTGGGGCGGGAGAGCGATATTATCCGCAGCGGCGGCAGGGCTTATGCGCCGGATGCAGTCACCCTGATGACCCTGCACGCGGCCAAAGGCCTGGAATTTGCAGTAGTATTTATCTGCGGTGTCAGCGAGGGGCTGATTCCGATCGCCCAAAGCTCTTCCGGCCCGGAACTGGACGAGGAAAGGCGGCTGTTCTACGTGGGGATGACCCGGGCGCGCGATGAGCTCATCCTGCTGACCCGCGGCGAACCGTCATCCTTCCTGGCCGCCATTCCCGAAGGCCTGCTCGCAAGGGAGAGTACCCAAAAGCAGGCACCCCGCTACCGGCAGGCCACCCTGTTCGATTAAATAACATTAAGTGTCAGACACTTAAAGTTATTTAAGTTATAAAAGCAGGTGCCACGCTAGAGGCAGGCGATCCTGTTTAGCCAGTGCCAGAAATTATTTAATGCATTGCCAGCAGGATTAAATGTTTGCTCTAATTAGAAGGAAATGGATCCGGCAAGGAAGGCCCTGTCATGGGATAGAACCACAATGTCAAGCCGGATCCTTTGCTTAAAGAACAGCCTCTAATCTACGAGGATAATGCTAATTTGCCGGATGATGGACTATACTTTAAGTGTCAGACACTTAAAGTTATGTCAAGGAGGGATACAATGTCGTTGCTGGAATGGGAAAGCGCCAACTGCTACCGCATCCGCCGGCGGGGCAAAATGCGCGTTGATGCGGTAGTTTACCTGAATAATGCGTTGAAGCGCTCTTTTGGCGAAGAGGAAGCGCTGCAGCAACTGGCCGATGCTGCCGCCCTGCCGGGCGTGGTGGAGCCGGTGGTGGGGATGCCCGATATTCATACCGGCTTCGGGCTGCCCATCGGCGGGGTCATGGCCGTGGATGCCGCCGGCGGCGTCGTCTCCGCCGGAGCGGTGGGGATGGATATCAACTGCGGCGTGCGGCTTCTGCGCACCAACCTGGAGGCCGGATCGCTGGATAAACCCCTGCTGCGCAAGCTGCTCCATGCCATTGTGGAGCGGGTGCCTACCGGGGTGGGGAAGAAAAGCCGCCAGGCTGCCCTGGTGCGCAAAAACCTGCCCAGGTACCTGGTGGAAGGAGTTCCTTTTCTGATCGAGCAGGGCTTCGGCCGCCCCGAGGACCTGGAGTGCATTGAAGAGGGGGGCGCCATGCGCGGAGCCGATCCGGCAGCGGTAAGCCCCGAAGCGGTGGAGCGCGGCGCCCAGCTTTCCACCATCGGCGGGGGCAACCATTTCATCGAGCTGGGCCGGGTGGATCGCGTCTTTGATGCTGCCGCGGCGGCGAAGCTGGGGCTTGCCGAAGGGCAGTTGACGGTGCTGATCCATACCGGCAGCCGCGGTTTTGGCCACCAGATCTGCACTGATTTTTCCGCGCTGATGTGGAAAGCGGCAGCCAGGCTGAAGCTGGACATACCCACGAAAGGGCTGGCCGCGGTCCCCATCAGCTCTGCGGAAGGGCAGCGCTACCTGGCGGCCATGGCCTGTGCCGTCAATTTTGCCTTCTGCAACCGCCAGTGGATTACCCATGACGTCCGCCAGGCTTTCAGCGCGGTGCTTGGCGGAGATGACCGCAGCTACGATTTGGGGCTGGTCTACGATGTGGCTCACAATATTGCCAAATTTGAAGAGGTGGGAGGGAAGCGGCTGCTCATTCACCGCAAAGGCGCAACCAGGGCGCTGCCTCCCGGCCACCCCAACAACCCGCCGCTTTACCGGGATCTCGGCCACCCGGCCTTGATTCCAGGAAGCATGGGCACGGCTTCCTATGTCATCGTTGCCGGGCCCAAAGTAGAGCAAACCTTCTACTCGGTAAATCACGGGGCCGGCCGCGTCCTCTCACGTGGGGCGGCAAAGCGCGAAATTGAAGTGGAAGAGCTAAAGGAATCTTTAGGCGAGATCCTGGTCCTCGGCCGCAATTACCG
>Ga0116166_1003966_pt1 | contig 11065 bp, 12 predicted proteins | sample AD_JPNMR2_MetaG_FD_89884 | JGI IMG/M metagenome (GOLD analysis project Ga0116166, IMG submission 89884) | Active sludge microbial communities of municipal wastewater-treating anaerobic digesters from Japan - AD_JPNMR2_MetaG | ecosystem: Engineered > Bioreactor > Anaerobic > Digestate | place...
CCCTTCCAGAGATCGAGCTTGATGCCCGTGCCGACGTGAAATAGCGAGAACTCGATCGAGGCGCGGTAGAGGTCGACGTCGTTGGCGAGGCCGCGCATGACGCGGTCGGCGTTGCCGAAGGTGAAGGAGGCGTCGTCGGCCTCGTTTCCCATGCCCTGCGAGATGCCGTCAAAGTCGATCAGGCGCGCCTGGTAGAGTTGGCCGCCGACGGTGCAGCGGCGGTCGGAGACGTAGATCGCCGGGTAGCCGGCCTGGAGCGGCTGGATCCTAACGAGCGGGATGACCTGCTGGACCTGCGAGAGCAGAGCATCCTTCAACGCCTGCGAGGGAAAGCGGGTCACGGTGGCGTTGAGCGGGTATGAGGGCGTAGTGGTCGGGATCTCGACCAGCGTGACACCGATTGAGCACGCCCAGTCGGCCACCATTTCCCAGGACAGCGGTTCGTTGGCGAAGCGGCAGGTGTATGGCGTGACGCCGATGCCGTCGTCGTTGGGCGCATTGTAGGTGAACGCGCCGTAGGGGCCGTACTTCGATTCCCAGAAATTGCGCAGGGCGATGCGTTCGGAATCGCGCAGCCAGGCGCGGCGCACGATGAAACGCTTGGCGCAGGTGCCGAGGACGAAGCGCTGTTCGATCTTCGCGTTCCCGGAGCCGAACTGGTGGATCACGACCTCGGGTTGCTGCGCGCGGCCGTGCGGGTAGTCGGGCACGATGGGAAACGTGCCGGAAGGCGTAATTTCGGGAACGGTTATGTTGCCAACGACGTCAGCCATTTTCTATGGTCTTGTTGGGAGTGGGCTTATGCGCCAAGTGGTTTCTCTGCTAATTGCTGCGCATTGGATGTTTTGCGGTGGAGCGGCCACCGAGCCGGAGGTAAGGGCGGAGAAGGTTGGCGCGGTTGATCTTCTCTTCCTGGTCGAGAACTCACCCGGCATGAGGGAGCACATTGCCAGCATTCGGCTTACCGCAGTTGGGCCAGATGATCGAATTGCGCTAATGACCTTTGAGGGCAAGGCGAGAATGCGCGAGAACTTCACAAAAGACCAGCGAAAGGTGGCTGAGCAAATCCGCCGCGCCGGCCACCCTGGCCCCTCGGTCAACCCCGTTGGCAGGTTTCATGGAAGACCCGACATACGTCTGTTCACCAGTCTTCTCGACGCGTCGGCCGCATTTCGAGCGCTTCCGGCCGACGCCAACAGGGGGCGGTTGATCGTAGTTCTTTTTGGCAGCGAAGACTACTACCCGAAGCCTACGCCCAAAGAGGTGGAAGCCGCGCTAAAGGACGCTAACATTCGGCTGTTTGCAGTGGCAGTGAGGAGGTATGACACCACCGGACAGCGGCATCCGAACGCGCAAACCCCGCCAACAATTCCCGGTCCGATGCCCCCGGGGAAATCCAACCACCTGCCCCTGCCGGAGATGACGCTCAAGGCGCTCGCCGAGATCACTGCTGGCACGAGTGGAGAGGTCTTCTCGGAGAAGTGGGACTTGGCCTCCATACTTGAGCGGGTCCGGCGATCTTAGTTTTCCCGGCTCAACGGCTTCTTCGGCTGGTATTCCAGATGGACGTGGTCGTTCTCAAGCACCACGTCGTAGTCCGCGCCGAGGCACTGCCGGATGCGCGCGATGGCCTTGTCCACGTCGCCCGGGCGGAAATCGCGGCTGCGGAGATCCACGGCAAGGCCGCAATAGTGCAGGGAGCCGGCCTGGTGGACGCCGTCCACGCAGGCTGTCACAACGCAATCCACGCCCATCCCGGCGCAGACGCGCTCCGCAGCCACGATCGCGAACAGAATCTCCGGCCGCAGACCTGCAATGCGGACTCCCGGTTTGAGCAGCAACATCAGGCTACCTCCACCAGTTCGATTTCGACCTCGGCCCGCCCAGATAACACGGACTGGCTCCACTCGCAGTTAAACCGCACGGCGTAACGGCCCTGTGTCGCCTGGCCGGCCGGATCGTAGGAGAACTTCGGGCTCGTCTCGTAAGGGTCATAGAAGTAGAACGGCTCGGCGGGGCCGTTACGGGCCTCATAGAAAGCACGCAGCGCCTGGAGTTGCGCCGGAGTCAGCCGCTTGGCCAGACGCCAGCGCTTGCGGCTGGTCGAGGCCTGCGCCGACCGCTGCGATTCGCCGTTCCGGTACTCGTTATCGATGACCGGGTACTCGCGCGTGTGGACGAACGCGCGGCACAAGCTTTGCGGCAGCACCCCGGTAGGCACTGCGTTCTGGATGGAGTCGGGCATGGCGTAGGGGAACTTACCAAAAGAACAGCATTCGTTTTATGCTCAGGGAGGACGATGCGTCACAGCTTGCCATACCTATTGCTCCCTGCCGTTGTGTTGTGGTATGCGGACGCGCTACCAGCATCCTCAGACAACGCGAAAGACGAACCCCCTTCTGTATACGTCTCAAAGGGCGCTTGCCCATTTGAGGGCTGTGTCTATCGCGACTGGATCGCCAAGCGCAACCTGAGCGTTTACGATCGTCCTGACGGCACCGAGATCATCGACCACCTTCGGCGAGGAGAACGCGTGCATGCTATCACCGGCGAAGTCCATTGCCGGCCTATGCGCGTCGTCGCCACTCGCGATCACCCTGAGCCCGGGTCATATGAACCCACTTCGCCTCGGATACGCAAAGGGCAGGTCTACTACCTTCTGCACTACATGGGCGAAGGCCAGTGGCGAGTTTGGTTCCGTGGAGCAATCACGCTTATCGAGGGCCGCCCTCCTGACGCGCCTCGCCCAGCAGCAAAATGGTGGGCGAAGGTCAAAACTCCGCGGGGCAAGACTGGATGGGTCATTGCAACGAACAACTTCGACGGCCAAGATATGCTTGCGCAGGCTCGGCCCGGTGATTTGGCGGCTGCGATGTAGTTCTTACAAAGTGCCCGCGGTTCATGCCGTAACCAAGCCCGGGCTGACCTGAAGCGCGGTCAACTCGCGCCTGCCGGCGTTTGCCTTCATGGCGTTGATCGCACCATGGGCCACAACGCGCCCGTTCTGGATAATCACGTTCCCGACCGTCTTCGAATCGATCTGGAGGTTCACTACCGTCGTGCCGAGGCCTGCACCTGAGGCCACGCCGCCACCGATCGTATCGAGTGTGGGCAGGCCGCCCAGGCCGGGGAGCGCCGTACCGTTCGAGTAGCCCGGCGACTGATAGAGCGAGCCGCCGGTCTGCACGATATCGAGCGGGTGAACCGTGGCGGGCATGCCGCGGGTTAGCTGGCCCGTGCTCATCGCGTACAACTCGACGATGTCCCTAACCTGCTGCGTCCGGATCGCCATGTCGAGGTTGCCGCCGAAGGCCTGCTTCGCGGTGTCCACGATCTGCTTGAGTAGACCCTTGTCGGAGATATCGACGCCGTAGAGCGCTTTGATCTTCTCGCGCGCCTTCTCCTCCGCGCTTTTCACGAACAGCCGCACCAGGCCGGCGACGAACCCGACGCCGGCGCCGATGGCTGCCCCAAGAGGACCGCCGTACTTGAACCCGACGAGCGCGCCGCCGGCCGTGGTCTCGCCGACACCAAGCCAGCCGCCGCGGCGCAGTCCCTCGAACGCCAGCAGTGCGCCGCCCATGAGCGCCGCGTTCGAGCGGCCGAGAGCCGAGAGCTTCTGGCCCATGGTCGAAGCGGCCCACGTCGTTGCCATGCCCGGTGCGTACTGCACGCCGCCGCCGAAACCGAGAAACGATTTTAGGCCGCCGAGCATCCCGCCGAGATTTCCGAGTGCACCGATGCCAGCCTTCGAGATGATGCCTCCGCCTCCCGGAAGGAACGGAGGCGTGGTGCCCGGAGTAACGCCGGGAACGACGCCGCCGCCGGGCGTGGTCGTCCCGCCGAACACCGGCACGGCGCCGATACCCAGCAGGCCACCGATCCCGCCCAGAATGCCGCCGCTCCCGCCCGGACCCGCGCCGCCGCCCGCGAACGTCACCTTCTGGCCGGTGAACAGGTACATCAGCATCGCCGCCACGCGCGAGGTGACCACTTCCTTGATCGCCGTGAGCAGCGCGGTCTTGAGCGAGTTCCCAATCGCCGACCACACCGACTGCGACTTCTGAAGCAGCGCATCGAACACGCCGCCGGCCTGCTGCTTGAGCGATTCGAAGATCGTACGGTTGTGCTCGCGCACCAGTTGCGCCGCCCGGTTGGCCGCGCTCTCGCGCGCGGCCTGGACCGCCGCATCCGTCGCCTCCTGGTTCTGCCGCCGGATGTCCTCGCGCTGCTGGCTCAGTTCCGCGATCCGCGCCTTGATCTCGTCCGCCTGGTAGCCCAAGCGCTTGAGTGTCAACTCCTCTTCGAGCAGCAGCCGCGAGGTGTCCATGTCGTAAAGGCGCTGCTTCACCTCGTGGACCTTCTCCAGGTAGTCGATCTCGATCTCGGCCTTCCGCTGCTCGACGGCGATCTTCTGCTCGAGCGTCTGCGCATCCACGCCTTCGAGCTCGCGCAGGCGTGCGTCGCGTTCGAAGCCCGCCCGCTGCTCCTCGAAGGCGTATACCTGACGCAGATGATCGAGGTTGCGCTCGGCGATCTCCGCGTCATTCTGAATCCGCTGCTGGAAGCGGCGCGCATCGAGTTCCATATCGCGCTGGTGAGCTTCTTCCTCGTCCTTCAGGTATTCGGCCAGCGCCTTTCTGTTCTCGAGCGCAAAGTGCTGCTTGAAGGCTTCGAGCTTCTGCCGCATCTCGTCGATGATCGCGTTCCAGGCCGCCTTCGTTAAGGCGACGTAATGCGAAATGCCGCGCTCATCGACAAACGTGGTGCGCTTGGCGATCTCTGCATTGATCTCGGCGACGTCCTTAGCGAAGCCGGTCTTACCCGCGCCGGCCGCAGCGATGGCGCGTTCCTGGAAAAACTTCTCGTTTTCGGCCTGGCGCTTCCGGATCTCTTGGGCGAGCTTCAGCGCGTCCGCATCGGGCTCGCCCGCGATCTTGATCTTGGGCAGGCCGGCTCCGAACTCGCCCCACGGCTCCTCTTCGCCGGGCAGCAGCCTGCGCCCAGAGACCAGCTCCCGGATCTGATCGTCCGTCATCCCGCGCTTACGGAGATCTTCGATTCTGACCTTGCCCGCGAAGAGCTGCTGGCGAAGCGCCGCGCTCTCCATCTTGCGGCCGCGCGCCTCCAGGCCCTCCTGCATGTCTTTGTACGACTTGTAGACGATCGCGCCCGCGGTTACCACGCCCGTGATCAACAACGCCCAGGGACTCCTGGTGAGCGCGAGAGTCAGGGCGTCGACGGCCTTCGCAATGCCCAGGATCTTGGTCGCGATGGCGTAGGTGGCGAGGATGCCCGCGAGCCAAACCGCCATCGTGCCGAACTTCTCGATCCAGGTCACGTTGTCCTTGAGCCAGCCGACCAGGTCCTTCAAGTGACCGACGACGGCCTTCAACTCGCCCTGGAAGGCGCGGCCGACATCGTCCTTGAGGTCCTTGAGCTCGCGCGAGAGCTTCTCCATCTGGCCATCGACGCTCTCGGCTTTGGCGGCGGCCGCACCCTGAATCTCCGTCGCCGCCCGCATCACGGCGTTGTAGCGGACCTGCTTGGCTTCGAGGTCGGTGAGCGTTCGGCCGCGCTTCAGCTCCTCAACTTGAACCGCCTTGTTCAGATCGACAAACAGGCTCATCGTCCGCAGGCCGCGGCTCTGGCCGGTCTCGATCGCCAGCATGATTTTCTCGAAGGCCTCGGCGGCTCCAATGCCTTCGGTGCTCACGGCGGCCGCGTCCTTGGCGACGCGCGCGAGGCCTTGCGCCTTCTCCAGCCCGATGTCGGCAATGATGAGCTTCTGGACGCTGGTGGTGGCGTCCTCCGAGGTGTAGCCGATCTGGCGAACGGCCTCGATGGCCTTCGTCGCGGCGGCCGCGCCGTCGCCGTGCACCCTGGCGAGAGTGCGCGTGATCGAGACCAGCCGGTCTTCCTGCGCCGCCTGCCGAGCGGCCCCAATGGTCCACTCCTTCCCAAAGTCGATGACCTTCTTGATGGCGTCTGCGAGCAGGTTGCCGGCCGTGGCGCCCTTCACCATCGAGGCTGTCATCCCGTCGATGCCCTGCGAGGCGCCGCGCGCGGCTTTCGTGGCGGTCGCCTCGATATTCGACAGGTTGGTGTTGACGCTCTTGATGGAGGCGTTCGCCCGGTTGGCATCGACCTCGACGACCAGTTCGAGTTTATTATCGGCCATGAGAATTGATGCGTTCTTGATCCAGCCGCTCGCGTTCTTCTTCGAGGATCAGCATTGTGTAGAATTCGTCAGCCCGGATCTCATCGAGTGAGACCCGGACGCCCAGCTTCAGCGCCGCCCTCAGATCGAGCGCCCGGCGGACGAGCAGCCCCGTCTCGCTCGACTGCGCTGCGTCGAGTCTATCCAGCGGGCAGTGGTCGCAGCGGCCGCCGTACTCTGGTGCATCGGGACACAGGCGCGGGTCACACAGTTCCTCCCGCCGCAGGGCCCAGTGCACCAGGAAGCGGAGGGAGGGCCGCTCCGGCCACTCCCCGTTCAGAAGTTTGGGTCGCGGTCGTCCTGGAAGGCGGCATCGAGCGCATCGATGGCGGCCTTCACCGCGACGGCCTGGTGAATGATCGGGACCTCGCCGGCGTAGCCTTCGGCCGACCGCGCGAGCTTCTTGTAGAGGGCGCCCGCGGCCGCCAGATTGATCGTCAGCTCCTGCTTATTGAAGGGCAGGTCGAGGATGCGCGCGAACGCGCGGCGGTATTCGAAGACGTCCTTTGCCGAGGGCATCGCGAGCACGTGTGTGATGGTCCCGCCGAGCACGCGCAGCGTGATGCGGAAGGCGTCGCCGGTCTGGACCACATCGTCCACTTCGGCCTGGCTCAACTGCTCGATGATGCGGCTCGCCTCAAAAGGATCAACCTCGACCGGCTCCTGTTCCTCGATGCGGATCTTTGCCACGAGCGCGGCGTCCACGTCCTCGGAATTCGGAACCACGGTTTCCGAGATGCCGCGGCCGAGCTGCTTGATGATCACCTTGCGCCGCCGCTGGCGCTCGGTCCACTCGTCATCGGAGGGAAAGCGCAGACGAACCGTCTTCACGCCTTCCGGAGCGCGCAGGTTCATCGTGATGGGTTTGGTTGCGTCAAACATGAGGTGCTCCTACTGGCAGATGTTGTCCACTCCGCACTTGGCGACGGCCGAGACGATGCCGTTCGTCACGTCGTACATCGGCAGGCACTCGACGGCGACGGTGACGATGCCGTCGGTCTCGCCCACCTCGGCGGTCGCAAAGGAGACCTTTTGCCAGGTGATCTCCAGCGAGTTGTTCGCGTCGTAAGTCAGCGACAGCACCGCCGTGCCCGTGGTCTGGTTCTTGAGCTTGGTCAACTCCGTCGAGCCGTTCTCAAAACGCGCGGTGAAGCGGAGCGTGCCCTGCCGGTTGCCGAACTCCAACCGGCCGCGGATCGCGCCGCTCGTGGCGTCGCCGGCCGTCTGGAAGCCCGAGCCGGGGTAGAAGCCCGCGTCCATGCGGACGTTGTTCTTCCAGCTCGTCTCCAGCGAGACGATGTTCTTGTTCGAGACGTAATTGACGCCGTTGATCGTGAGCGCGAGCGAGGCCGAGGGCAGAAGTTTTTCGAGAGTGGCCGCCGGCATCGCAATCATGGAAGGCTCGATCACCTTGCCGGATCCGGCGAACTCGACAGTGATCTTGCTGTTCGCGCGTCCCGGCCCGCTGCCGATGCTGATGGTCCAACCCTCGACCACGCAGCCGACCGCCATGCGGTCGAGCACGACGCCCGCGCCAGGGCGGATCTGCTCGACGAAGGAGAAGTAGGGCAACTCGGCCGCATCACCGTTGGCGGGCATCAGCGGCGTGCAGGTGTAGGTGAAGTTCGGCGTAGTGCCCGACTTCACAACCTTGCCCAAGCCGAACGCCATGGCCCAGGCCGCGATCTCCGCGCCCAAGTACTTTTCGAGCGTCCCGTTCACGTCCCAGGAGGTCTGGAAGGACTGGGTGGGAAACTCGTGGCCCTTTCCGAACTCCTCGGCGTCGTTCTCGGTCGAGAGCTTCGGGTTGGCGAGCGCGGCGTTGAGTTTGCCGAAGCGCCACATCTCGGCGCCCGTGTTCGCGGTCGCGATGCCGGTCTGTTTCTGCTTGCCAAAACAGATCAGGACCTCTTGCAGTCTAGTCGTGGACATCTTCCTTTACCTCCGGTTTGGGCGGCGCGCACTGCGACCAGCCCGCTACCAGCAGCGGGACGAGAACGGCAGGCGTTGCCTCGACTTCCTTCGGCTCACCCTCGCCCCAGGGCGGCCGGAGCCACACGGTATCGCGTTCACTCATCGCCAATCTCCGTAAACGTGATGGGAACCTCGAAATAGTCCAGGCCCTCGGCATCGGTTTGCCGCTGGATCTGCGGCAGGTCCATCGGGTAGCAGGAAGGATGGACCGTGGCATTCAGCATCGGGACCTCGGACCCTGCCGGGACTCCTTTGGTAATCAGCCGGAACAGCCGGTAGTACGCGGCCGGCGGATCAGATTCATCCGTCTCGCGCACCCGCAGATACAGCGTGACCTGGTGCTTCCAGACATCGACGTTGCCGAAGCTGCCCGGCGCGGTGCCTTGCCACACCGCCATGACCGCCGGCGTCGGCATGTTGTGGATCGCCTGCGCCAGGCTCGCCTTCTTCGGGTAGTGGTCGTGGTAGGCGTAGATGCGCTCCGGGTTGCCCTCCATCTCGGCGACGAGATCCGGAATCGCCCGCAGCAACGCGACCAGGTTGTCCACCAGTTCGGCGGGATTGATCATCGCTGCCTGCCTCCGAGCGCACGTTCAACCAGAAGCGTGCTTTTCATCTCGTCGAGCACGCGCCGCGCCGCCTCGAGCACGGCGGCTCGGTTCTTCGGCGAGAAGACCACCCAGAGCTCGATCTTCTGGTTGACCCACGCCTTGATCCGGTCCTTGCGCGTCGAGAGCGACGCTTTGGCGCGGTTCTCGCTCACCGTTCGCACCATGAAGTTGCGGAGCATGTCGCCGGTGAAGGTGAGATTCCGGCGATTGCCCTTGCCGAGCTTTGTTTTGCGGATCGCGTAGCGCTTGGTGAGCGGCTTGGCCGGCGCGTCCGACGGCCCGAGCGCCGCGCCCACGCGGTTCTTCACCGCCGCGACGCCGACGTTGCCAATCTTGAACATGTGGTGCTGCTTGAAGTTCAGCCGCTCGAGCCGGATCTGCTTCTTCTGCCAGACTCGAATAGTTGCCATGAGCAGTACCCACTTTGGCCGGCATATACTTGGTTAGGAGTGGCGATGCACAGGAATCTGCTTTGCCTTCTTCCGGTTCTGTTCCCCCTGGTTTTTCGACCCGGAGCATTTCCGGCCGACTTCCAGGTATTGGTCGGCAAGGCTGTTCAGGCGACGAGCAAGGTTCTGCGGGTCGACGTCGGTGGGACCTCACACGTTCTATATGCTGACAAGGACACGAAGGTCTGGAAGGGCAAAGAGTCTGCCGACTTCTCGTCGATTGAAGCCGGCGACGAGGTCACGATCCGTTATCGTGCTACTACCGACGGCAAGCAGGTCGTGATCGATCTGTTCGCCAACATCGAACACGTGGTTGGCAAGATCACGCGAGTCGGTACAAACGGCTTCGAAATCATCTCCAACCCAGGCGCCGATCCCAAATCTGCTTATCGCGTCGAGAAGCGGCTCATCGACTGCAATGGCGACACCATCTTTGAAGAAAGCGCGAGAGAAGACCTCAGGACCGGTCGGGGTGTAGACATCGTTGGGTTGAAGCTCAGGAGCGGAAATCTGCTCGCTACCCGGGTGATTGTTTACGAAGGAAATCGGCCCGTTCGCATGGGGGCCGGAAGAGTGATGCCCCGTCAGTAGTCACCACACTGGCCCTGTCACGCCTGCCGCATACGTAGAACGACTCCGCCCGCGTGGTCAGCCAGAATGTCGAACACCTTGTAGCAGACGCCGTCCACGATCACCTCATCCCCGCGCTCGGGCGGCGCGGCAAGATCCGAGGCGCGAAGGAACACAGCGGCATATACGCCCGGCGCGTTCTCCTCGGCCTCGTGGGTCTCCTCGAAGATCGCCCGGACCGTCGCCTGCTGCCCGGTCTGCGGCGAGTAGATAACCTCCCGGCCGAACGCACTCAGCACGCCGGCATTGAGCGCGCCGGCCAGGGAGGTCCAGCCGCCCATGGCTCAGGCCTTCGTGCCCTTGACCAGCACTTCCGGCCGCAGGCAAATCGGCAGCGGGTTCGACTGCGTGTGCAGGTCGGTGCCACGCCCGAACTTGCGCGGCTCCTGCTTGGCGTACAGCGGCAGACCCAGCGTGTTCGCCGTCTCGTTGAAGTCCGCCGGCGCGAAGTACGTCCGGAAGGTGTTGGCTGTCCCGAGCGGGAAGAAGTGCGCCTCGTCGTCGGCGATGAACTTCCGCACATTGCCAGCGGCGTCGGTCGCCTGGCCGCGGTACTCCTCGAAGGTGATCCCGCCGAAGGTGAAGCCGGTACGGTAATCGTTGCCCAGCTGCTGGTTGCGCTGGAAGTACATGAACGCTTCCTTCACCTTGGCGTGCGTGGTGAAAGCGTCGTAAAAGCCCTGCGAGCACAGGCACAGGATGCCCGTCATGAACTCGCCCTTGAGGTTGTCCTCGATATGGCGCTTCACTTCGAGCACCTTCAGCAGGACTTCGGTCGTGGCGCTGCCCAGCGCGAAGCTGACCGTCTTCGGCGTGATGCCGAACTCGGTGTAGAGGTCGTAAAGCGTGGAGCCGTCGGCGTCCAAGATCACGCCCTTGAGCGCGCCCATACGCAGGTACTCGAGCGTGATGGCGTGCTTGTTGCGCATATTCTGAAGCTTCTGCGCAAGCAGGTTCGCCAACGCGTCGGTTTCAGTCTCGGAACCGAACGCGCGGATACCCTGCACCTCTTCGGGCAGCACGGCGTCGTCGTGCGGAATGTGGGGGATGACGAACGACCGGACCTTGCGCTTGCCCTGTGTGCCGACCGTACCCGGCGCGCCCACGGGCTGCGTGGGCAGCAGGTTCAGCACGCCGCTCATCTCCTCGATGATGATCGTGCGAGTGCGGACGCCCTGCGG
>Ga0116166_1003981_pt1 | contig 11043 bp, 9 predicted proteins | sample AD_JPNMR2_MetaG_FD_89884 | JGI IMG/M metagenome (GOLD analysis project Ga0116166, IMG submission 89884) | Active sludge microbial communities of municipal wastewater-treating anaerobic digesters from Japan - AD_JPNMR2_MetaG | ecosystem: Engineered > Bioreactor > Anaerobic > Digestate | place...
GGTCTGGATGGTGCGCACGATGGCGGCGATCTGGCGCGTCGCGTCGCCCGAGCGCTCGGCCAGCCGCTGCACCTCCTCGGCCACGACCGAGAAGCCGCGCCCGGCGTCGCCGGCGCTGGCGGCCTGGATGGCGGCGTTGAGCGCCAGCACGTTGGTCTGCTCGGTGATGTCGGAGATCAGCTCGGTGATCTCGCCGATCTCCTGCGAGCTCTCGCCCAGGCGCTTGATGCGCTTGGAGGTGTCCTGGATCTGGTCGCGGATCGCGTTCATGCCGCCGATCGAGTTCTGCACCGCGTGCAGGCCCGACTGCGACGCGCGCAGCGACTGGCGCGCCACCTTGGCGCTCTCGGTGGCCTGCGACGAGACGTCGTTGATGCGGCCGGCCATCTGCAGCACCGATTCGCCGGTCTCGCGGATCTCGCGCAGCTGCTCGGTCGAGGCGGCCAGCAGCTCGGTCGAGGTCTGCTCGACCTGCTGCGTGGTGTCGTTGACGTGCGCCACCGTCGTCTGCACCTGCGAGACCAGCGAGCGCAGCTCCTCGACGGTGTAGTTCACCGAGTCGGCGATGGCGCCGGTGATGTCCTCGGTCACGGTGGCCTGCTGCGTGAGGTCGCCCTCGGCCACCGTCTGCAGCTCGTTCATCAGGCGCAGGATGGCGGCCTGGTTGGCGTCGTTGACGCGCTTGGCCTCCTGTTCCTGGCGCTCGGCCTCGTGGCGCTGGGCGTCGGCGACGAGCGCACGGCCGGTCTGGTCGACGACGAACAGGCGCAGCAGGCCGGCCGCGGCCGCTGCCAGCAGCAGCACGCCGACCAGCGCCATGGCCAGCCGGGCGCCGCCGAAGCCCGCGGCATTCGCCAGGCCGCTCTGCAGCTCGTCCAGGCCGCGGCGCAGCGGTTCGCTGTCGCGGACGATGGTGGCCTGCGCCTCGCGCGCGGCCACCAGGCCCTGCAGGTTGCCGAGGATCGTGCCGGCATCGGCACGCACCTGCTCGAACTGCTGCAGCAGACGCTGCAGCCGCTCGCGCGTCTGCGCATCGCGGGTGCCGGGCAGCCGCAGCTCGGCGCTGCCGTTCAGCATCCCCTGCGCGATGTCGCGAAAACTCGCGAGATCCTTGCCGAGCAGGAACACCGCCTCGGCGCTCGTGCCCTCGGTGCCGAGGAATTCGTTCGCGCTCTTGCCGATGCGCTGCGTCAGCATCACCAGCTGGCCGACCGCGGACAGCTCGGCCGGCGACGCACCGCTTTGCAGCTTGAGCGCACTGACGGCCTCGGCCGTGTCGAGCAGGTCGGCGCTCTGCCGGTTGATGGCCCGCAACCCCTGGCCGACCTGCGTGAGCGCCTTCTGTTGGCCGAGCACGACGGCCGCGGACTTCTCGGCACGCTCGACCAGCGGCAGCAGTGCCTGGATCTGCGGCTGCAGACTCGCCGGCGCAGCGGCGACGTCGCCCTCGCCGCTTTGCAGCGAGCGCACGTTGCGCGACAGCACGTCGGCGCTGTCCTTGAGCTCGGCGAAGGCGGCCACGTTGCCGGCCAGCGCCTGCGACACCGACTTGGCCAGGCGCTGCGACTGCGTCTGCGCCTGGCCGGCCGCGCCCACCTGCGCCGCGCTGCGGTCGGACGAGACCAGCGCCAGCGCCGCAGCCACCACCAGCAGCAGCAAGCCGACGACGAAGCCCACGAGCAACGCCCGCTGCTGCCGCTCGAGCGGCCAGCCGCCGATGAGAGGCAGGCCACTCGCTGGCACGGCCGCTGCCGCAGCGCCGCTGCGGGCCTGCGCCTCACCGTACTCGGCGGCCAGCTCGGAGGGCGCCGCCTCGGAAATGATGGACGGCTCACCCTCGGCACCCGCGAGCGTCACCGGGCCCTGCAGGCGATCCAGGCGCACGGTGACTTCCATCGGATTGGCCGCCGCCAGCTCGTCGAAGGGCGGCAGCGGTGCCGGCACGCTGTCGCGGCCGTCCCGCGCTTGGCTCTTGATCTTTTCCAGGAAACTCATGTCGACCTCGTCGTGTCAAGCCCGGGCGAGCACGCGCGGCCGCGCACCGCTGCCATGCACATCGCTGGCGCCGCGCGGCAACGGAGCGCGAGACCTCACGCCGCGATCCCCAGGAACTGTTCGTGCCGCGCCAGCGCCTCGAGGTCGATCTCCTGCCAGCGCAGGCCATCGCCGTCGCGCCAGACGCCCGCGGCAAAGCGCGGCCTGCGCACGCCGTCGTCCGGCTCGCGGCGCATCTGCTCGACGCTGCGCAGGCCCGCCAGACGGTCGACCAGCAGCGCGCAATGTGCGCCGAACGCCGGATTGAGCGCCACCAGGCGGGCGCCGTCGCGCATCGCCTCGGCCCTCGGCGCGCTGCGCAGGCCGACGAAGGACGCCATGTCGACCACGCCGTGCAGGTTGCCGCGCAGATTGGTCACACCCACGAACCAGGGCTGCGTGTGCGGCACCGGCAGCAGCGTGCCGGCGGCGAAGATCTCGCCGGCGCCCGCCAGCGGCAGCAGCAGCGGGCAGCCCGCGCATTCGACCGCCAGCCAGGCGGCCGTCTGCGCCTCGGTACGGATGCGTTGCAGCCGCTCGGCGAGCCGGCTCTGGAGTTCGCGCAGCGCTTCGCGGTTGGCCATCGGTGGCTTATCGGCGGTTCAGTCGAAGTTCTTGATCTTGGCCAGCAACTCGTCGCCGTCGACCGGCTTGACGATGTAGTCACGCGCGCCCTGGCGCATGCCCCAGACCTTGTCGGTCTCCTGGCCCTTGCTCGTGCACATGATCACCGGCACGTCGGCATAGCGCGGATCGCGCGTGATCGAGCGCGTGAGCTGAAAGCCGTTCTGCCCGGGCATCACCACGTCCATCAGGATCAGGTCGGGCTTGTCTTCGGCCAGGCGGCGCATCGCCTCGTCGCCGTTGTGCGCGGTGCGCACCGCGTAGCCGCGTTTGCCCAGCAGCTCGCAGAGGTGGTAGAGCTCGGTCTTCGAGTCGTCGACGAGCAGGATCTTCTGGATGGTCATGGCGCGGCTCCGGGCGCGTTCGGTGGCGGCAGCTCAGGGTCCTTGGCGGCGAAACGCCTGCACCGCCCGCAGCAGTTGCTCCTTGGTGAAGGGCTTGGTGAGGTACTCCTCGGAGCCCACCATGCGCCCGCGCGCCTTGTCGAACAGCCCGTCCTTGGACGACAGCATGATCACCGGCACGCCCGCGAAGCGCGGATTGCGCTTGATGATGGCGCAGGTCTGGTAGCCGTCCAGCCGCGGCATCAGGATGTCGCAGAAGATGAGTTCGGGCACGTGGTCGTTGACCTTGGCCAGCGCGTCGAAGCCGTCCTCGGCCAGCACGACCTCGTGTCCGCCCTGGCGCAGGAAGATCTCGGCGCTGCGGCGAATCGTGTTGCTGTCGTCGATGACGAGCACCTTGGCGCCCGCCGCCGCCACCGACTGCGGGCCCTGAACCTGGGTGTCCAAGCGCTGCTCTCCTCGGCCCGGCGCCACGCACGCAGTGACGCGGGTCAGAACTTGACCAACTCGAAATCCTGCTTGGGCGCGCCGCACTCCGGGCACGTCCAGTCCGACGGCACGTCCTCCCAGCGCGTGCCGGGTGGTACCCCGTGCTCCGGATCGCCTTGGGCCTCGTCGTAGATCCAGCCGCAGATCAGGCACATCCAGGTGCGCGGTTCGCTCACGGTCACATGATGTCGTCACTACAATGGCTCGATTGTAGCCAAGCACCCCCGGCAAAACCCGTGCAAACGTGAGGACCTACACATCGTTGCTAAGAATCTGGTGGAAGTTCGGACGGCACCGCTGACGCGGTTGCCGACCGACCTTCGACCCCGCCTTTTCCCGTTGCGAGCCCGGCCATGACTTCCGACCCCGCCACGGCTGCGCAGGCCGACGACCCCGGCGCCGAGCCGCCGCCGCCGGCCTGCGTGATGTGCTTCAACGCCAGCGACCCGAGCGGCGCCGGCGGCCTGGCCGGCGATGTCGCCACCGTGGCGGCGATGGGCGCGCACGCGCTGCCCGTGGCCACCGCCATCGTCATGCGCGACACGGCCGACATCTTCGAGCAGGAGGCGCTGGACGCCGACACCGTGGCGCAGCAGGCGCGCACGATCCTCGAGGACGTCACGGTGGCGGCGTGGAAGGTGGGCTTCCTCGGCTCGGCCGACAACGTGAGCGCGGTGGCCGAGGTGCTGTCGGACTACGCGGAGATCCCGCTCGTGGCCTACCTGCCGAGCCTGGCCTGGCTCGAAGACGACCAGGCGCAGCCGTACCTGGACGCCTTCCGCGAGCTCATCCTGCCGGCCACCGAGGTGCTGGTGGGCAACCACAAGACGCTGCAGGACTTCCTGCTGCCCGAATGGGACAGCGAGCGCCCGCCGTCGGCGCGCGAGCTGGCGGTGGCCGCCGCCGAGCACGGCACGCGCTACGTGCTGGTGAGCGGCATCGCCCTGGCGCCCAAGGGCGGCAAGGACGCGCCGCAGTACATCGACAACGTGCTCGCCTCGCCGCAAGGCGCGATCGCCGGCGAGAAGTTCGAGCGCTTCGACGCCGCCTTCGTCGGCGCCGGCGACACGCTGGCCGCGGCACTGGCCTCGCTGCTGGCCGCGGGCAGCGAACTGCAGCCGGCGGTGAGCGAGGCGCTGGGCTTCCTCGACCAGAGCCTGGATGCCGGCTTTCGCCCCGGCATGGGCAACATCGTGCCCGACCGCTTCTTCTGGGCCCTGCCGCCACCCGAGGAGGGCGAAGAGGGCGGCGGCGTCGGCTCCGACGATCCGATGGGCGGCAACGGCAGCGGCGGCAGCGACGGCAAGGGGGTGCCGCGGCGTGTCCACTGAGGTGTCGACCAACGAGGCGCTGTTCGCGCGCGCACAGCGCGTCATCCCCGGCGGCGTCAATTCGCCGGTGCGCGCCTTCAAGGCGGTGGGCGGCACGCCACGCTTCGTCGCGCGCGCGCAGGGGCCGTACTTCTGGGACGCCGAGGGCCACCGCTACATCGACTACATCGGCTCCTGGGGCCCGATGATCCTCGGCCACGGCCACCCGGCGGTGCTCGAAGCCGTGCAGCGCGCGGCGGCCGAGGGCCTGAGCTTCGGCGCGCCGACCGAGCGCGAGATCGAGCTCGCCGAAGCCATCGTCCGGCAGGTGCCGAGCGTCGAGCAGATCCGCCTCGTCTCCAGCGGCACCGAGGCCTGCATGAGCGCGCTGCGCCTGGCGCGCGGCGCCACCGGGCGCAGCAGGATCGTCAAGTTCGAGGGCTGCTACCACGGCCACGCCGACGCGCTGCTGGTCAAGGCCGGCTCGGGCTTGGCCACCTTCGGCCACCCGACCAGCGCCGGCGTGCCGCCCGAGGTCGTGCAGCACACGCTGGTGCTCGAGTACAACCACCTCGCGCAGCTCGAGGAGGCCTTCGCCGCGCAGGGCGACGAGATCGCCTGCGTGATCGTCGAGCCGATCGCCGGCAACATGAACTTCGTGCGCGCCGCGGTGCCCTTCATGACGCGGCTGCGCGAGCTGTGCACGAAGCACGGCGCGCTGCTCGTCTTCGACGAGGTGATGACGGGCTTTCGGGTCGCGCCGGGCGGCGCACAGAGCCTGTACGCGAAGGCAATCCCCGGCTTCGCGCCCGACCTGAGCGTGTTCGGCAAGGTCATCGGCGGCGGCATGCCACTGGCGGCCTTCGGCGGCACGCGCGACGTGATGAGCCAGCTCGCGCCGCTGGGCCCCGTCTACCAGGCCGGCACGCTGTCGGGCAATCCGGTGGCCACCGCCTGCGGGCTGGCGACGTTGAAGGAGATCGCCCGGCCGGGCTACTTCGACGCACTCGCGGCCACGACCCGCTCGCTGGTCGACGGCCTCGTGCAAGCCGGCCGCGCCGCCGGCGTGCCGCTCGCAGGCGACAGCGAAGGCGGCATGTTCGGCTTCTTCTTCGCCGAGCGGCTGCCGCAGAACTACGCCCAGGTCATGGCCACCGACAAGGCGCGCTTCAACCGCTTCTTCCACGCCATGCTCGCACGCGGCGTGTACTTCGCGCCGGCGCTGTACGAGGCAGGTTTCGTGAGCAGCGCGCACGGCGCGGCGGACATCCAGGCCACCATCGACGCGGCGGCCCAGGCGCTGCGCGACTGAGTGGCGCCGGCGCGCGGCGCCGCCCGCGGCACGTAGGCGCCGGCGTTTTCGCGCCGCCCGGGCGCCATGGTGCGCCTGATATCGTCGCTTCATGCACCTGCACATCCTCGGCATCTGCGGCACGTTCATGGGCGGCATCGCGGCGCTGGCGCGCGAGGCCGGGCACCGCGTCACCGGCTGCGACGCGGGCGTGTACCCGCCGATGAGCGAGCAGCTGCGCGCGCTCGGCATCGAGCTGATCGAGGGCTTCGGCGCCGACCAGCTCCGCCTGGCGCCCGACGTGTTCGTGGTCGGCAACGTGGTCACGCGCGGCAACCCGCTGATGGAAGCCGTGCTCGACGCCGGCGCACGCTACACGAGCGGCCCGCAGTGGCTGGCCGAGCAGGTGCTGCACGGGCGCCACGTGCTGGCGGTGGCCGGCACGCACGGCAAGACGACGACGACGGCGATGCTCGCCTGGATCCTCGAGCGCGCCGGCCTGGCCCCGGGCTTCCTCGTCGGCGGCGTGCCGCTGAACTTCGGCGTCTCGGCGCGCCTGGGCACGGGACGCCACTTCGTGATCGAGGCCGACGAATACGACACCGCCCTGTTCGACAAGCGCAGCAAGTTCGTGCATTACCGGCCGCGCACCGTGATCCTCAACAACCTCGAGCTCGACCACGCCGACATCTTCCCCGACCTGGCGGCGATCGAGACGCAGTTCCACCACCTCGTGCGCACGGTGCCCGGCAGCGGACGGCTGGTCGTCAACGCGCGCGACGAAGCGCTGGCGCGCGTGCTGGCGCGCGGCTGCTGGAGCGAGGTGCAGCGCTTCGGCACGGTGCACGAGGAGCCGGGCGGCCTCACGGCACGCGGCGACGCGCAATGGTTCGACGTGCTGCGCGGCGAGCTCGCGCTCGGGCGCGTCGAGTGGGCGCTGCTGGGCGAGCACAACCAGCTCAATGCGCTGGCCGCCATCGGCGCCGCCGCGCACGCCGGCGTCGCGCCGGATGCCGCTTGCGCCGCGCTGGGCGGCTTCGAGAACGTGCAGCGGCGCCTCGAGCTGCGTGGCGAGGCTGCCGGCATCAAGGTCTACGACGACTTCGCGCACCACCCGACGGCGATGCGCACGACGATCGCCGGGCTGCGCCGCAAGCTCGAGCGCGAGGTGCCGCCCGGCGGCGCGGCGGCGCGCATCCTGGCCGTCTTCGAGCCGCGCTCGAACACGATGAAGCTCGGCACGATGAAGGCGCAGCTGCCGTGGGCGCTGGAGCAGGCCGACCTCGCCTTCTGCCTGCAGGGCGACTACGGCTGGAGCGCGCGCGAGGTGCTGGCGCCGATGGGGGCGACGGCCACGGTCGCCGACAGCGTGCCGGCGCTGGTCGACGCGGTGGCGCAGGCCGCGCGCCGCGGCGACCACGTGCTGTGCATGAGCAACGGCAGCTTCGGCGGCGTGCACGACAGGCTGCTCGCGGCGCTCGCTGCCGGCCGCACCGACAGCCGTCCCGTGCGCGCCGGCGGTTGAAGCCGGCACGGTGCCGGGGCAGGCCAGCCCGCGTGCCGCAAACCGACAGCGAGCGGGCGCCGGCCGAGGCGCTGCGCGCCGCGGTGGTCAAATCGGGCGCCCGAGAACCCGTGAACGAACCCTCGCTGATGTCCGATTCGACACGCGTGCCACCGTCCGACGGCCCGGGCAGCGATGCCGGCGCGCCGCCGGCGCTGCCCGCGACGGCACGCACGCACCTGCTGTACCTGCACGGCTTTCGCTCGTCGCCGCAGTCGTTCAAGGCCGAGCGGCTGCGCGCCTGGCTGGCTGCGCACGCCCCGGGCGTGCACTGGTGGTGCCCTCAGTTGCCGCCGTCGCCATGCGCGGCCGTCGCGCTGGCCCTGGCCGGCACCGCCGACTGGCCGCGCCACTCGATGGCCGTGCTCGGCAGCTCGCTGGGTGGCTACTACGCCACGGTGCTCGCCGAGCGGCTGGGCTGCACGGCGGTCGTGCTCAATCCGGCCGTCGATCCGGCGCGCGACCTTGCGCCCTACGTCGGCGCGCAGCACCTCTTGCACGACCCGGCGCAGCGCTTCGTGTTCCTGCCGCAGCACGTCGACGAGTTGCGCGCGCTGGCGCCGGCACGGCTGACGCAGCCCGGGCGCTACTGCGCCGTCATCGCCAAGGGCGACGAACTGCTGGACTGGCGCGAGATGACGGCGCGCTATGCCGGCGCGCAGATCCGGCTGCTCAAGGGCGGCGACCATGCGCTGTCGGATTTCGACCAGCACCTGCCGTACCTCCTGCGCTTCCTGCACCTGCTGGCGCCCGCCGAGGCCGCGCGCGCGCCCTGACGCGCGGCGAGCGGGCCGCCAGCGCCCGGGCGCCGGCCGCGACGCGAGCGCGCGGCAACGCGCCGAAAGACAATGCGCCTCGCCCGCCGCCGCCCGGCCGCCGCGCAGCGACAAAGACCCGACAATCGCCCCGATGTACGCCCTGTTCGACGACGCCGGCAAGTTCCACGCCGCGCGCGTGCTGCACGACGCCGGGACTTCGCTGCACCTCGAGCTCGACTCGGGCCGCCGCGTCAAGGTCAAGGCCCAGCACGTGCTGCTGCGCTTCGAGCAGCCGACGCCGGCCGAGCTGCTCGAGCGCGCGCGCGCGCATGCCGCCGACATCGACCTCGATCTCGCCTGGCAGTTCGCGCCCGAGGGCGACTTCGGCTTCGCCGATCTGGCGCGCGAGTACTTCGAGCCCCAGGCCGGCACCGACAAGCAGGCCGCGGCGCTGCTGTGCCTGGCCGAGGCGCCGCACTACTTTCGCCGCGTCGGCAAGGGGCTCTTTCGCAAGGCGCCCGAGGAGACCGTGAAGGCGGCGCTGGCCGCCATCGAGCGCAAGCGCAAGATCGCGGCGCAGATCGACACCTGGGCGGGCGAGCTGGTCGAAGGGCGCTGTCCGGACGTCGTGCGCGAGCAGCTGTACCGCATCCTCTTTCGGCCCGACAAGAACGCGCCCGAATACAAGGCCGTGGTGGAGGCCGCGCGGCGTTCGCAGAGCGCGCCGCTGGCGCTGCTCACGCGCGCCGGCGCCATCGACAGCCCCTACCAGTTCCACTGGCGCCGCTTCCTGTTCGAGCAGTTCCCCGGCGGCACCGGCTTCGCGGGCCACGAGCTGCCCGCGCCCGCCGAGGCGCTGCCGCTGGCCGCGGTGCGTGCCTTCTCGATCGACGACTCGTCCACCACCGAGATCGACGACGCCCTTTCGGTGCAGGGCCTGGGCAGCGGCACCGTGGTGCTCGGCATCCACATCGCGGCGCCGGGGCTGGCGATCGCTGCCGATTCGCCGCTGGCGCGCGTGGCGCAGGAGCGCCAGTCGACCGTCTACCTGCCGGCCTGGAAGATCACGATGCTGCCCGACGAGGTGGTGGCGGCCTACACGCTCGCCGAGGGCCGCGACTGCCCGGCGCTGAGCCTGTACGTGAGCATCGACGAGGCCACGCTCGAGCCGCGCAGGCACGAGACACGCATCGAGCGCGTGCCGGTGGCGGCCAACCTGCGCCACGACCGGCTCGATGCGCTCGTCACCGAGGCGGCACTCGTCGGCGAGGCGGCAGCCGCGTTCGACTTCGCCGCCGAGCTCGGCTTCGCGTTTCGGCTCGCGCGCGCGCTCAAGGCGCGCCGCGAGGCGGTGCGCGGACGGCCCGAGCTCGCGACACGCCCCGACTACGCGTTTCGCCTCGACCGCGACGACGGCGGCGAGCCCGACGGCAGCGAACGGGTCAGCATCGTGCCGCGCGAGCGCGGCGCGCCGCTGGACCTGATCGTCTCCGAGGCCATGATCCTCGCCAACAGCACCTGGGGCGGCTGGCTCGCCGAGCTCGGCGTGCCCGGCATCTATCGCAGCCAGGCGAGCCTGGCGCCGGGCATCAAGGTGCGCATGGGCACGCGGGCGCTGCCGCACGCGGGTCTGGGCGTGCCGCAGTATCTGTGGGCGACCTCGCCGCTGCGCCGCGCGGTCGACCTGGCCAACCAGTGGCAGCTCATCGCCTGCGCACGCCATGGCCGCACGGCGGCGCTGGCGGCGCCGTTCAAGCCGCGCGACGCGACGCTGTACGCGCTGGTCTCGGCGTTCGATGCCGCCCACGCCGCGTACGGCGCATTCCAGCAGGGCATCGAGCGCTACTGGACGCTGCGCTGGCTGCAGCAGAACGACGTGCACGAGATCGACGCCACCGTCATCAAGCCCGGCCTGGTGCGCGCCGAGACGCTGCCGCTGGTGCTGCCGCTGGTCGGCACCGAGTCGATGGCGCGCGGCGCGCGCGTGCGCCTGCGCGTGAACGCGATCGACCTGCTGACGCTCGAGGTGCACGCCCTGCTCGCCGCGCGCCTCGACGAGACGGCCACGGCCCTCGAGGACGAGGCCGAGGCCGAGGCAGAAGAGGCCGAGGTCGCGGCCGGCGCGCTGCAGCTGGCGATCGACGTCGACGACGACGCCTCGGGCCGCGCCGCTGCCGCTGCCGCTGCCGCTGCCGCTGCCGATGCCGATGCCGATGCCGATGCCGGTGGCGACAGCGACGGCCACGTGCCGCCCGCAACCTGAGCCTCGTCGCCCGATGGCCCAGCGCCAGCGCCTGCGCCAGCTCAGCGTCCTGCAATGGGCGCTGCTGGCTTCGGCCACGGTGCACGGTGCGCTGCTGACGGTGCACTTCGTCGACCCCGTGCGCCTGAACCGCGTGTTCAAGGACACGCCGCTCGAGGTGATCCTCGTCAACGCGCGCGGCAACGAGCCGCCGGCGCGGCCCCAGGCCATCGCCCAGGCCAACCTGGCCGGCGGCGGCACCCTCGAACAGGGGCGCGCGACGTCGCCGCTGCCGCCGGCCCTCGTCAGCGAGCCGGGCGACGCCGCCGAGGACACGCGCCGGCGCATCGAGCAGCTCGCGCAGGAGCAGCAGCAGCTGCTCGCGCA
>Ga0116166_1003983_pt1 | contig 11039 bp, 14 predicted proteins | sample AD_JPNMR2_MetaG_FD_89884 | JGI IMG/M metagenome (GOLD analysis project Ga0116166, IMG submission 89884) | Active sludge microbial communities of municipal wastewater-treating anaerobic digesters from Japan - AD_JPNMR2_MetaG | ecosystem: Engineered > Bioreactor > Anaerobic > Digestate | place...
AAGAGTAATTCCGAAAAGATCGAAAAAGTGTTCGAGGTTTTTCGGAAAAGGTGTTCGGATATCATCGGAATAGGTGTTCGAGGTTTTTCGGAACAGGTGTTCGAGGTGGAGCGGAATTTACACTATGCACGGTAGAATTTTGTTTTGAATGGGGTTTTCAACAATAAAAGCATTGCAAAGACATTATTAATCAAGATCTGATTTCTATTTTTCAGCCTGCATAAGATTATTAAAATTATTAGTGTTTTATATCATACCAATAAGAAATAAAAGTTATTGCACTTTTTTAAAAGTTGTTATAATAGATAAAAATAGGGGGCAAAAAAAATAAAGCATAAAGGAAATTATTTATAAAATAAAAAAGTTATGGAGGCAGCATTTTGATAATACTTCATAATTTCTTAAATTTCAATAGTCATCATTCACCAATAATTATATTTGATGGATAGGGTTTAAAGGTGTTTAGATAAGAGTATGATTGAATTGAAGAGCTTTTATAAAGAAGTATTAAATATAAATGAACCTCATAGCCGTCAAATTGAACTATGGAATGCTTTCAAAGAAAACAGATTTCCCATAATCATTAAAGCCCCGACAGGGTCTGGCAAAACAGAAGCTATAATCGCCCCTTTTCTTTATCAGTTTTTAGAAAAAGATTTTCATGTTGCCCCGAGAATGATATATGTCCTGCCCATGAGGGTTCTGGTAAACAATGTTGTTGGAAGAATTAAAAAATGTGCCTGTATGGTCTCCCCTTATATTTCTGTAATAATATCATTAAAAACCGCTGGAGCCAAAGAGGAGGTGCAAAGTGAAGGGCAGGATTACTGATATATTAAAAAAGCATTTACCCGAGATAAAAACAAGGTTTAGGATAAAGAATATAGGCGTCTTTGGTTCTCAAATAAGAGGTGAAGCCAATAAGAAAAGTGATATTGATATACTTGTTGAATTTGAAAATGGCTATAAAACATTCGATAATTATATGGATCTTAAATTCTATCTTGAAGAGTTATTGGGTAGTAAGGTAGACCTTGTCCTTAAAGATGCGCTGAAAGAGGAGCTGAAACCCCATATCCTATCAGAGGTTGTCTATGCCTAAACGTAATCTGGTATTGTTTTTAAATGATATTTTCAAAAGTATCAAAAAGATTTGGTGATACATTGAAGGAATGGCATATGATGATTTTACTAAAACTGATTTACTGGTGGATGGAGTGGTAAGGAATCTTGAAATAATAGGTGAGGTAGCAAAAAAAACATACCTTTAAGCTTCAAGGGGAAGTATTCTTCTATTGAGTGGAAAAAGATTGCAGGCTTAAGGGATATATTGATTCATGAAAAAAATCATGAAAATTGAGAAAACAGAAATCTGGATGACATGCGAAAAACCATTGCAGTTAATTGATGGACAAGCGATCCGGGGATTTTTTGGGAACATGTATAGAAACAGACCTGAGTTCCATGGTCACATAGGAGGTAGGTTAATTTATAGACACCCGCTTATTCAATATAAAGTATTTGGCGGTTCTGCTCTTGTTATTGGTTTAAAAGAAGGCGCATATCTTCTCAAGGCTGTTCCAAAAATTGAGTACCTTAAAATTCATTTTAGGAAAAACCCCATTGTAAAACAAAACACAGTTAGCATGATGATTCCCTATGGTTTAACACAAGAAATGATCTCCTATACATTTCTCACACCGTGGATTGGTCTTAATGAAAAAAATTACAAGCATTATTTACAATTAAAACAGGAAAAAACAAACATATCTAATTTTCTTAATAAGATTCTTATTGGTAATATTTTATCAATCTGCAAATCTGTTGGTTATACAGTTGACGATAAAATATTGGTAAAATCAAAGTTAGCCAATTTACGTAGCATTGAGGTTAAAAAAGATGTACAGTTGACTGCTTTTGAAGGTGAATTTGAGACAAACTTTTTAATACCAGACCTATGGGGCATCGGTGGAAAAGTTTCGCTTGGCTATGGGACAGTTAAGCTTAAAAATGGAGGCAAAACACAATGAAGACAATAGAGATGGTCTTTCCAAAATTAAACCATTTCTGGCTTGATTCAGGATTATTAGGACTTACTGTAATTCTCAAGGAAGTTGACAACAATATAGAAATAACAATTAACGATATGGGCTTGACTTTAAAGGGAACAGAAGCTGAAATACAAAATGCTCTCAAAAAGACTTATGATCTCCTGGTAAAACGATATTATGACTTGTCAACAAAGAAACAAAGAGACGATACCATTTCGTATAATTTTTATTACGATAGCAAAGAGAATAAGTTTATAGCTTTTCCAAAAAAGAAATCTGCTGGTATTGCTGAACTTATATATAACAAAGCGCCTCGACCTACAGGCGGTTCAATAACATGGGAAAAAAAAGAAAAAAGAGAAGTGCTTATAAATAATAAAACCGTCAAAAGAACTCGAGGCACCCTTCCATCCTCCCATGCGCATCTTCAAAAAAGGCTTGATGAATTCTTAGATACTCATGGTTTAGATGTAACGACCTCTGGTTTGCTCATTGACGGTCCTAATATGGTACAACCTAATGTAACTATACCTAATAACTTTTTTTCTACTAAAAAAGGACAATGTTATTTATGTGGAGAAGAGAGTCCTGTTTTAGAAGATGCTGGTCAGACAATATTCCCTTTTATTACTGGATCCAGTGGGCTCTTAAATTTTAATACGTTATGTGGGAAACCAGAAAAGATTTGTTGGAAATGCGCTTTCACAGGCAAATTTGCACCTGTAAATGGGTTCTATCTATCACAAGGAGACAATCTCTTTGCCTTTTTCCCATACTCTGTCTCTTTCGAAAAAATGCTGGATGTTTACAAACCTCTTCAAGACGCTAAATATGAAGATCCCAATCTCTTTAAGAATTTCAAACATCCTCTTGGATTTGAAAAATACGAAGATGGATATTTTCAGAAACCCTTTGAAGTGGCTTTTGCTTTTTTTTATACGCTATACAGAAAGGTTTTACTTCATCAACAGGAAGATAAAGATGATAATATATTGAACTGGGAAGAGATGTGTAATCTTACAATCTCAAGGGCTCCATTGGAATTTGTAGTACTTCATGCTGAATCAAAGGGGCAGACATCTATGGGCAAAATGGTTTGGCACTTTAGAGACTCTGTTTATTTCTTCAGATTGATAGAACATATTGAAAAATCTGAAATAAATATTAAAGAAGTAATGAGACTACTTATCGATTTTTCACAGAAAAATGATAACAGAACCCTTATTAGGAACATGGTGTGTGAACGAATACTAAAAAAACAACCAATACTTGATTTAATCGAAACTCATATTTTTCGCGCAGAAATAACTTATATTAAACCAATTTTTGATTTCTCTATTAAATACGAACCCATAATTAGAAAGGAGGGTAGTTATATGACTATTGATGCACAGGAAGCAGCAGTTACTCTTGGTAAAAGGATAGGGATGACAATTGCTGAGAATGGTAAAAAAGGTGACCTTTTTGCTTTAAGGAAGGCAAGACGAAAGACTGATTTCTTGAATGAATTAAACAGGTTACAATTTAAATGTGGTCTTGTAGTGCCTCCTGAAATATATGAAGGAAAGCTTACTGATGAGAATTTTATAGAATTTAAACAATTTTGCATGATAGCAGCATTAAACAGTTTTTATGCAAAAACGCAATCAAAATAAGGAGGAAAAAGCATATGAAATCAGCAAAAGCATTGACGATTACCTATTTAACCCCGGTCTCTTTTGCAAGCCTTAATGGCTCGGATAAGGAGGCAGATAATATTTCAAATATCAAAAAAATTACACGAGAGACAGAACAATTTCCCTATGTTTCAGCACAGGCAGTAAGACGAGCATTAAGAGATCAATTAGCGGTTATGGGAAGGACTCTCTCTGAGGGTGTAGCTGCAACAATTAAAAAAGGAGCAGCCACTACTCAACAAGACCCCGAAAAATATATAGATGATGACCTGTTTGGTTATATGGGGACAGAAAGTGCAAAAGAAGGTGAAAAGGGTAGTTCTACTAAACGGACATCACCTGTTAGAGTTTCTCCTCTCGTATCTCTGCATAAATATGAAGGAGATTTGGACTTTGCAACCAACTTTATGGGGGTAGAAGCAGGTGGAGATCCTAATATATTTGAGACAGAAATACATTCAGGACTTTATAGAGGAACGATACTCATTGAGTTGGATAGAATTGGGTGTAGAGAAGGATTTAAAACAGATTTGCCAAACGATGAAAAGGCGGCAAGGGTGAAAGATTTTCTAACTGCTTTTAAAAACTTGTGGACATCAGGAAGACAGACAAGATTTCTTGCGGATATATCTCCTAAATTTATTGCGGCAGCTATGCTAATCACAAAAAATCCTATATTCCTTGAATCAATAGTCCCAGCAAACGGAGGAGTTAATATTGAATTGATTAATGAAACAGTAAAGGACTACAAAAACGAAATAAAAGCAAAAGTATTTGGTGCAAGAAAAGGATTGTTTACTAACTTACCAGAAGAAACTGTTTCAATTGGCGAGGCTTTTGAGAAAATGTTTACCTGGGTTGATGAATACTATAAATAAAGGGGGCGTTGTGTTTGCTTTTATAGTAAAAGGTTTTTCACAGACAGCCTCTTTTCGAGTGCCCGAAAGTCATACTTTTCAACAAACTCTTCCGTTGCCTCCTGTCACGGCTTTAACAGGATTAATGGGGGCGGCAGTGGGGCTTGATTTTGAAAGTGCTATGAAGTTTAGAAAACAGAATAATATTCTATTTGGTGTTATTGGTTCGTATAAGGGAGAGATGAAAGACCTCTGGAAATACAATAAAATAAAGTCTAAGGAGTCTTTGAAAGATGTATTAATTAGAGAGTTTTTAACTGATTTTTCAATAACTATTGCCATTGCTTCAGAATATCAGGCTGTTTTATCAGAGCTAAGAGAATGCTTTTGCAATCCCAAATACGCCTTAACTCTCGGTAACAGCGATGACCTTTTCAAGATTACATATGTAAGTCCTGTTGTCAAAGCAGAAAATGTTGAATGCTCAACCTTCGAAAATACGGTTCTTGCTGGTGATAAGACATTAGAATACGAGTCGGCTATTGACTTAAAAAATACCCCGATCACATACAGGGTAAGAGCTCCACAGGTCTTTATTCTTCCGACCGCCTTTACTTTTAAAGGAGAGGAACGAAGAGTTAGCAAAAGAGAACAGTTTACGTTTGTCGGCTCTCCAATAAGACTAAAAAATCCTTTATCAGTCTATAAAATTGATGATACTACATTTTATTTATTATGATTTTTTATGCAAAACCAGACCAAACTTATGAAGAACACCTGGAGGCGGTTTATACTGCGTGGAAGGAGACCGTAAGTGCTAAATACCTTTTAATTGAGCGAGTTGCAAAAAGATACGATTTTTCAGTTGAAAGATTTATTAAGGGCTCTCTTTTGGCTGTTGCTTTTCACGACATCGGAAAGATGATTGAGCCTTTTCAGGAAATGATGCAGTCAATCATTTATAACAAACCTTTCGATAAAAATAAAAATTACCGCCATGAATTAGTTTCATTTGTATTTGTATCAAAATACTGGAGACATATAAACAAAGAGGTGTATTTATCCGTAATCCCTTTAGAGGCTCTTGCTGTTGTCGGTCATCACAAAAGCCTTGATTCTGACCTGACATCATTTAATAGAGAAAGTGTTCGGAGTGCACCTGCGATAATACCTGATGGTATCAGTATGGCAATAGAAATTGCCAAAAGTTTATTTGAAAAAGAAGGGTATGCATTGCCTTCTGTCGAAGAAATTAATGTATATGAAGATCCTTTTAAATCATTGTCAAATTTAATAGCAAGCGGAATCTTAAGTAAAGGAATCGAAAGAGACGGAGAAGAAAAGTGTAGAGCCATTTATTTTCTAATAAAAGGAATTCTACATTATGCCGACTGGTATGGCTCAGGGCAAAAAAATGTTACATATAGTGTTAAAAAAGACATTTCATTAGTTATTGATGAACTCAAAGAGCGTTGCAATAGGAAGGGTATAACGTTTACTGGGTTGAGACCATTCCAGTCTGCATGTAGCCAACATTCGGGGCATCTGATTGCCGTTGTTCCTACAGGCAGTGGAAAAACTGAGGCTTCTATCTTATGGGCACTGAAAAATGCGCAGGAAATGAAAAGTGCAAAGATACTCTACTTTCTGCCCACAATGGTAACGGCTAATAACATTTATGAAAGGCTATCTGATTTTTTTGGAAAAGAAAATGTGGGATTAACCCATTCGACAGCAAATTTGTTTTTACAAAATGACACTTCTGTGGAACCAGAAGAAGATAAATGGGAAAATAGACGTGATGTCCTTTTTAACCAATCCTTTATGAAACCAGTAACAGTCGGTACTATTGATCAGCTGTTGACAGCTGGATTTAATGCAGGTAGGTGGACCCTAAAAGAAACAAACGCATGCAATTCCATTATTATAATTGACGAGATTCATGCATACGACGGATGGACAATGGGGCTTATTGTTTCATCAATCAGGCATTTTTCTTCATTGGGTGCTCGATTTATGTTAATGAGCGCTACGATGCCAGAGCTGTTACAGCAATTATTGTCCAGTGAGCTTAAAAACGCGACAATTGTCAAAGAAGACACCTTCTTAAATGCCAAAAGAAGTAAATATTTTGTTTTAGACAATCATATAGATAATGCCATCAAAGATATTGAGAAAGCTGTATTAGATGGCAAAAGGGTTCTGACAGTTGTAAATACAGTTAAGCTATGCCAGGAGTTAGCTCAAAATCTATCGCATCTTAATCCAATTTGCTACCATTCGCAGTTCATATTAAAAGACCGTAAAGCAATTGAAAGGAAGATCATTGATGCACATTTTGTTATTGCCACTCAGGTAATAGAGGTTTCTCTCGATATTGACTATGATTGGCTTTTTACAGAATGTGCCCCTCCTGATGCAATTGCACAGAGGGCGGGAAGAGTGAATAGATACAGAGATCAACAAAGGGACAGCAGGGTATATATATTTAAAGCCTCAGAAAAAGGTGAAAAGATTTACAGCCAAATAAACTTTCCAAATTTTCTTGTCCGTTCCTTTGAGGCATTTAAAGATGCACCACAAGAGATGAGCGAAAATGACATTATTGGTATAGTGGAAAAAGTATATAAAGATTATCAAATAGAAAATTCTGAAGCTTTTAAAGAAGCTGTTCAGCAATATAAATCATCTCAATCTAATAGAAATATGATTTTTGATAGTCGCATCAAAGAAGATAAGCAAGAAGTTACTCGTCAAGCCAGATACGAAACGGTTTCTGTAATACCAAGATGCTTTAGAGATGAAGTGTTAAGTCTAAAACCGTCAGAACGACAATGGTTTGAGGTAAAGATCCCAGCATGGTATGCACGTAGACATAAAGAAGAGATAAAAGGAATTACTTTTTGTGATGTTGATTATGACTCTGACATTGGAGTCATATTTACTCAAGACAAAGAAACTTCAAGCATAATTATTTAGGCACGACCATGCTTGGTTTTTTGGGCACTTTTTTAGTGAATTTCGAAATACCAGACTACTGGGGCATTGGAAAATCTGTGTCGAGGGGTTTTGGAACAGTGGTAAGACAGAGTAAGTAGCCATTGACAATATGAAAAGATTATGTAATAGTAGCTATATAAATAGCTACCTGGAGGTATAAAATGAAATTTGCCAATGTGAGAGAACTTAAGAACAAGACATCAGAAATACTGAGAAGTGCAGAAAAAGAGGCTGTTATCATTACATCCAAGGGCAAGCCCCGAGCATTAATTACCGCAATATCCGAAGAAGACTTTGGAGACTATCTAATTGAAAATAATCCTAAATTTATTGAAATCCTTGAAGAAGCAAGAATGGAATATTACAGCAAAGGAGGAATATCCCTTGATGCCTATCTAAAATCCAGAGAAAAAAAACATGGAGACATTTAAGATAATACTCTCACCAAAGGCACAGAAAGACCTTGATAGATCCAGAGTTAATATCTGTAAAAAGATAAGCAAAGATATAAGGATACTCGAAAACAATCCATTTCCAAGAGGGAAAATGATTAAAAAAATAAAAGGCAAACACTCTGATTTTTATAGATTGAGAATGGATAAATATCGTGTAATTTACATGATTGATGGACAGCACGTTGTTATTTTAAGGATTTTGAACAAAAGGGATACAGAGAGGTTTATTCAGTCATTGAGCTGAAATCCATCAATGATGAATTTCTATATTCTACGAGTTATCCACATGGGTCTGGGGATGTGCAAAAGAGTATGAGAGTTTTTTCAAGGATCTTGATATGCAACTTGTAATAAATACATATGGTTGCTATTTAAGGAAAAATGGAGAGTGTTTTCTCGTAAAAAACGAGGACAAAGTATTTGAAGTATCTGTGAGGAAAGTAGATAGTATTATGATTACAACAAGCGCCTACCTATCCACAGATGCCTTGAAGATGGCCATTGAAAATAATATCGACGTCATTTTTCTCGACGAATACGGTAACCCCTATGGCAGGGTATGGCATTCAAAACTTGGCAGCACTGTCCTCATAAGAAGAAGACAGCTTGAGATAAGTTCCATGAAGGAAGGATTCGAGCTTGCAAAGAGCTGGGTTTTAAAAAAGATCGAGAACCAGATAGATTTTATAGAAAGGCTTGCAAGGCCAAGGGAGGATAAGGCTGAAAGATTAAAAGAACTGGCAGAAGGATTGAAGGAGGCAAAAGAGAAGATTGCTAATCTAACAGGGACAATTGAGGAGAGACGAGGGACGATAATGGCATTGGAAGGTGCTGCCGGAAAGATATATTTCGAAGCATTAAGCCTCTGTATGCCAGAGAGATTCAGATTCAATGGAAGGAGTCGAAATCCTGCAAAAGATGAATTCAACACCATGTTAAATTACGGGTATGGCGTTCTGTATTCAATGGTAGAGAAGGCATGCATTATTGCAGGTCTTGACCCTTACATTGGATTTCTTCATACTGATAATTACAACAAGAAATCACTTGTCTTTGATTTGATTGAGATGTTCAGGATATTTGCAGAGGAAACAGTTACATATCTATTTAGCGGTAGAAAGGTGAAGGTAGATTACTTTGATAAAGTAAAGGGTGGGTTTACCCTTAATAAAGATGGCAAGGCAGTATTGATTGAAGCCTTGAATAAAACATTTGATGAGACAGTGCGATATAGGGGGAGAAATATCCAGAAACGAAATGTAATTCAATTTGAATGCCATGCAATTGCTAATAGCTTTATCAAAGGGGGGTAAAATGATTACCTGGGTCATCTACGACATATCGAACGATAAAGTCCGCAATAAAATAGCAAGATTCTGCAAGGAGTATGGTCTTTATCGAGTCCAGAAAAGCGCCTTTCTGGGCGATTTGAATAAGAATACAAAGGATGAACTACTTCTTAAATGCAAAGAAGTTACGGATAAAGAGACTGATTCTGTTTATGTTTTCCCCATGTGTGATGATGATTTCAGAAAGGTAAAGATGATTGGAAAGGCATTCGATAAAGATTTAATTTCAGATGAAGTAAAAGCAATGTTTATATGATAGGGTAGAGGGCAGAAAATAAAGAAAATATTTAAATTTAGTTTATGAAACTCCTGCAAGACGAGATGGTATAATGTTTGAAGACTCTGATAGCCTATATTCTGAAATCTATGTTACCGCCTCTGTGTTGCTTGAGTATCTGTTCTGTCCCAGATTTATCTTTTATATGAATTGCCTCTGTATTGACCAGAATGAGGATAAACGATGGAAGGTGCTGAAAGGAAGGGAGGTTCACGAAGGAAAAGAAAGGGCAAATATAGATTACCTGAGAAAAAGAATAGGCTGTGTTGATAAGGAAATAGGCGTATATATGTCCTCTGAAAGGCATAGGATACATGGCGTTGTTGATGAAGTCTTGACCTTAAACGATGGGACAATGGCGCCCCTTGACTATAAGTATGCTGAATATCATGATACTATTTTCAGGACACAGAGATACCAGTCTGTATTCTATGGTTTGCTTATTAGAGAAAATTATAATAGGGATGTAAAAAGAGGATTTATATGCTATACAAGAAGTAAAAATATGTTGAAAGAAGTGATTATTACCGATAAAGATATTGATGAGTTGATTAAAATGATAGAAGAGATCATCGATATAACACAGAAAGGATATTATCCAAAGGGGACAAAGTTTTCTGCAGCTTGTATTGACTGTTGCTACAGAAATATTTGCGTTTGAGCTGTTCTTTGACAATTAAATAAGTTTTTCATCCTTGCATGATGTGAATTTATATATTAAAATCACTGTAAATATAGAAAGTTCTTTGAAATCAATGTGATAAAGTATGAAATTTTATGTAAAAGATGCAAAAATAAGGATATTTTTTATATGAAAAGCGCTGATTTTTCAGAAAATAAGCAATACAAAATTAAGAATATCGCGGCTATTGTAGAGGATTTTTTAAATGCGAGCTGTCGAAAAGGCAATTCCATTAAAACAAGGATTGAAACTATGCTTTTGCACCGTGAGCCGGGGTAGATATATCGTCGAAAAGGCAATTCCATTAAAACAAGGATTGAAACACACAAAGAATCATCCTGATATTGCTGCAACATGGCGTCGAAAAGGCAATTCCATTAAAACAAGGATTGAAACCAAAAGGAACAATTGCAGCACTCGCTCATGATATAGTCGAAAAGGCAATTCCATTAAAACAAGGATTGAAACTTTAATTTTTGATATATGTCTTTTTTGCCAATCAAGTCGAAAAGGCAATTCCATTAAAACAAGGATTGAAACCATAAACATTTCCATATTCGCTATCAATTGCAGAAGTCGAAAAGGCAATTCCATTAAAACAAGGATTGAAACTCAGGAACTGACAATAATTTGTTTATAGATTGTGCTTGTCGAAAAGGCAATTCCATTAAAACAAGGATTGAAACATTAAA
>Ga0116166_1004000_pt1 | contig 11014 bp, 11 predicted proteins | sample AD_JPNMR2_MetaG_FD_89884 | JGI IMG/M metagenome (GOLD analysis project Ga0116166, IMG submission 89884) | Active sludge microbial communities of municipal wastewater-treating anaerobic digesters from Japan - AD_JPNMR2_MetaG | ecosystem: Engineered > Bioreactor > Anaerobic > Digestate | place...
CGGCTCGCACTGCCTCGCAGGTTGCCACGAAAGTTATTGACAGCAAAGGAAATGAGCTTGACGATCACCCGTTGAGGCGCTTACTTTCTAATCCTAATCCATACATGTCCGAGTATGATTTCTGGCAAGCCGTCATTATTTATCTGAACCTTGCAGGGGTTGCATACTTCGAAAAAGAGCGCTCGAACTCTGGCAATGTGGTTGGATTGTGGCCGATGCGTCCTGACTGGACTGCACCGATAAAATCGTCAAGTCAGTTCATTTCTGCTTATGAGTATAGAGTTCCCGGACGCCAGCCTATTTATCTTGAGCCTAAGGATGTTCTCTCGTTCAAGAACTATGACCCGTTAGATGCTTATGGCGGTTATCCGCCCGCTGCAGTGGCTGCAAGGATAGGTGACATTGACAATTCCGAGACCGACTTTATCAAGCTATTCTGGGAGCATGGCGGTGTCCCGACTGGACTGTTGACATCCTCTCAACATCTATCTGAAGCGCAAGTTGAACTCATTCGCAAACGATGGCGTGAACGTTATGGTGGCTCGGAGAACTGGCTTGAGCCTGCTGTTCTGGATGCTGATGCAAAGTATGAAAAGACTGGCTTATCATTCGAAGAGATGGGCTTTGAAACTTTGGATGATAGAAACGAAGCTCGTATCTGTATGGTGTTCAATGTCCCGCCGATTATCGTTGGGGCTGCTGTTGGATTGAAGCGTTCAACCTACTCAAACTATGAGGAGGCGCGCAAGTCTTGGTGGCAGGATACGCTGATTGGGCTGTATGAACATTTTGATGATGTGATCAATGCCCAGCTGTCCCCAGAGTTTGGCGATGTAAAGATGCGCTTTGACTATTCTCGTGTCCCAGCATTGCAAGAGGATATGAGTAAAGAATGGCAGCGTTATCTGCAAGCCGTGCAAGCTGGGGTGATCACAGTCAATGAATTTCGAGATGGTGTTGGATTGCCAATTGTAAATGGCGGGGATGTGCTATTACGTCAGCTGAGCACTTACGAACAGCCTGTATCAGTCAAATCCTCTTTACTTACCATAGAGGCTAAGGCACATGATGATAAGGATTATCGGGTTGATGATGAGCGCAAATTCATTAAGAAGCTTAGTGATTTTCTTGATGACCAGCTTGACCGAGTGTTGAAAGAAGTCGGCGTTGAGACTGGCAAGAAGTCTATATTCTCGGACGACTTCTGGTTTGCCGAATTGGAAGCGCTCAAAGAAGTTATGCTATCACTTTACAAAGGTGTGTCGAGAAATGCAGCTAAAAGAGCGTTAGACCAATTGCTTGGAATGGGTGCGCCAGTATCCGTATCTTGGACGCAGGTGAATGAAGCCGTCAATTTATGGGCAGAGCAATTTGCTGGTCAGCGGATTACAATGATAAACGATACCACCAGAAAAATGGTGCAGGAGAAAGTTGTGGCGTGGAACAATTCAGGTAAGCCATTATCCGACCTTGTCAAGGACTTAGAAGGTGAGTTTGGCAAAGTGCGAGCTGAAAGGATTGCCACTACCGAAGTGACCAATGCTTACGGACAAGCCAATCTTACCACTTGGAAAGCGTCAGGCGTTGTGGAAAAGAAGCGTTGGTTTACTGCTGGAGACGAGATTGCAATCAATTGTCCGATATGTGCACCAATGCACGGGCAAACCGTTGGCATTGACGATTATTTTACGTGTGGTGATGGTAGTCAGGTACAAGCGCCAGCAGCCCATATTAATTGCCGCTGCTACATTGAGCCTGTTGTGGAGAAGGTCTAAATGTCCGACCAGTTAGACTATCAGATAAAGGGGCTTGACAAGCTCAATAAGAAGCTGAAGCGTTTGCAAAGCAGCGAGCTTAAGGATACTCTGAAAAAGACTACTGATAAGGCGGTCAAGTATGTGCATAGCCAAGTCCCAGAATATCCAGCTCCGCCTCCAGCTTCCACTTATCGCAGAACTGGGACGTTAGGTCGTCAGATAAATACCGCCGTTAAAGAAGTAGGTTCTGAGATTTATGGAGTTATTGGAAGCCCAACAAAGTATAGCCCGTGGGTGATTAGCAGTGAGGCTGTTCCGGAAGTTGGGGCTGGACCGCAAGCTGCTGTTCATAAAGGGCGTTGGTGGACTTTGCAGGAAGTTGTCAAGAAGTCGCTCGCAGAAGTCAAGCGATTTTATAGTAAAATGTTAGAGGACTTAATTAAGTGATATGGAGGCTCTGATGGAAGAGAAATCATTTGCCAGTGCGGTGAAGTCAATAGAAGACCGAACGGTTACTGGTATTGCAGCGGTGTTTGGAAACATTGACTTGGTCGGCGATCGCATTCACAAAGGTGCATTCAAAAAGACTATCACCGAAAATTCAAGGCATTTTCGTCATCTTTGGCAGCACAATTACAACTTACCCCCGATTGCCCGTATCGATGAAATTACAGAGGTAAATAAGTCTGAGCTGCCCGACCAGATCAGAGCTGAATTTCCTGAGGCGACTGGTGGGCTGCAGGTAAAGCGAACCTACTTGAACACCGAACGAGGCAATGAAGTCTTGGAAGCTCTGAGAACTGGAGCTTTGAACGAAATGTCTTTTGGCTTCGATGTTATCAAGTTTGATATCACTGAGGAAACCGAATCCGCTGATGAAAAGTCCCGCTTGCTGGTCAGGAACATTCGAGAGGTGAAGCTCTGGGATATATCTGATGTCAACTGGGGTGCTAATCCTGCAACCGCTGGAGTAAAGGCTGTTGTGCCATATAAGGACACTGGGCAGTCTAATGACAAATGGGCTGCACCTAATCTTGGCGACTTTGCTGATGCTGGCTGGGCTGAATTGAGTGATGCAGACAAGACCCGCATTGCCAATCATTATGCTTGGGCAGAGACATTACCCCCAGAGAATTTTGGTCAGCTGAAGCTCCCGCATCACAAGCCCTCGAAAGATAGCATTGGACCTGCAGTGTGGAATGGTGTTGCTGCAGCGATGGCAGCTTTACTTGGTGCTCGTGGTGGCGTAGACATTCCAGAGAGCGAGATGAAGGGAGTTTACAATCATCTGGCAAAGCACTATGCCGAATTTGACAAAGAGCCCCCAGAGTTCAGCTCGCTGATGGCTGTGCGGAGTATAATTAGATATGATATAACGCCCCTGATTAAGGGGTATTATGTGAATGGTTATGAGATAGTTCCACTCGTAACCGAGCTAAGGCAAAGACTTGCCGAAGCCGAGCCGCAGGTTGTAGAGTTCAACCCTGCACTCACTTCACTGGTGATGCGTAAGCTAAAAGTTTTGGAACAAGAATTAGACATTTTGTGAGGTTAATAATATGGACACTTTAGAAAAATTACGCTTAGAGTTGCGTGAAACTCTATCAAAGGCATCTGCTAAGGCTGCTGAATGGGAAGGCAAGGAGAAGGAAATGCCCCCAGAAGTCCTGAGCGAAATCGATGCCAATATCCGTGAGGCTGAAGCGATTAAGGGCAAGATTGATGTGCTCAAGCGCAAAGCTGAACTCGATGCTTATGCCAATGAAGGCGTAGGCGCTAAAACCGCCGTTGCCCCCACAGAAGAGGAAAATAAAGAGAAATATCCTTTCAGGTCCTTAGGCGAGCAGTTGGTTGCCATCATTAAGGCTGGCAGCCCTGCAGGGAAGGTAGACCCTCGTTTGTATGAGGTGAAGACTGCATCAGGCTTATCCGAAGGCGTAGAAGGTGCGTTCCTTCTGCAACCCGACTTCGTGCAAGAGATTATGCGCCACGCTTATGAAAGCGGTCAAATCTTGAGCCGAACCCGAAAAATGCCAACATCCAAACAGAGTGTAAAAATCCCGCTTGTGGCAGAGACCTCTCGTGTAACTGGCTCACGCTGGGGTGGAGTGCAAGCCTACTGGCTTGCTGAAGCTGGCGAAAAGACTGTATCGAAGCCCGCCTTTGAAAACCTCGTGCTCGAACTGAAAAAGCTTATCGGCTTGTGCTATATGACCGATGAGATGATGCAAGACCTTCCGTTCTTGGAATCCTTTATCGGCGAGGTGTTCACTGAGGAGTTCACCTTCCAGTTAGAGGAAGCGATTATCAATGGGACTGGCGGCGGACAGCCTTTGGGCATTTTGCAATCGCCTGCACTTGTTACCGTTGCAAAAGAGACCTCGCAGACTGCCGACACTGTAGTATATGCCAACATCGTCAAAATGTGGTCGAGATTGCATGCTCGCAGCCGTGCCAATGCTGTGTGGCTGATTAACCAAGATGTTGAGCCTCAACTCTACTCGATGACAATCGGTTCAAACGTTCCAGCTTATTTGCCCGCTAATGGCTTGTCTGGAGCGCCTTATGCTACGTTGTTCGGACGCCCTGTCATCCCGACCGAGCATAATGCAACACTTGGTGATGTTGGCGATGTCATTCTTGCCGACCTCAATGAGTACGTGACCATTGATGCTGGAGCGATGAAGTATGACACCTCAATTCACGTTCGGTTCGTCTATGATGAAACGGCGTTGCGCTTCGTTTACCGCTTCGATGGTGCGCCATTGTGGAAGTCTGCTCTGACACCTGCTAAGGGTTCAAATACGATCAGCCCGTATGTAACATTAGCTGCTCGTTAATAGGAGGAGAGATGATTAAGATCCCCGGTGATTTGAATGTTGTAACGGGCTTAGCCCCGACTGCAGGTGATGCTGCTGCGACTGGCGATTACATCTCTCTCAAGAATGCACACAGGGTTTGGATTGTCTTTTCTGTGAAGCAGGGCAAGGCGACTGTGCCAGTGCTTTCCGTGATGAAGGCGACTGATGTTGCTCCAACAGGGGCAACGGCGATGACCGAAGCAGCCCGCATTTTCTCGACACTCGACTGTGCCACATCTGATGTTTTGGTGGAGCGTACTCCAGCAGCGTCTTATTCGCTGGATGCTGCTTTGAAAGATAAGCTGGTTGTGTTCGAGATTGACCCAGCTGCAATCGGAGCGTATGACTGCATTGCTGCTAAGGTGGCAGCTTCTGATGCTGCGAATATCACATCTGCGCTGTATATTGTCGAAAGTCGGTATGGAACTAAAGTCCAGCCGTCTATGATTGTTGACTAACTGATTTGAGTGGTGGGGCGGTAAAACGCCCCACCGAGACGTGAGAGCGTATTATGGCGGATTACTGCACCATAAAAGAAGTCAGGGAGATGATGCCCGATGTGGAATGGGATGCAAGCTATGATGTTGTTTTGACAAGCCTTATCACACGGGCATCCAGAGCCATTGACCGATGGACGGGGCGTGAGCCTGATGCTTATTGTGCCCCAGAAGCTACTCGTCTATTTGATAGCGTTGGCAATTGTGAGCTTTACATCGGTGAGTTAGCCACCAATCCTAAAGAAGTCAAGGTTGCGTGGGATGGTACAACGTTTGAACTGATAGATGCGACCGAGTATGATTGTTTGCCGATAAACTCAACTCCATTCAATTACTTACGGCTTGAGTTTGGAACGTTCCCGCTCAGGCGCAAGTCCGTTCAAGTGAAAGGCAACTTTGGCTATAGTCTATCCGTTCCTGATGATATAAAGCAAGCTGCGATTACGCAAGTTATCCGTTGGTATAAGCACGGGCAGCAGGCTTTTCAGAATACTGCAGCTGCAAGCCAATTCGGCACGCCAGAATATGGTGGGCTGGATGAAACAGTTAGCTCTATTTTAGAGGCTTATCGGAAGGTTGTTATATGAGCTATTCTATTGGCAATGCGTTAGCTTGGCTTCAAGCCGAGTTAGCTAAAGTGAATGGCATAAAAGAAGCTCCAGCAGCTCCGCCTGAGGCAATGGCTCAATTCCCTTTCGCTTTGGCTTATGCAAGCAGCTTTAGCTCGATAGGTGGCTCAGGCTTTGAGGAAGTGTTAGATACGCTTGTTGTGGAGATCCACGTTGCAAGGCAGGTGCTGCCGAAATCATTCCCGATAGCGCTTGGCTTCAGAAATGATGTGATTGGCATTTTACTTGCCGACCCAACGTTTGGTGGCAATGTAGACACTTACACCGATGTGCGTGGAACATTCGGCTGGCTGCAGTATGCAGGCGAAAGCCATTTAGGCTGGCGCATCGAGATTGATGTGAAAGGAAAGATAGGATGCTAAAGTATATTGGCAATGCATCGTTAGCTGACATCCCTGCCAGAGATTTGACTGATGATGAAGTCAAGATTTATGGCGGAGAGGAATTTCTACTCTCGACTGGGCTATATGCCAAAGTTGAAGTAAAGCAAAGCAAGACTTTGCATGAGAATAAGAATTTGCAGCCCGAGAGTGAAGACAAGGGCTGCTCAGGCTGTTAGGAGGCTAAATGGCTGGTATTAAACGATTACGAAAGTTGCAACTTGGCAAGGAATCAACAGCAGGTACCGCTGTTCCTGCCACTACGATATGGCGTGGCACCGGAACGCTCGAAGACCAACGCGGGATGTATTTCCCTGATGAGGATATTGGCTACATAGCTCCAGTCAACCGCGCTGTTACTCCATATACTCTTGGAAGCCTTGATTTAGATGAGGTACCTGCCACATTTGAGCAACTACCTTACATCTTGGCAATGGGTGTTGACGGTGTCGTTACAGGTACAAAAGACGGTTCCGGAACAGATTATATATACACATATAGCTTTCCGACCACTGCCTTAAAAACACCTAAGACGTTCACCATAGAAGGTGGTGATAATGAGCAGGTTGAACGAATGGCTTATACATTTTGTGAGAGTTTCAAGATTAGTGGCAAGTCAAAAGAGCCATGGATGGTCTCAGGCAAGCTAATCGGTAATTCGGTAGATGTGTTAGCTGCTGGATTTACTTCGGGTGTATCTTTGCCATCTGTTGAAGAAATCTTGTTCCAGAAAACAAAGCTTTACATTGATGCAGTAAACGGCACAATTGGCACAACACAGGTTGTATGCACGCTATATGAGTTCAGCTTGGATGTTACGACTGGATTTACCGCCACATTTGCAGCTAATGGTGCGCTTGGCTTTTGTAAGATTAACGCTGGCGTGCCTGATATCAAGCTGCACCTCGTCTTTGAGCATAATTCCAGCTCAACCTCTGAAAAGGCTAATTGGCGCAATATCACCCCACGGTTAATTCGTATAAAGGGTGAAGGCTCCTCATTTACAACTGGTGGTACTAAATACCAAAAGAAGACTTGTAACTTAGATATGGCTGGCTTATGGGAAAAGATAGATAAACTTGGTGAAAATAACGGCAATGATGTTCTGGAAGGCGATTTCCGTGTTGCCTACGACCCAACCGCAGCTAAATATGCGGAAATAGAAGTTGCAAATCAATTAACGAGTTTACCATGATAAAGATTGAATTACCTACAAAAGACAGTCCGGGCTTTTTGCGGAGAACAAAGCGTAGTATCGAGTTGATGCAAAAAGCAAGTGATCCTCAGAATAATCCTGATGTTGTTGATGAACTTATCGAGTTCATCTTGGATTATGTCGTTGAGCCTGCTGATAGAAACGAGGCACGAGAGCAGTTACTGGATGCTACTGAGGAACAGTTCAATGAGATAGTTGCCCAAATAGGTGGGCTGAGCCGAAACCCTACGTCTCCGAATCCGAGCTAATCAACTATCGTTCGTGGAAGCGAGGATTCGGAGATACTCCGCCGATTTGGGCTGTGATACTTGATCTATCTGAAACATATGGCATCGCCCCGTGGGAGTTTGAAGAGCAATGCACACCGGAGTGGTTTCACAGAATGATCGTAAGGCGCGAAGAGATCATAAAGCAGATGGAAAAGGCTAATGGCTGAGAAAAATATTCTCGAAGTCATCATAACTGCTAAAGACGAAGCCAGCGGTAAGCTTGGCAATTTGTTCGATAAGCTTGGCAATGTTGCTAAAGTAGGGGGCATTGTTGGTGGTGCATTAGCTACAGCCGGTGGTGCTGTTGTCAAGATGGCTGGTGATTTGGCAATGTCAGCAGCACCTGCAGAGCAAGTCAGCAAGACGTTTGAAAACTTAGCAGCCTCAATTGGCGAGCAGGCTGCTCCAATGCTTGAGGAGCTTAGAGCGGCTACGCGTGGGATGGTAGCCGATACTGACCTAATGCAAGCCTCAAATAAATTTATGAGCATGGGGCTTGCAAGTAGTAGCGAGGAAGCTGCAAAGCTTGCTGAGATGGCAACTCAGCTTGGCTCTGCAATGGGTCAGGATGCTACGACATCAATGGAAGACTTTGCCCAGATGTTAGCCAATCAGTCTATCCCGCGTCTTGACAACTTTGGTATCTCAAGTGGTAAGGTGCGTGAGCGCATTGACGAACTCATGGCTGCTGATGCGAGCCTCACTCGTGAGCAGGCTTTTATGACTGCTGTGATGGAGCAAGGGGAAGTGGCTATGTCCAGAGTGGGTGAGCAGTCGAGCACGACTGCTGGCACAATGGCTACCATGCAGGCACAGATGGAGAACCTCAAAACCTCTATGGGAACAGCATTACTGCCTATTTTAGCCTCGCTTGCCAGCGCGATTACGCCGTTAATTGAACAAATGGGACCAAGCCTAATTCAGGTCGCCACAAGCGTTGGAACAATTATAGCCAATAATGTTATTCCAGCCCTGATACCGATTGTTCAGCAGCTCATTCCTCCGCTTTTGTCTATGCTGCCCACACTGGTCAGCCTGTTTAATGTTTTCGCCGGTAGCCTCATGTCCGCCCTTGCGCCAATTCTCAATACTGTTGTTGGGATTTTAGTACAGTTAATTGACCAAATGACACCGTTACTCGAAGTTCTTATGCCGCCATTGATTGAGCTGCTTGGCTCTGTGCTCAGCTTGATAAATGCGCTTCTGCCAATTTTCGTTTTGATTTTATCTGAAGCCATTATCCCGCTTGTTGAATTATTGCTTCCGCCACTAATCAAGCTACTCGAAAAAGTGGTTACTGTTGCGACTGATTTAGCTAATTGGTTGAGCAACCATCTCAAGCCTGCTTTTGATAGTATAAGCAATGCTATAAGTGGAGTGGTAAACTGGGTCAATTCTTTGATATCAAAGCTTACGTCAATCAAATTACCCAAATGGCTCACACCGGGCAGTCCGACACCATTTGAGCTTGGCTTGCGTGGAATTGCGAGTGCGCTCAAAGAGGTTAATGCTGATATCGGCGGATTGACTGTGAATGCACCCAATCAGCCTGCATACCAATCTACAACGCTTGTGGTGAATGTAAGCTCTATGATGAGCTTAGCTGATATGGCTGATGCTGAGATGAAATTGAAACCGATTATCCGGAATGCAATGAGAGGTGTGGCATGACGATCAGTTGGCGCATTTGGGTAAAATGGGATGGCACTAACTGGACTAACGAGGCTTCAAACTGCCGAAACCTTGTGATTAGCCGTGGTCGGGATAACCTGATAGATGGGCAGGCTTTTGGGAAGATAAAGGTTGGCGAAGCCACAATCATATTGGATAACGCCGATGGTCGTTATGACCCCTATAATACCAGTTCTCCTTTGTATGGATTAGTATATCCGGGCAAGGAGTTCGCTGTTGACGATTCAAAAACGAGGCTGTTCACAGGAACGATAGATAGTATTAAAGTTTTTGGGATCAATAAAACTGTTGAGATACACGCCGTAGATACTTGGAAAAGATTGAGTGAAGCGAAAGTTACTGTAAAGTATGATAATTATCAACATGTAGATGGTGCAATTAAGGATGTTTATAATAAAGCGGTTGGTGATGCAAAAATTGCATGTGACTTCTCGATTGATGCCATAAAGAATTGGTATGCAGTTGATAAGAATGCCAAAGAGGTGATAGAAGAGCTCGCTGCCTTGTTTATGGACGAAGTTTTTGTTGATAAGGACGGATATTTTGTTTATCGCCAGCACAATAATGTTAAAAGTATCGCAAAGACTGTCAACCAATCCAGTTTGCTCAAGGATATGGCGATTAAAATGCCTTGGGAGTGTCAGAAGAATAAGGTAACTTATATAACTAAAGGGACGTATATAGTTAATAGAGTTATACTTGTCTACGAACTCGAAGATCCTATTTTTCTAAAATCTGGCGATAATATTGAATTGGAATTTGAATATAAAAACATTAAAAGCGATAGTTATCTAACAGGTGTTTTTTATTATTCAACTCTGAATACAGCCTTGGATGGTTCAGGTGACACACCTACGATCAACAACCTTGATTGGTGGACGACTGGAAAAAGTCTTATCTGGTCTGGCACGCCTGATAGAGATTGTTATATTATCAGTTTTGTTATTTATGGAAAAGAGGTAAGGAAGGGTAGCCAATGGACTGTTAGTTATCAAAGTTCGAGTTATACAACTTACCCAAATCCTATAACATTTGAGTCTGAGTATATTGAAGATGTCAATTTAATGAAGACTTATGCCTTATTCTTGCGTGATTGGTTTGGCAATATTAAATATCTGCCAACGATTATTGTTGAGGGAAGACCTGATTGGCAATTCAGCTTGGATTTATATGACCGCATAACAGTAAACATACCTAAATTCTCATTAAGTTCCGATTATTTTATCGGTGGCATAGATTACGAGTGGTTGACTGATAATGGTCAATTGGTTAGGACAACTTACAAACTTGAGCCCGTTAAGGTGACTGTGCCTAACTATTGGGTACTCGGAACAGGCGCTTTAGATTCTACGGCTAAATTAGGAGTGTAAAATGACAAGGAATGCAATACCAACATATGTTACTGGGCAAGTACTAACTGCTGCCCATCTCAATACGTATTTGCGTGATAATGAGGCTGAGCATTGGGCTCAGATTCTGGCACTCCAAACCAATTGGCAGGCTTGGACACCAACTTTTACTGGGTGGAGTAGCCAAACAACAACTGCTGTGTATGCCAGAACGGGTAATTTGGTTCTGTTCAACATATATCAATCCGCAGGAACGAGTAATGACACAGTTGCTAAAATCAGCCTACCTATAACGGCTGCTGGTGGTGAGGGGAAGGGTGGGGTGTGTGCTTATGTTATTGATGGTGGAAATGTTTTAAGTACA